>Ga0233425_10006427_pt1 | contig 17436 bp, 15 predicted proteins | sample Watercolumn_Towu_2_FD_181712 | JGI IMG/M metagenome (GOLD analysis project Ga0233425, IMG submission 181712) | Freshwater microbial communities from Lake Towuti, South Sulawesi, Indonesia - Watercolumn_Towuti2014_140_MG | ecosystem: Environmental > Aquatic > Freshwater > Lake | place... | reverse complement strand
TGTCCTTCGTGCCTTCGTGGTGGATACCCCTCTCACGTTTCCACCAACTGCAATCGCACCCGGCTTGCGACACAGCCCGGCTTGCGGGGAGCAGCAGGGGGTAGTATCCTGCTCCCATGGCCAATCCGCTCGAGATCCGGTGCATGGCGTGCAAGCGCGTGACGCTGGCGCGCGCCGAGCCGGTGTACGAGGAGTTCAGGAAGGTCGCCGAGTCCTTCGTCTGCACGGCGTGCGGCCACCGCTACCCGTCGCGCGAGAAGACGCCGTTCCTGGCCGCCGAAGGCCGGCCGCGCGTCTTCACGGAAGCCGACAAACCCGGCGCGGCCCGCGTCTTCCAGCCCGGCGAGCGCCGCCGCACCTGCGGCTGGTGCCGCCACTTCATCGTCAACCCCTTCCACCAGCGCTGCGGCCTGCGTAACCGCGAGGTGGAGGCCACGGACGAGTGCCTCCGCTTCACGCCGCGGCTGGAGAAGCCGGCCGAGGCCGGGGCGAAGCCGCCGGCCGCGACCGATGCCGCCAGCCGGTTCGACGCGCTGTTCGGTGCGCCGGCCGGCGAGGGAACCGAAGAACGGAAGAGCGAAGAACGGAAGACGGAGGAACCGAAGGCGGAGGCACGGAAGGAGCCGGCCGCCAAGCCGGCCCGCCGGACGCGGAAGAAGCCAGCGGCCGGCCGATCCGCCCCGAAGGAACCATGAAACGACTCCTGCTGCTCGGCGCCATGCTGGCCGCGGCCGTCCGCGGCGGCGGCCTGCCACTCACCAACCTGCCGGCCACGGTCAAGTGGGCGCTGCATGCCGACATGCGTGCGTTGCGCGCCTCGCCCCTCGGCGAGAAGGTTCTGGCCGCCATCCCCGGCTCTCCGGCCGAGGCCAAGGTCAGGGCGTTCGCCGCCCTGACCTCCATTGACCTGCAGCGCGACGTGGACGCCATCACCCTCTGCGGCAGCGGCGGGCCGGAACAGGGCGCGCTCGTCTACCTCGTCGGCCGCTGGGACCTGCCGCGACTGAACGCGATCGTGGCCGGGTCGGACGAATTCGCCTCGAAGACCGAAGGACGCCACACGCTGATGAGCTGGAAGGACGGCAAGCCGCACGCCGGCTCCGGCCGCCAGCATGCCTGTTTCGTCTCCACGAACCTGGCGGTCCTGGCCGACCGCGAGGAGGCGCTCCGGCAGGCGCTGGCCGCGCTCGACGGCGAGGCGCCGGCGCTGAACTCGGTGCGCCGCTTCCAGGAACTGAGCGCGGCGGGCGGGCGGGGTTTCGCGTCCCTGGCGGCGATCGACGTGAACACGCTCGTCGCCGCCGACCCCAACGCCGCCTGGCTGCAGCAGGTCGAGACCGTGCGGCTGGACGTCCGCTCCGACGCCGAGGGCGTCCGGCTCGAGCTCGCCCTGTGTGCCGCCGGGCCCGAGGTCGCGCAGCAGGTGCAGCAGGTGTTGGCCGGGTTCCAGAGCCTCGCCATGCTGCAGGGCCTGAAGAACCCCGATCTCGCGCGCATCGCGCAGTCGGCCCGCATCGGCGCGGCGGACCGCAACGTCAGCGCGTCGCTCGCCATTCCCATGGATCTCGTGACGCGCGCGCTGGCCCGCAGCAGGGCCCGCGCCGCGCCGCCGCCGCCGCCCGACGGCGAGTGAGCCGCCTCCCGGCCGGCCAGGAGCGACAACGCATGCACGAAGCCGCGTGGAAGGCCGTCCAGGCCGAGATTGACGCCACCCGCCACCTGCACCTGCGCGACCTCTTCCGGCAGGATCCGCGCCGCGCGGAGCGCATGACCGCGACGGCCGCCGGCTGGACGCTCGACTTTTCCAAGCACCGCCTCACGCCGGCCCTGCTGGAGCGCCTCGTCGCGCTGGCCGAGGCGTCCGACCTGCGGCGCTGGATCGAGGCGATGTTCGCCGGCGAGAAGATCAACCGCACCGAGAACCGCGCCGTGCTGCACGTCGCCCTGCGCAACCGGCCGGACCGGCCGATTCTCGTGGACGGCCGGGACGTCATGCCCGACGTGCGCGCCGTGCTGGAGCGCATGGCCGCCTTCGCCGACCGCGTGCGCAAGGGCGCGTGGCGCGGCCACACCGGCGAGCGCATCCGCGACGTGGTCAACATCGGCATCGGCGGCTCCGATCTCGGGCCGGCCATGGCGTGCGAGGCGCTGCGGCCGTTCGCGAAGCGCAGCCTGCGCACCCACTTCGTCTCCAACGTGGACGCCACGCACCTGGCCGAAACGCTGCGGCAGGTGAAGGCCGGCCGGACGCTCTTCCTCGTCGCCTCCAAGACGTTCACCACGCAGGAGACCATGACCAACGCCCGCTCCGCGCGGCAGTGGCTGGTGGCGCAGCTCGGCAGCGAGGCCGCCGTGGCGAGGCATTTCGTCGCCGTCTCCACCAACGCCGCCGAGGTCGCGAAGTTCGGCATCGACACCGCCAACATGTTCGGTTTCTGGGACTGGGTCGGCGGCCGCTACTCGCTGCCCTCGGCCATCGGCCTGCCGCTGATGCTCGCCATCGGGCCGAAGCAGTTCCAGCGCCTGCTGGACGGCTACCGCGCCATGGACGAGCACTTCCGCACGGCGCCGTTCGAGCGCAACCTGCCGGTGCTGATGGCGCTGCTGGGCGTGCTCTACCACAACGGGTACGGCGCCGAGACGCACGCCGTGCTGCCATACGACCAGTACCTCGCGCGGCTGCCGGCCTACCTGCAGCAGCTCGACATGGAGAGCAACGGCAAGTCGGTCGACCGCCAGGGCCGGCCCGTGGCCGGCACCACCGGCCCGGTGATCTGGGGCGAGCCCGGCACCAACGGCCAGCACTCGTTCTACCAGCTCATCCACCAGGGCACGCACCTGATCCCGGCGGACTTCATCGGCTTCTGCCGCTCGCACAACCCCGTCGGCGACCACCACGACAAGCTCATGGCCAACTTCTTCGCCCAGACCGAGGCGCTGGCGTCCGGCAAGACCGCCGAGCAGTGCCGCGCCGAGGGCACGCCGCCGGAACTGGTGCCGTTCAAGACCTTTGCCGGCAACCATCCGACCAGCACGCTGCTGGCTGACGAACTGACGCCCAAGACCTTCGGCGCCCTGATCGCGCTCTACGAGCACAAGGTCTTCACGCAGGGCGTCCTCTGGGACATCTACTCGTTCGACCAGTGGGGCGTGCAGCTCGGCAAGCAACTCGCCGACAGGATCCTGCCGGAACTGACGGCCGCCGCCCCGCCCGAACTCCAGCACGACGGTTCCACCAACGCGCTGATCCGGCGCTACCGCGAGTCCAGGAAACGGGCGGTCTGACGCCGTGCATCTCCACCTGATCGCCTGCAACATCTTCCAGCGCGAGGCGTGCGCCTGCCTGGCGCGCACGCCGCACGTGGTGGACGTGGAGTTCATCCAGCTCGGCGAGCATGCGCGGCCGGACAACCTGCGCGCGCTGCTCCAGGCGCGCATTGACGCCGCGGCCGGCCAGCCGTGCGACGCCGTGCTGCTGCTCTTCGGCCTGTGCGGCAACGCCGGCGTCGGCCTCGCCGCCCGCGCCGCGCCGCTGGTGGTCCCGCGCGCGCACGATTGCGCCACGATCCTGCTGGGCAGCCGCGCCGCCTTCCGCCGCCATTTCGGCGACAACCCCAGCCAGGGGTTCAGCTCCAACGGCTACCTCGACCGCGGCGACTACTTTCTGCGCACGGCCGAGGAGGGCGGCGGCGCGGTGTGCGGCGGCGACGCCTACGCGGAGCTCGTGAAGCAGCACGGCGAGGAGAACGCGCGCTACGTCTGGGAAACCATGCACCCGCAGCGGCCCGGCAGCGACCGCGCGATCTTCATCCGCCTGCCCGGCATCGACGACGCCGACCACGCGGCGCGCTTCCGCGGGCGGGCCGCGGCCGAGGGCAAGACCGCCGAGGAGCTGACCGGCGACCTGCGCCTGATCGAGGCGCTGATCGGGGGCCGCTGGGATCCGGCCGAGTTCCTCGTCGTGCCGCCCGGCCGGGTCACGGCCGGCGTGTATGACTGGGAGGAGATCGTCCGCTGCCGGCCTGCGCCGCCGGCCGATTGCGATTCGCTGCCGCCGGCGGGGAACTGAACGGATCGCGCCGCGGGGCGATGCTTCCGCCTTTCCGCTCCCGCAGTCCGGGAAGGAAGGTGTGGGAGCGCCGCCCCGCGTAGCGATTCGCCCGGCGCACCGGACGTCACGGCCCGGGAGCCGGCGCCGGCATCGGCCGCGGCGCTGGGCGCGGCAGGGGCCGCGGCCCCGGGCCGCGCCGCACGGGTGCCGGCTTCACCGCCGCCGGCGCCGCGTCCGGGTCCTCCGCGTCGCCCGGGGTGCCGCCCGGGGACATGAGCGCCTGCATCGCCGGCACGGCGGCGGCCAGCGCGCGGACTTCGGAGGCGGACACGCGCAGCGCGCCGACCCAGGAATTGCCGCGGCGGAACTCGATCGTCCCCAGGCCGTCGCCCGGCGGCGGCAGCATGGCCAGCGCATTCGTGTCGACGCCCGGGATCAGCCGCAGGACGACCGGCAGCGCGGCGGTGAGATCCATGTGCCCGATCTCCGTCGGCGGCGCGGAGATGTCGCCGAACAGCGCGCGGGCCTTGCGGCCGAAGGCCGGGCCGCCGGGCAGGCGCATGCGGTCGATCACCTGGTCGATCGCGCCGGCGCGGCCGGCCGCGACGACGATGTCCTTGTCCAGGATCGCGTACTCGAAGGAGAGCTTGGCCAGGAAGCCGTTGATGGCGGCCGTGGGCATGGGGAACGCCATGCCGGGCGCGGCATTGGTCGGCTCCGTCACGCGGTACCGGAATGCGGTAACCGGCACGCCGGCGTGGACGCGCGCGGGCAGCGTCTCGACCGACAGGCCGATCGGCATGCCCTTGTACATGTCGTTGGCCATGGCCAGGCCCTCGCGCATCACCTGGCCCGCCTTGTCGGGGTCGGCGATGGCGACAACTTCGACGAACACCACGTCCCGGGCCGAGCGCGCGTCCCGGATCAGGCCCACGGCGTAGTCCCCGGCGCTCATGCCGGCCGCCTTCATCATCAGGTCGCGCATGGCGCCCGTCGTGCCGGCCATGCCGGGGATGCCCCGGTACATCTTCTCCATCAGGGCGGCGTACGGCTTGGCCAGCAGGTTCATGCCGCCCAGTCCGCCGCCCACCACGCCGAACAGCGCGTCCGGCGGCAGCAGGCCCATGTACCGCTCGCTGGGCGGGCGCTGTTGCTGCAGCACGCCCTCGAGCGTGGTGCCCGGCCGGGCGTCCAGGCTGGCGGTGATCGTGGCCGCCGCGGCGTCGGCCTTGAACCCCAGCGACAGCTTTCCGACCTGCCGGCAGAACGACACGGCGGCCTCCATCTCCGCGTCAAGGACCGCCCCGGGGTCCGGCATGCCCGGCTGGGGCGCGGGCATCTTGCCCATGCGGTCGTGCATCTCGTCGGCGGCGCGCTCCACCAGCGGCAGCAGCGCGGCCATGTCGAGGCCGACGCGCACGTCGGCCGGCATCTTCCCGAAGGCCGGCACGGCGTTGGCGCGCAGGGCATCCGCCGCCGCCGCCGCGTCCGCTGCCGCATCGGCCACCAGCGCCACGCCGTTGGTCACCACCACGGCCGCCCGCCGCGCGCGCAGCATCATGCCCCTCGGGCCGGAGAAGACGTGCGCGCCGTTGTTCTCCGCCGCGGTCGCGAACGCGCCGCGCAGCGTGTCGAGATACGCCGTGCCGTTGTCGGACACCGGCAGGCCGATCACCGCGGCCGGTTCCGGCTTTCCGTTCTTCGATTTGAGCAGCAGGTAGATGCGGATCGGCCGGCGCAGGTCCACGCCCGCCAGGTTGGGCGCCCGGAGCGCCGGGCCGGCAATGGCGTTGAGGTTGATCAGCGCGAACGGCAGTTCGGCGGACTGGCAGAAGGCGGCGAGGTTGGAGGAGAACCCGCCCCAACTGTCCATCTCCACCACGCCGAAAACGCCCTGGCTGCGCGCCAGCGGCGCCCACGCCAGCACGATGGCACACAGCGCGGCGGCGAACGGGAAACGACGGGACTGCATGGAAAACTCCTTTCCGACGACGATCCTGACGGCGGACCCGGCGGACGGACTCGGGCCGAGGGCGGGTGCGCGTGATGCCGCGGATACTACGCCAACCCCCCTCCGAAGGCAATAGCCCCGGCCGCCCGGCCGCCCGCTCGACATCGCTTCGGCCGCGTGCGATGCTACGGCATGCATTCCGCCCAGAAGGCCGTCCAGGCCGTGCTCGACCGCGCGGTCGCCGAAAACCGCGAGCGCGGCGTCCAGGTTGCCGCCTATCGCGGGGGCGAACCCGTCGTCGACGCCTGGGCCGGCAGCGCCGATCCGGCCTCGCCTTCGCCTTCACCCGCAACCTCTTCGTCCCCAACGGCTGCCTGCAGGAAGCGGTGGACGCCGTGCGGCAGAATCTCGGGATTCCCGCGTAGGCGCGGCCGTCGTCGGTTTCCACCGGCGGTATTTCAAGCGCCTGGCCGTCCTGGAGCCGGCGCCTACGCCGGCAGCCGCTCCTTGACGAAGTCGCGCAGGGCGGCGACGGTGGCAAAATGCTGGACGTTGAAGTCGCCGTCCTCGAGCCGGATGCCGAACGCCTCCTCCAGGCCGACCACCAGTTCGAGCAGGCTGACCGAGTCCACGCCGTAGGTGTCCATCAGCGAGGCGTCGGCCGGAATCTCCTCCGGCTTCACCTTGAGGAAGAGGCGCTCCACGATCATGACCTTCAACTTGGCTTCGACGGTGGCGTCGTCCATGGCTCTTTCTAGGGGTTTAGGCTGTAGGTGGTTAGGCTGTTAGGTAGAGGACCGGTCATTTCGCAGGATTGTCTGCCTAACAGCCTAATAGCCTACAGCCTGACAGCCTCACACAAGCGGCAGTTCTCCGACTTCCTCGAACGGCACGGGCTGGATCTTGCGCCAGCGGCACGCCGCCTCGTCCGGACCGTCCTCGGCGGCGCACATATGAAGCCAGCGGCGCTGGAAAGTCAAGCCGTTGCGCACGACCACGGCCGGGTTGGCGATCGCGGCCGTGCCCTGCGTGGTGACGCTCTCGAAGTGGTACATCTCCGCCGCCGGCTGATAGCGCGCCTCCCAGCCGCGGCTGCGCAGCCGGTAGCAGAGGTCGAAATCCTCGAACTGCACCGGGTTGAACGCCTCGTCGAACCCGCCGGCCTCGCGCACCAGGTCCGCGCGGGCCAGCAGGCAGGCGCTGATCAGGCACTGCACCGGCCCCGCGCGGCTGTAACGCGGGTCGTCGCGCGGCTCGCCGCGGCCGCGGAAGCAGACGTGGCCGCGCCGCGAGATGCCGACGCCGGCGCACTGGATCGCGTGCGGCGGCCAGGGGTAGACCATTTTGGGGCCGGCCAGCGCCGCCCGCGGGTGGGCGGCCAGCTCGGCGGCCAGCAGCGGCAGCCAGCGCCGCGTGCGCGGCGCGACGTCGTTGTCCAGGAACGCCAGCAGCTCGCCGCCGGCCGCCTCGATGGCGCCGTTGCGCGCCGTCGAGCAGCCGACGTTACGTTCGTGCCGCAGCACGGTCACCGACGCCCCGCGGCCGGCCGCCAGCGCCGCGAACTCGCCCTCCAGCCAGGCGCGGGTGCCGTCGGTCGAGCCGTTGTCCACGGCCACCACCTGCCACGGCGCGTCCACGACCGAATCGCGCACGACGGCCGTCAGGCAGCGCCGCGTGCAGGCGAGCTTGTTGCAGCACAGGACGATCAGCGAGTAGCGCAAGGCGGACCGGATCCTTTCACGGTTGCGGCGCGAAGCGCCGCAGGTTGAGCCTGCCCGTGGCGCCGTCCAGGTTGACCGCGAACAGGCGCAGGAAGCTCATGCCCAGCAGGCCGTCGATGCCGTCGCTCGACACGCCCGGAAGCACGGCGGCCTCGACCTCCTCGGCCCGCGCGTCGCCGACGGCCACGGCGTGGAGCACGGCCAGGCGGCCGCGCGTCTTGCGCCCGTCGGCCATGACGAAGTCCACGGCCGGCAGCGAGGCGGGGTCGAGGCCCAGTCGCGCGGCGAACGCCTCGGACACCGTCACGCGCGTCGCGCCGGTGTCCACGACGAACCGCCCCGGCGTCCGCTCGTTGACGACCGCGGTCACCACCAGGCCGGCGCGCGACGGCGCGACGGGCACGGAGATGAGGACGAAGTCGCGTTCGCACGCGGCGACCCGGCCGGCCAGGCGGTCCAGGAACGCCACGCGCGCCGCCGCGTTCGAGCCGGGGGCGGCCGCCACGTCCTGCCGCGCCTGCGCGAGCCGGGCGCCGAAGCCTGTCAGGGCCTCCCGGTAGACGGCGACGCGGTCGGCCACGGCCGCCCGCGTCCTCTCGCACTGCGCCTGTTCGTCACGGGCCATCCGGGCGCGGACGCCGAGGGCGTTGTTGGAGGCGACCAGGGCGTTGTACGCCGCCACGTTCCGGCCGGGCGGCGTCTCCAGCAGGCGGCGGCCGACGTCGTCGGCGAGCGTGCGCACCGCATCCTCCTCGGCATGCAGTTCGGTCTCGCGGGCCGCCACGGCGCGCAGCGCCGCGTTCGTGCGCAGGGCATCGGAGCGCAGGGCGCCGAGCTGCCCGAACGCGGCGGCGAGGCCGGCGAATTCCGGCGGCACGTACCGCCGGTTGAGCAGGTGCTTCTCCTGCCAGGCGTCGCGGAGGCGGGCGTTCGCTTCCGGGGCGGCGCGTTCGACCGCCGCCACCGTCCCGCGCGGCAGCGTGGAACTGCCGGTGCCGAAGTCAACCACGACGGACGCGTCGGACTCCTCCACGACGATCACGTCGTCAAGCGCGCGGCCGTTCCGGAAACGGACGGTATCGGCCCGCAGGCCGCCGCCGACGAGGAGCAGCAGCCACCCGATGGCGGGAATCGCGCGCACGACACCATGAAATGGCATCGCGCGGCGGGTGTCAAGCGCGCGGCCCGGCTTCAGTGGGCTTCAGCGCCGCAGTCCGCGCCAGAGTTCGCGCAGGCGTTTCTGCTTTTCGGCTCGCGACCGGGCCGGGTCCGCGGCCGCGGCCGCCGCGGCCGCCAGCGGCGGCAACGGCGCGGGCGGCGGCCGGACCACCGGCCGGTCCGGCGGCGGCAGGCGTGCGTGCACCACCCGCCACAGCGCCTCGGCCTCGGGCACGGTCACCGCGCAGCCGTGCGCCGCCAGCAGCTCGGCCGCCAGGCGCTGGAGCGCCACCGTGTCCGCCGCGCAGTAGCGCTCCAGCGTGCGGCGCGCGGCCGGGTCGCGCTTCTCCGACCAGAGCTGCCAGAGCCAGACGGCCTCGGCGCCGCCCAGCCCGGCGAGGTCGGCCGGCCGCGCCAGCCCGAGCTGGCGCTCGATGGCCTTCAGGCCGCCGCGCCAGCCGCGGTGGTGGCAGAGCCAGCGCAGGTCCACGTGCGCGCAGGGGATCCGCGGCACGTGGAAGCGGTCCTCGATGCGCGGCACGTCGAAGCCCGAGCCGTTGAAGGAGACGAGCAGCTTGACCTCCTCCAGCAGCCCCAGGAAGTCGTCCAGGTTCTCGCCCTTCAGGAAGAGGCGCAGTTCGCCGCGGTGCAGGCAGGTGACCAGCGTCACTTCGCTTTCGGGTTCCAGGCCGCTGGTCTCGATGTCGAAAAAGCTGGCCCGGTCGAACCAGTGGTCCAGCACGCGCCAGTGCTCGGCCGTGGCCAGCGCGCCGGACAGCGGCCGCGGGTCGTCCGCCGCCAGTGCCTCCAGGCTGCGCCGCGCGGCCGCCACGGTTTCGGCCCAGCGCTCCGGCGCCAGGCGCAGGGGGTTGTCGGCGGCCAGGAGCGCGGACCAGCAGCCGCAGCCGGCGGCGGCGAGACGTTCGGCGCGCTTCGGCCCGATGTGCGGCAGATGGAGCAGGGCCTGTTCGAGGGCAGTCATAGCCGCGCAAGCCCCTCCACCCGCCACGTGCGGCGGTCGCCCAGCAGGCGGGCGCCGGTCATGCGCAGCACGTCGCCGCGCTCAAAGGCCAGCACGGCATCGGTCGTCTCGCGGCTGGCGCCACGGGTCATCCACTCGATCTCGCACAGCGTGCCGTCGCCGCGGCAGCCGCGCGTGACGAGCCGGCCCTTGGCGCGGCTGATCGGCGCCACCATGCGGAAGCAGGCCGGGTCGCCCTGCCAGGACGGCACCGGCGCGGCGGGCCCGCCGAGCACCAGCAGGCCGTGCTTCAGATCGTGCACCGACCGCTGCAGGCGGCGGTTGATCAGGTTGACGCTCTCCGGCACGCGCCACGCCCGCACGTCGTGGCAGTAGCCGCAGCCGGCGCCGGGCAGCGGGCAGGCCCGGCGGTGGGGGCAGGGCGCCTGGAGCACGACGGCCGGGTCGGCGGCCAGACGGTCGCGCAGCCGCTGCAGCCGCGCGCAGGTCGCGGGGCCGGCCGGCTCGATCACGGCCAGGGAGCCGGACGGCGCCAGGCGGCCGAGCCAGCCGCGCACCCAGGCCTCGGCCTCGTCGCCGCCGGACGCGCCGCCCAGAATCTCGTTCATCACGAAGCTGGCCAGGATCAGGTCGAAGACACCGGCTGGCGCGGCGACGCGCACGTCGGCGACCTCGGTCGCCAGCGTGGTGTCCGGCCAGAGTTCGCGGCAGGCGTCGAACACCTGCCGCAGGCCGGCCAGCGCGTGCGGCGAGCGGTCGAGCGCGGTGACGGCCACCGGCCGCGGCTGCAGTTCGAGGAGCGCGGCGAAGGTCGAGGCGCCGGCGCCGCTGCCAAGGTCGAGCACGCGCAGTGGCCGGTCCTTCGGCGGAACGCCGCCGGTTGTCACCCGCCGCCACTCCGCCAACACCTGCCGCACGCGGCCGAGAGTCTGCGGGAAGAAGAGGACTCCGTACGCGGCAAGCCCGGCGGGAGAGGTCGAGTAGTCGCCGTAGGCGTCCGGCCGGGCGACGGTGAAAGAGTCGCTCAGCCGTGCGGCATCGGCCTCGAGCGCGGCCAGCGCTTCCTCGGTGCTGTCGCGGCCGGCGGCCGCGCGGGCGGCCGCCAGCCACCACTCCTCGATCTGGCGGGGGTAGGTCACTCCCGTCATGGTACGCGCGTCGCGCGGTTCCCACAAGCCGGGCGCGATCCTGCTTGTCTGGCACGGAGGCTGCGTGCAGAATAACACTTGTGGGCAGGGTAGTGGCGGGTGGCGAAGAAGGCGGCAAGGTCGCCTGTCCGAGCGGCGGCAGCTACCGGTTCGGGCCGATCGGCACGCCGCCCTCCTGTTCGTACGGCGCGGACCATGTCCTCTCGCCGTAGCCGGAGCCCCTTCATGGCCGTATCCATCCGCATCGCGAACCTGGTCAAGTCCTTCGGCAACCTGCGCGCCGTGGACAGCGTCTCGCTGGCGATTGAGCCGGGGGAGCTGTTCTTCCTGCTGGGACCGAGCGGCTGCGGCAAGACGACGCTGCTGCGCTGCGTGGCCGGTTTCCACCAGCCGGAGGCGGGTGCGATCCGCATCGGCGACCGCGAGGTCACGCACCTGCCGCCCCACAGGCGCGACACGGGCATGGTGTTCCAGAGCTACGCGCTCTGGCCGCATCTGACCGTGGCCGAGAATGTCGCCTTCGGCCTCGAAATGCGCAAGGTGCGGCGGCCCGAGATCCGGCGCCGCGTGGCCGAGGCGCTGGCGCGCGTGCACATGGCCGACCGCGCGGCCAGCCGGCCGAACCAGCTCTCGGGCGGACAGCAGCAGCGCGTGGCGCTGGCGCGCGCGCTGGTGATCGAGCCGCAGTGCCTGCTGCTGGACGAGCCGCTCTCCAACCTCGACGCCAAGCTGCGCCTGGAGATGCGCGTCGAGATCCGCCGCATCTGCAAGCAGGCGGGGCTGACCGCGATCTACGTCACGCACGACCAGAAGGAGGCGCTCTCCGTGGCCGACCGCCTGGCCGTGCTGCGCGACGGCCGCGTCGAGCAGGTCGGCGCGCCGTCCGAGGTGTACCGCCGGCCGGCCAACCGCTTCGTGGCCGGCTTCATCGGCGAAGGCAACTTCGTCCATGGCCGCGTGGCAGGTGCCGCCGGCGGTCTCGTGCGGCTGGAGACGCCGCTGGGCGTGCTGGCGGCCGCGGCCAACGGCCAGGCGCCGGCCGCCGGCGCGGCCGTCGCGGCCTGCATCCGGCCGGAGGCCGTGCGGTTCGACGAGCCTCCCGCCGGCGCGCCGAACGTGCTGGCCGGCCGGCTGGTGCGCACGGTCTATCAGGGCGAGGTCGCGCAGCACGAGCTGGCGCTGGCCGCCGGCGGCGCCACCGCCGAGTGGAAGGCGTTCGAGCTTAACCCGCACGCCGCCGCCGATCCCGCCGGCCGCGACGTGCGCGTCTGGATCGCCCCGGAGAACGTGATCCTGGTGTGAGACACGGTCGAGGGAAGATCCGCAAACTTGCGCAGATGGGGAGCATGAAGTCTAGCTTGGACAGTGTCGCCGAGGCTGCAGTACAGCTGGAAGGGCGGTTGCTGCTGGTTGGCGGGTACGCCTTGCAGGCGTATGGCGTCGTCCGGCAGACGATGGATGTCGACGTGCTTGTATCGCAGGCCGACATGCCGGCACTTCGGGAAGTCCTGACGGCCAGCCGGTTTGCGGTGGCGGCCGAGACGGACGTCTTCGCGCGGTTCCGCGGGCCGACGGTCTACCAGGCGGACATCGACGCCCTCGTCGTCGACGAGGCCACGTTTGCGCGGCTGGCGGTCGGCACAGGCCAGCTGGCCGTCGGCAAGCACCAGTTCGCGGTTCCGGCCCTGGTTCATCTCGTGGCGCTCAAGCTGCATGCGATTCGCAACAACCCGCGCCGCGAACTGCGCGACCTGGCAGATGTCCTGTCGCTGCTGCAGGCCAATGCCGGCGCGGTGGACGACGCTGCATTGCGGGACCTGTGTGCGCGCTACGGACCGGAGGGCATATGGGAACGACTCGACGCCGCCCGAAACCGGTGAGACTGGGCAGACTGACTGTCGACGTCCCGCACCTGCCGCCGAACCGGCAGGTTGCCGACGGGATTCTGCTCGCGGAGGTCACGGAGGCCATCGCTCGCCTGAAGCGGTCGGGTGAGTACGACCGCCTGCGTTGTCGCGAGCCGATGCCCACTCTGCCATTCGTGCTCAGGCGGTGAACAGCCTGTCTGCGCTGCAGGCAGAGCGCATGGGCGGTGATCCGGTTCAAGTTGAAACACGGTGCCTGGCCGGCGACGCTGGCGGCGTGCATGGAAAGGGTGCCGGCGGATCCGTTCGGCGGACGACCGATCGGCTGCCGGGTCAGGGAAACGGGATTCGTGGTGTCGAGTGTCGGGACGACCGGCCGCAGGCAAAACCGAAAGCCGATCGCCTGGGAGTACGCGCCGGGGCATAGGCGCGAACATCTGGGTTGCGTTTGGTGACACTATCCGCAATCATACCGGCGTATGGTCAACCGCTCATACTGGACCGAGGCGGTCGAACGTGCGTGGCGTGAACGTTCGGTCGTCTGGCTGTACGGCGTGCGGCGCTCGGGCAAGACCTGTCTCTGCCGCTCGCTGCCCGGGGTCGAGTACTTCGACTGCGAGCTTCCCCGCGTACGGCGCATGCTGGCCGACCCGGAGGCGTTCCTCGGCAGCCTGCGGGGCCGGCGCATCGTGCTGGACGAGATTCACCGCCTGGCCAATCCGTCGGAACTGCTCAAGATCGCGGCCGATCACTTCCCCTCGTGCCGTGTCCTGGCGACCGGCTCCTCCAGTCTGGCCGCCACGGCCAAGTTCCGCGACACGCTGACCGGGCGGAAGCGCAACGTCTGGCTGACGCCCATGATCCTGCCGGATCTGGCCGACTTCGGCCGCGAGGACATGCGGCGCCGGCTGCTGCACGGCGGGTTGCCGCCCTTCTTCCTGGCCGACCGTCCCCCCGAGTCGGACTTCCAGGAGTGGCTGGACGACTACTGGGCCAAGGACATCCAGGATCTCTTCCGCTTGGAACGGCGCTTTTCCTTCCAGCGTTTCGCGGAGTTGCTGTTCGCGCAGAGCGGCGGCATTTTCGAGGCCACGGCCTGCGCGGCGCCGTGCGAAGTCAGCCGCACGACCGTGGGCAACTACCTGAAGGTTCTGGAGGCGACGCTCGTCGTGCACGTTGTGCGGCCGTTCAGCACGCGCCGCGCGGCGGAGATCGTGTCTGCGCCGCGGGTGTACGCGTTCGACACGGGGTTCGTCTGCTGTCACCGCGGTTGGACCGACCTGCGCGACGACGACTGCGGTCCGTTGTGGGAGCATGTCGTGCTCAACGAGATGTTCGCCCGCCGCCAGCGCGGCGACGTCCATCACTGGCGCGACAAACGCGGCCACGAGGTGGACTTCGTTCTGGCAGGCGCGCGTCATGCGCCGACCGCCATCGAGTGCAAGTGGCGCGCGGACCGCTTTGACCCCGCCGGCATGCTGGCGTTCCGCCGGCAGTACCCGCACGGCGGCAACGTTGTCGTCGCGCAAGACGTGGGGCGCGCCTACGAACGCCGGTTTGGCGGTCTGCGCGTGCGCTTCACCGGCCTGCCGGGGCTGGCGTCCGGCGTTGCACGAATATGAAGAGCCTCCTCGTCATTCTCGCCGCCGCCATCATCGTCGCGCTGCCGTTCGTCTTCCGGCGGCCGGCGCCGACGGGCGACTGGCGCGCGGGCGATCCGGTGCTGGTGGCGATCACGCCGCACAACGAGGCGCTGCGCTACGAGTTCGCCCAGGCCTTCAGCCGCTGGCACCGCGAGCGGTACGGCCGGCCCGTCAAGCTGGACTGGCGCGTGATCGGCGGCACGACCGAGATCATGCGCTACCTGGCGTCGGAGTACGTCAACTCCTGCAAGGCCTGGCGGCGGCGCGAAGGCGGCGAATGGCCGGCGGACGGCGCGGAACTGATCCTCGACCGCCGCTTCGATCCCTCGCGGCCGCCGCCGGAGGCCGCCACGAACGCCGTCGCCGCCGCCGCGTTCGCGCGCCGCGCCGCGCTCTTCAGCGCCTTCCGCGGCGCGGACGACCCGGCCGCGGTCACCAGCGGCATCGATCTCTTCTTCGGCGGCGGCACCTACGACCATGACAAGGCGGCCGGGCAGGGACTGGTCGTGCCGCCGTGGCGCGGCGCCGAGCGGCAGCGGCCGGAGGTGGCGGCGCTGCTCGACGCCTTTCCCGCGCAGCTCGGCGGCGAGGTCTGGCGCTCCGAGTTCTTCTTCGGCAACGTGCTCAGCACGTTCGGCATCTGCTGCAACCGCGACCGGCTGGCCGACCTGCGGATCGAGGCGCCGCCGTCCAGCTGGAGCGACCTGGCCGACCCGCGCCTGTTCGGCGAGGTGGGTCTCGCCGACCCGACCAAGAGCGGCAGCGTGGCCAAGGCATTCGAGATGATCGTGCACCAGCAGTGCATCCGGGCCGTGGCGGCGGCCGGCTTCACGGACGAGCAGGTCGCGGCGTGGGAGGCGGCGATCGCCAAGGCGCGGCTGCCGCCGGGGCAGGTGCCGACCAACGTGCCGGCCGCCTACCAGGCGGCGGTGGAACGCGGCTGGGCCGAGGGCATCAACCTGCTGCGCCTGATCGGCGCCAACGCGCGCTACTTCACCGACGGCGCCGGCAAGGTGCCGGTGGACGTCAGCGCCGGGTTCGTCGCCGCCGGCGTGGCGATTGACTTCTACGGCCACTTCCAGGCCGAGACCGAGCGCGCGCCGGACGGCGCGGAGCGCATGCTCTACATCACGCCCGCGGGCGGCACCAGCGTCAGCGCCGACCCGATCAGCCTGCTGCGCGGCGCGCCGCACCGCGAGCTGGCCGTGCGCTTCATCGAGTTCGTGCTCGGGCCGGACGGCCAGAAGCTCTGGAACTTCCGGCCCGGCGCGCCCGGCGGCCCCGTGCGCTTCGCGCTGCGCCGCCTGCCGATCCGGCGCGACTTCTACCCGTCCGACGACCCGGCCGCCGCCGCGGCCTACGCCAGCAACCGCGTGCACGAGATCGACGACTTCACCGACCCGGCGGCGAACCCGTACCGCATCGCGGCGCGCTTCGCCTACCGGCCGCGCTGGACCGCGGCGCACTTCGGCATCCAGCGCGACATCGTCCGCGCGATGTGCATGGACGCGGGCGACGAGCTGCGCGCCGCGTGGCGGGCGATCCTGGACCACGGCGGGCCGGCCGCCAATCCGCGCGCCATGGCGCTGCTGACCGCGCTGCCGGACAGGCCGGTGCCGCTCGACTGGCGTTCGGCCGTCGGCGCCTACGCCCGGGCCGACCGCCTCGACTACCTGCGCCAGTGGAACGGCTTCTTCCGCGCCCGTTACCGCGAGGCGCAGGCGGCGGCGGAGGGCAAGCCGTAGCGTCCTGGCGCAGGCGGGACTGGTCAGGCGGAACTCAAACCCGTACAGTATCCCGCACCACCACGCCATGGCCAGCCCGTCCGACGCCCTCACGCCGATGATGCGCCAGTACCGGCGCATCAAGGCGGAACTGCCCGGGGGCGTGCTGTTGCTCTTCCGGCTGGGCGACTTCTACGAGCTGTTCTTCGACGACGCCCGCGAGGCCGCGCCGCTCCTCGGCGTCGCCCTCACCCAGCGCGTCGGCGTGCCCATGTGCGGCGTGCCGTACCACGCCATCGACACCTACCTCGCCAAGCTCATCCGCGCCGGCCGCAAGGCCGCCGTCTGCGACCAGATGGAGGATCCCGCCGCCGCCAAGGGCATCGTCCGGCGCGAGGTCACGCGGGTGGTCACGCCCGGCACCGTCACCGAGGACGCGATCCTCGAGTCCAGCCGCAACAACTATCTGGCCGCGATCTGCCGCGGCGGCGCCGGCTGGGGCCTGGCGCTGCTCGACCTTTCCACCGGCGCCTTCACCGTCGAGGAGGCGGCCGGCGACGACGCGCTGCGCGACAACCTGCGCCGCCACGCGCCGAGCGAATGCCTCGTGCCCGCCGGCCTCCGCGACGACCCCGGCGTGGCGGCGCTGCTCGCCGCGGCGGGCATCCGCGCCGTCACCGGCGTCGAGGACTGGCTCTTCGCGCCCGACGGCGGCCGCGACCTGCTGCTGCGCCATTTCGGCGTGCACTCGCTCGATGGCTACGGCTGCGAGCAACGCCCCACGCTCGTCGGCGCGGCCGGGGCGCTGCTGCACCACGTGCGCGAGGAACTGCACCACCCCGTGGGCCATGTGCGCGGCCTGCAGGTGCGCCGGGGCGACGACTATCTCGTGCTGGACGAGGCCACCTGCCACAACCTCGACCTGCTGCCCGGCCGCGGCCGCACGGCCGAGGCCACGCTGCTGGGCGTGCTCGACGTCACGCGCACGCCCATGGGCGCGCGGCTGCTGCGCGCGTGGCTGGCGCGGCCGCTGCGGCGCGTGGCCGAGATCCGCCGCCGCCTCGACGCCGTCGAGCGGCTCTGCCGACAGCGCGCCGTGCTGGACGACCTCCGCGCCCGCCTGGCCGACGTGCGCGACCTCGAGCGCCTGATCGCGCGCCTCGACGCCGGCCGCGGCAACGCGCGCGACCTGC
>Ga0233425_10006426_pt1 | contig 17437 bp, 14 predicted proteins | sample Watercolumn_Towu_2_FD_181712 | JGI IMG/M metagenome (GOLD analysis project Ga0233425, IMG submission 181712) | Freshwater microbial communities from Lake Towuti, South Sulawesi, Indonesia - Watercolumn_Towuti2014_140_MG | ecosystem: Environmental > Aquatic > Freshwater > Lake | place... | reverse complement strand
TTGATCCATGTATGTTATCCTTACCGTTGACGGTGTTTCATTTGGATTCTGTATTAATATCCACGTATCAAATCCATTGGCGGTACTTCCTTCGGCAAGGTACCAGGTGTCAGATGGACATGTCACCCCGGCACTGCAATGCCCGCCGCCTGACGGCCAATACATGGCTCTTTCTGCTATCACCCCTTCTCCGCTTATCACTTCTATCATTGTAGATACACCGGTCTTATTGCTCATTTCTGATATCTGTTCGCCTATATTTCTTGTGAACCTTGAGTGAGCGCTAATAGTCTGCGTCTCTTCGCTTGTTTTTGAGTCTTGATCCATGTATGTTATCCTTACCGTTGACGGTGTTTCATTTGGATTCTGTATTAATATCCACGTATCAAATCCATTGGCGGTACTTCCTTCGGCAAGATACCAGGTGGTCAAGTCAGACGTCCCTCCTCCTCCATTCGGGGAATCAGCGACAGTCACATTGATTGTCTCACTATCAACGAGATCTCCATCAGTTACAACGAAAGTAATAGGATACGTCCCTGCTTGATCATAACTTGGCGTCCATGTAAAAGTGCGCGTATCGGCGTCAAAACTCGCGCCACTCGGCATTCCACTCGCGCTGTATATCAAAGAATCAGCATCGGGGTCTGTGGCACTTATCGCAAATGCTAATTCGCTCTTTTCTGCCGTAGTTTTGTCTCCAATCGCGTTCAAAACCGGCGCACGATTCAAATTACCCAATGTGCATGAAGCATAAACGTTGTCTGGATTGGATTTGTCCCGTATTTCAACCGACCAAAAAAGGACAGTATAGGCGTATGCGCTAAGCCTCTTTGTGAGGCTCATTGTTCCGCTTGTGGAAGTGATAGAAGATGTATCTCCCGCCCATTCCTCCTTCGCAACCTCGTCCCACGAAGCAGTCCAGTAATTGCCCGAATCTCCTTCTAATACTACGATATAACATTCGTATGTCACGCCCGAAGGGAGACTGTCCCAACTAACCGTCAAGTTATAGTTAGTGGCAATGCCTCTGTTAAAATCAGGCGTGCATGTTAACGACACATTACCGCTAGTAACACCCACGGCATTTATCGTGTGTTGCACATAAATAATATCAGGGTTGGTTTTATCCCTGACAACTGCGCACCAAATAAAATTATTATACGCATAAGGAATAATTGTTTTTGTAACAGTCATACTACCGTTTACACCGGACAAGCTATAACTATCTCCAACCCATTCACTTTTTAGCGCGGGGTCCCATGACGCGGCATAATAATTGCCGGTATCGTTTTCAACAAGAATTAAAAACACTTCCGAGTTGCTTGGAATATTGCTCCATGTGACGTCAAGCGAAAAATCTTTTTCTACTCCGGCAATTAATGACGTGTCAGCCGTCAAAACTACGCTCGCAGAAACACCCGTCGCGCTCACATAGTATGTAGCATGAGTTTTAGTCGTATCTGTTTTATCCCTTACAACCGCGCACCATTTAAATTTGCTGTATGCGTACGGGGACAACCTTTTAGTTACAGTCATGCTTCCATTTGTGGAAGTAATATCATATGCATTTCCGGCCCACTCGCTGCTAGTGCTCGGATCCCACGAAGCAGTATAAAAATATCCTGTGTCATCTTCAACGAGTATAAGAAATACTTCAGAGTTTGTAGGAACACTCAACCATCTAACTGTCAGAGAAAAATCTTTCTCAACTCCCGCTGTCAAAGTCGTATCCGCAGTTAAGTACACAAAAGGAGTCCCAGCATAACAAATTGAACCAGCAAAGAAGAAAATGACAGTCATTAAGACAAGCGCAAAGATATTTTTTACAAGTCGAATACTCATAAACACCTCCGGGATTTATGACACCAAACGAGATTTCACCTTTTTATCATACTTATTCTCAACACATTTTGCAACGTTTAACCTATCCTCAAATAAAATATTCACCATAAAGTGATTCTTGTCAATACCCTTTCTCATAATTCTCATAATATTGCAAACGTGCTATTAATAATGTACTTTCTCCAAATTCGACAGCACAAGTCGCTTTATCAGTTTGATCAAAATATTAGACTTGCATGTCATTGCTTTTCATTTTAGCCTTGTCAATCGCCCATTAAAGCCACTATAATTGTCGATTATGATAACGTCACTATCCGGCACACTAACGGAATTATCTCCAACCAATGTCACCGTTCAGATAGGCGGCATTGGATATGAGATTTCTATACCGTTGAGCAGTTTTGACAAACTGCCAAAAGTGGGTTGTGAATGCAAACTATTGACATATCTTCATGTCCGCGAGGATATACTTCAGCTGTACGGCTTTATAACTCATGAAGAGAGGGATTTATTTAAACTGCTTCTAACTGTTTCCGGTATTGGACCAAAAACGGCGCTTTCGATACTCAGTAAGATCACTGTTACCAATCTTAAAGGCGCGATCGCTTCAGGAAATACGGAATTACTGAGCGACACGCCCGGAATAGGCAAAAAAACGGCCCAGCGAGTGGTTATGGAACTAAAAGAAAAAATGGGTGGTTTTGGCATTAAAACTTCAAAACCATTACCAAAGGGCGAGGAATATGTTATTAATGACGCCGTCAGAGCGCTTGTAAATCTAGGCTACAAACAGATTCCCGCTCAGGGCGCGATTGAAAAGGCATTTGCGGAAACAGACGGTGAAGTAAAACTTGAAGAGCTGCTTAAAAAGGCATTAAAATATTTGTAACATGCAAAATGAAAATTTTATCGAAGATCGTGCTAATATTATCGTTTTTGCTTTGCTTGCTCCCTCATCTTTTCGCTGAGGATAATTCCCCTAAGCCACTAGTCTACGTAATTGTTTTTGCTAGAAATGAGGACCCCTCTAACCCACTGTATCCAAATTTCATCGACAATAAAAAAGAATACGTACATTATCGAAACCGCATTCTTAAGCTTTCTAAAGTACTCAACGAAAATAAAATACCTTGGAGTCTCCAAACAGAATGGAATTTTCTTGAAGGCGTATTAAAATACGAAGTTCGCGAAAAAAATACCCCTTTACTGTCTAAGACCGACGGCCTTAATATCATCAGCTATTTAAAAAAACGCGGCGTTGAGATAGATCCATCGTCCTCAGAAGACTATGGCTATAACTACGCTGATATTGCTTATCTAATTCACGAATGTGGAGAAGAACCGGCTTCTGTAGTAGCACGACATACTCTAAACCCCAAAGACAACATTTCACAAAGTTGGATTCGCTTTATTGAAGGCATTTATGGAAAAAAGTACGGTTCAAAGGCTTTTTTCCAGCCCAAGATCCTCACCGGGACAGATATATACAAACGAGAGAATGAAATCGTATCATCATGCGTGTGGAGACCAAAATCCAAGGACGATTTCTTTGCCGATAATCCTATCGGAAATTTAATGGTAGTCGGGCAATACGGCAAGGATATGCTTTCACTGAAAAATCTTTTATCGAAGATACAATCCGGCGAATTACCAAACGGCAAAATGTACACAACATGCATTTTTATAGACGACAATAATTTGGATAAGGATATGAATTTCAATTTACTCATAAGTAACTCCATTAAACCACTAGTCAAAATGCGCGAGCAGGGATTAATCCAATTAGTATACCTTGAAGATGTTCCCAAAATATGGAAAGAAAGGTATAATGAAGAAGGCTTCGTTTACGGGCCGTATTATTAATTATGGAAGAACGATTTATCTCTCACACACTTCAGGAGAAGGACGTCCAACTAGACCAAACGTTGAGGCCTTTCGCTTTCAGTGATTTTATCGGCCAGGAAAAGATAAAAGAACGGCTTGAAATTATTATTAAAGCCGCTCAAGACAGAAAGGAACCTGTTGATCATCTTTTATTTTTCGGACCGCCGGGACTAGGAAAAACCACTCTCGCATATATAATAGCAAAGGCAATGGGTGTAAATATTCGCAGTACTTCCGGACCTGCGATCGAAAAACCGGGAGATTTGGCCGGACTTTTGACAAATCTTCAGGAAGGCGATATCCTTTTTATCGACGAAATACACAGACTCAATCACGTCGTTGAGGAATATCTATATCCCGCTATGGAGGACTATTACATTGACATAATAATCGACCAAGGCCCAAACGCAAGATCTGTGCGCTTAAATCTGGCAAAATTTACTTTAATCGGCGCAACAACACGCGCCGGGCTATTGTCATCACCTTTAAGATCCAGATTCGGCATGACAAATCGCTTGGATTTTTACACCACAAACGACTTAAAACAAATTATATTAAGGTCTTCCAAAATATTAGGAATGGAATTACTCGAAGACGGCGCTATTGAAATAGCCAAAAGAAGCCGCGGAACTCCACGTATATCAAATAATCTTCTTAGAAGGGTCCGTGACTACGGACAGGTGAAGGGGATAAAAAAAATAAATTCTGAAATCGCGGACAAGGCCCTTTCCATGCTCGATGTAGACGAAAAAGGACTTGATGAAATGGACAAAAGAATACTTGATGTTATAATTCGTAAATTCGGAGGCGGCCCGGTAGGCATAAATACAATCTCCGTAGCTATCGGAGAAGAACCAGGCACAATAGAGGAGGTATATGAGCCGTACCTTATTCAGCAAGGATACCTTCAGAGGACATCCAGCGGCAGGACTGTGACTCCTTTAAGCTATAAACATCTCGGCCTTGAAATACCAAAAATTCCCGGGAGTCCAAATCAGCCCGAGTTATGGAACAAATAAATCCTTACCAAAATTTATATATCGTCTTAAAAATCCACTGAATATATCCGCTGTTACTACCCTTACTGACATTCATCAGCGTATTAAAATCCCCAATCAAAACCATCTTCCTCTTGGCGCGGGATAAAACTACATTTATTCTATTTAGTTCATTTAAAAAACCAACCTCATAAGGGTTATCATTGCTCCTCACAAAAGAAATTATTACTACTTCGTCCTCCCTTCCCTGAAAGGAATCAATTGTACAAACATTGTCGGATAACTCATCTATGGCTTGTTTTGGCAATTGCCCGGACAATCCGGCATATAACTGTCTTTCTATTTCTTCAACTTGAGAAGCATAAGGGGTCAATATAGTAATTCCGGAAAGTTGCCGCGGCCTTATCCCAGCTGAGAGATATTTAAATTTAATAGTTTCCTTCAATTCATCTACAACAATCTTTGCTTCATAAATATTTTTATAACCTTTATTAACCCCTGTAACAGTAACCTCCGTCTCGCACCGTTCGTTTATACCGGTCTTTTTACTTGTATCCACTACAATTACGCTCTTAGATTTGGGAACTATTGTATTACCCGGTAATAACTGCCCCTCATAGAATAACTTACTTACAAGTTCCACTATCTGCGGACTAGACCTATAATTTATTTTCAACATGATGCTCTTGCGCCCAAATTCAACCAACCTCTCGAACAGACTTTTGTTTACCTGTTCTTTTATGTACTGTCTTTCTTCCCTACTTAAACGAAGCCCTCTATGAATAGCCTCCTCTTTTTCTATATACAAATCAACAATATCATTGTCATATTCAAACGGCTTGCCCTGTTTATCATCACCAACTATAATCATCTTACCGGATTCATTTACTAATAGCATCGGAAGCACCGATTCAATAAGATTCGCTTTTCCTGCTTCGTCCATTAGAAGGACGTCAAATTCCTTTCCTCTCATAACACTTAGCGTATGAGTACCCACATTTGTCGCCCCAATAACGTAACCTTCTTTGTAAGACCTCTCAAATATTTCAAGATCTCTTCCCGACTTTATCCAAACTCTTTTAATCGTTTCATCCGATATTTTTTCTTTAGTACTGGCAACTCGACCCACCCCTTTATTTGTCTCCCTGTATTTCACAACTTCGGCAAGCGCGTTGTCAACTGCGCTATTTGTTTGAGAAGAAAGCAGGACCTTTTTACCCCTTTTCAGATATTGCAAAATAATTTCGGATATTACAGTAGTCTTTCCCGTGCCAGGAGGACCTTGAATTATTGTAATACCGTTGTTCGTTAGCCCGGCCATCACGGCTCCTGCCTGGCTTATGTCTTCTGAAACAAGCTTATTGAAATAATCTATGTCATCTTCATTTTTAAAAGGCATTTTTTCTTTGCGGCTGAAAATAATATTTCTAAAAACACTATTACCTTCCTTCAATTTTTCTATCGCCTCCAAAGACACCTGCAATGACAAATCGTCTTCACACACTGCGCTCACGCAACCTTTTTCCGGAACAGTAAATTCCACATCCTGCAAAACAATTAGAATAGAATATTCCCTAACATCTAATACCTCCGCTGTGCCGCACAATTTATTGTCTGTCGTAAACACATAAACTTGCCCGCCGCTTTGAAATAAATTTTTATTTTTCCAAAAATGCACTCTCAAAGACATTATCTCATATATGCGCCCGCCGTCGTGCCTCTTGAAACCCGAATACGGTCGAACTTCACCCCTGAGCAGCCTTTCCTCATGCAAGATCCCTATAATTCCTTTATGCAAACCTAATTCGTTGGTGATATTCATTTTCCAATTACTTAATGAGCTGTCTCCCGAAGCCATTTTAAAACCTTTTTTGAGAAAACTCGGGACATCCGCCTGCCATTTGTACTTTTCCAAGTCTTTAAAATACGGATTTTCAATAATCTTTGAAAATCGATTGACCGCACTTTCACGTATTATATTTTTGTCATTCAATTCCAAGTTATTTAGCCACTCAGCCCTACTGCATCTCTCCTCCATAACTACTTTCACGATAGCATTCAAGTTGTTTTTTATAAACTTACCTTCGCCCCAAAACTTTTTATAAACGATATCCTTCATTATGTTGTATGAAATATAGTCTTCAACTACTAGCATTAAATTATATAAGTACTCATTCCTGTTAATCCTGTCCTTATAAAATATCCTCATAAACATTAATAGTATATTTATCAAAGAATTGTCGTCCTTTTTGAAATAATCAAGTCCTCTTAAATGTCGTAAAAATTCTTTATAGGTTACGTCTCCCTGCACAATGCATACTTCCACAAAATAATCATCCAACAAACTCATCAGTTTGCAGTAGTCTTTGTAATCAACAATTTCACCGGAAGGCTCTTCTATTACATCCCTCAGATATATATTGACAGAACCGCCCTCTCTTTGAATAGTTTTCTTTTGCCCCGGAGCTAGTTGAACAATAACAGACTCTTCGGGCTTTTCAAAAACCGAGAGCTCCACCATGGTTTCTTCGCCGCTCGTCGCGCACCCCTCAACATACATATCTACTTTGTCCAAAGATACTATTTTCCTATCCCTTTCATAACCCAGCAATTTTTCATATTCTTTCAACAACGCATTTTCGCTCTTTTCTCCGTTGCCAAACAGTGTTTTCACTAACCTCATGGCTTCCCCATTATTTTTGTTCCAGTCTACCGGTATCCCTTTTTTCCCAGCCTTGGCCCGCATTGTATATAAGGCCGTCTCATACAAAAGCGCCCCTGCCATAAGCCTAGTATCTTTATTTTGTTTCAAATACTTATAAAAACGATAACTTAAATATAGGTTTTTTACGTCGCTATAGGTAAAGAGATACTCATCACTCTCATTAATATAAATTCCCCAACAGCCGTCAACAGGCATCAACAAAACCACACTGATTCTTTTTTCGTCTCTTAAAATTGCCATAGTTTCGTTTATCCAAGAAGATAGAAAGTCCGGGCACTCCTTTCTTCTAGCAACAGAAGAGAGATGTTCTAACGTGTCGGTCCAAAAGCTATCATTTCTTTTAACAAAGACTTTGTAGGATTTAGACAAAATGGATGATATCTCAGATGGAATGATCTGTTTCATGATTTTTACATTTAAATGTTCGAGGACAACTCTCGAGCATCTAAATGATTATTTATTTCTTGGTTTGACATTACTACCCTTCACTACTGGTTCGGCCAGCGGCACGGTTTCACTCTTAAACTGAACCTCTTCTCCGGCTTTTTTTCTTCCCTGTTCTACATCTTCGATATATTTAACCATTTCAGGGCTTGGCGTATTTAAATCAACATTCCCGCTGACTATCCGCGGAGTAAGAAATATCACCAGTTCATTTTTGAGTATTTTGTCCTCCTGCTTCCTAAATGGAACACCTAATATCGGTATGCTACCTATAATGGGAATCTTCTTTGTTGTTTTCTTTTGCTGATCTTCAATTAGACCGCCCATAATAACCGTAATACCGTCTTTCACCATAACCATGGTTTCAGCTTCTTGCGTCGCAACTATTGGTATAGTATTTCCTTGTGATGTAAGAATTTCACGAGCAACGTTACTGACCTCAGGCTTTATTTTTAAAGTCACAAAACCGTCCTCCCCTATCGTAGGAGTAACTTTCAATTTTATTCCTACGTCCACGAAAGTAACATTTTCCGCGGTGGTGGATGTGGTGGTGTTTTGCACAACAGTATTCGTCACAAACGCCTCTCTTGTTCCTACATTTATCATGGCCTCCTGATTATTTATCGCGAGTATCCTTGGACTGCTTAAAAGATTCGTATTGCCCACAGTCTTAAGAATATCCACAATCGCATCAAAATCAGTCCCATCTTTCAATGTCCCGGTAATAAGAGCCCTGCCTCCCGGGTGCGACGCCCTCACCGAATTATCAAACGGCTCGGTATCGGACACTCCAACCTCGCTTAAAGTCTCGAATACCCCAGACAAGGTCATGTCGATAGTATCAGTACTGAATATTTTTTCAATCAACAACTTGTTCAATATCGATTGCCAGTTTATACCCATCTTGAATTCGTCGCTTAATGCCACCTGTACTATCTTCGCTTCAATGAGCACCTGTTTGCTGGGAGAATCGTATTCCTTGATTATTTTTTCCACCTCTTTTATTTTTTCCGGCAAATCGGTTACAACAACTTTGTTAGTACGTTCGTCGCTTTTCACAATACCAATATCTTTTGTCAGCACATCTTTTATTTTCTCCTCTACCTTGTCAAACTTCGCATAACTTAGACAAAACGCCCTTGTCTCCAATAATTGCTGCTTATCATATTCGTTCACAAGTAATGTCGCCTGCTTAAGTACGTCTTGAGTATCCGTAATAATGATTTTATTCGTCGCGTCGTCAATATATAGTAGCCCTTTCTTCGTAATAAGTTTTTTCATTATATCTTCCAGGCTTTTTGCCGACGTAAACTTAAGTTCAAAAACCTTCGTTTCGACAGGGACATCCAGCTTTAATATTGCTTCCTCTATGTCTTTTATCGTTTCCGGAGCGTCCAGAACAATAAGAGAATTCGTCCTATCGTCATCAATAATACTGCCTATTCGGCTCTTTAACTGCTTAATATCTTTTGAAATGTCACCGACCGCGGCATACTGAATCGGTATCACTTTCATTTCTCTGTTGTCATGAAATTTTTTACCATATTGCTGTTCGAATTCCCTTTCCGTCACTATTCGCATTATATTGTTCTGCATAGTATAAGCCAGTTCCGTTGTTTGTAATACTATTTGTAAAGCGTCCCATATAGGCACATTATCCAAAAAAAGAGTTATTCTGCCTCTTACGTTCTGGCTTATTACCACATCAAATCCGCCCTTGGAAGTAAGGAGCTTGATCACTTCTACAACATCCATATTTTTTAGCTCCAGAGTAATGGTATCTGACGACTGTGTTACTTCCTCGTCGGTGGCTGGTATTTTTGTGCTTGGTTTTACCACTGGCGTTTTTTTCTCTTTAACCGCAGGCGCCTGCTTACTCACATTCATGTATGGTTCTTCCGTTTCCGCCGGTTTTTCGGCTTTCCACATATCTGAAGACGTTTCTGTTTCTTCGCCTTCGGCATATACAAATTCAACCGGCATGGAGTTAAACAGAAAAAACACCAAAGCAAATAAGCAGCGTATCTTGTTCATTATAAACCCTCCGTTTTATATGTTGATATCCATAACTTCATCGCCGCAACTTAATGTAACCTTCCCCCGTTCGACGCTCTCAATCTTTATTTCTCCCAAATTCTGTCCTGCCTTAAGATAAAAACTCTGGCCGGATTTTTTATCTTCAACGATCGCCTGCGGCTCGTCACCAAAAAGTATTCCTACAAAAGTATAACCAGCAATTATCTGCTGCAAAGTTACTTTTGGCTTTGTTGGCTCGGTAGGCTTTGGCGCGGGAGTTTCATAAATCTTAAACATCTGGCGTTTACCTAAAACATCCGTATACTTTGATATACTAGGCATCGGAGCCGGCACTCCGGAGTCCAAATTCGAATTTAACCCGCTATTTATCTCGCCCTTTTCAACATACTCTTTCCCCTTATATGGATATAAGTACCCTATCAACAAATATACCGCGGACATTGCTGTTATAGCTATAAAAGCCTTGTTGAGCATTGAAAATATCTTGTTTTTATTCTTTCCGGTTTTTCGTGGAATTTGAGAAAGATATGTCTTTTTCGGATTTACGCGTTTTACAGAATCCGCGTTTTCGGTATTCACAACACTGGCTACCGTTTCCAAAGGTTTATCAGGTTTATTAGCAGCATCGCCTCTTTTTATTAAGTTTAGTAGTTTTTCTTCCGGAGAAATGTGTTCTTGCATCATATCTTACCCCGCCGCCAATTCTTTTATCGGAGGCACATCATTTAGCGAATGCACACTTTGCATTACTCTTATATCGTGTTTTATCACGTCTTGCGCTATCAATTCATCTATTTTGCTTTTGCCATACATCACGGCATTTTCTAACGCGTGATGACAGATATTATTTATCTTCCTCGGATAGCCCTTTGTGTAATTGTATATTTCTCGTATCGCACCAGCCGTAAAAATGTAAGAATCTTTGTCCATACCGGCATGAAGAAGCCTATAGTTTATCATGTCCTTTGTTTCTTCTTCATCTAAGGGATTTAGCACATACTTAAAAGACACCCTATCCATAAAATTTTTGACCTTCCCGGCCGTCTCTAAAAATTCTAGCTGAGCCATAATAACAAGCTGAAGAAGTTTAAACTCATTGGTCTCATAATTCAACAAAGTCCTCAATACCTCCAAGCACGGATAACTTAGTTTCTGCCCCTCATCAACAATCAAAACCACTGTTTTCCCGTCTAGAACGCATTTTTGAAACAAATAACGCTCAATAGCTTCCGGATCATCCGCGTACACATACTCAATACCAAATATCCTGCACAAATTTGTAATAAACTGGGTACGATTTTCATGATACGGATCTAAAACAATGTGCAAAATGAAATCAGGATCATTTTTAAACGACTGTATTAGCGCCCGCGCAATGGTCGTTTTACCTGTGCCTACATCTCCCAACAATAAGGACATTCCCCTTTTTAATCTCACTGCGATTTCAATACGATGAAGGGCTGACATATGAGATTTGGATTTATAAAGAAATCCAGGGTCCGGACTTGTAGAAAAAGGTTCTCTATTTAACCCCAAAATATTGTAATAGCTCATTTTTGTCCCTACGGTATTAATATCTTTGTTACGACCATATACCCTTTTAAAACGTCTCCTTCCCCTTTGGGATTTAGGCGAAGATATCTGACTTTCAATATTTGCTTTGAACTCTGCAGATCATATATAAATTTCGCCAAATTAGGAATACTTCCTTCTGCCTCAAGTTCAATGTAATATTCCTTGTAAAACTCTTTATCCTCAACCTTCTGCGGTTTAATATCCGCGATATAAGTATTGCTTGACCTTGCTACATTTTCAATTTCTCGTAAAATCACGGCAGTTTCTTCTTCGGGGGAACCTTTCATTTTTATATTTTCGGCATATTGATCATAGAGTTTAGCGATCTCTTCTTTCTGCGCCAAAATCTTTAAATTCTTCAACAAAAGCGTTTCCTGTTTCGATATACTACCGTTTATTTCGGTCCACTTTGCGATAAGCGGGTCCAACACCAAAACATATACCAGCACCGCGCCGATTACCGCAACTGCCGAATAAAACATATGTTTTTCTCTTGGAGAAAGATGTTTAATCATTTTGTTGTTCCTTTGATTTTGATATTGAGCAGTCAATATGAAATTCCGTAAGTTCCTGCCCTTTTATTTTCCTCTGTGTGGCGTAACGACTTGTCACATTTTCAAAATATGGCGAATTCTCCAGTTTTGGGATAAGGTCAAACACTTCACTCATGGCAGGAGAAGCGCCTTTAATGGTCACACCTTGGTTCTCGTCATAAATAAAGACGTTCAAAGCGGTTTTCTGCGGTATAATGTTATACATCTCCCTCAAAACATCAAGACTTGTACCATCGACGGACAATTGTTTTTTTATCAAAGATAGCCGGTCCTTCTTCAACATCAACTCCTTCGCTGACGGGCTAGTCTCTTTCAATCTTTGACCTAAAATAGACAGATACTCCCTTCTGTCTTGAATCTTTTTGTTGAACGTGAACCCCAGCACCCCGATAATGCACAAGAACAATATGGCGGTAGTTAAAACCGATTGTTTATTCTGCGCGTAGCTCAGTGTTTTTTTTACATCATCAGGGATAAGATTTACCGAAGATGATAACCCTTCTTTTATCACGCCTAGAAGACCTGCTATCGAAAAATCCTTTATCTCATCCACATTAAACCCTTCTAGATACTGCTTCGGACTGTATCCCTTTATGTCCGCGTTGATTCTTCCGGACACCTTAGCTACAAATTCTTCATTTTGCGCACCGATAAAAACAATTTTTTCAATAGGCGTTCCCTGTTCTTTCTGAAATACCGAGATAGAACGATTTACCTCCAGCGCCCATTCGGCGATATAATCTTTCTTTGCGACATCTTCTCCGCTGCCCTTTAGATTAACAACGCCTATCGAAAACGACCGAGTAAACACCGGCACACCATTTTTCATAATCACCATATTGGTCGCCGAATTATCTATATCTAAAACCGCTGTTGTCTTTTGTTCGTCTATTACGGACGGATCTTTCTCTTTTATAAACCCGCATAAGGCAGCAATCGCCAGAGAATCCAGCTCTATATATTCGGGAACTAATCCCGCTTTCTCTAAAATACGTAAATACCGCGCAATAGTATCTCTATGCGCGATAGCCAGCAGAACCTTCGTACTACCCTCGTTGTTAATCCCTGTAATGTGATAGTCATAGACCATTTCTTCTCTTGAATACGGCATCTGTCTGACAGCCTGCATATCAATCATACTTTTTAGTTCTTCAGACTTATTGGTTGGCAATTCAAGATACCTTACGGTAATCATGCTCCTTGGGACAACCAGAGCGACATGCGCCTTTTTAAGATGCAACTTCTTTACCGATTCCTTAAGCAAAGCGATTATTTCGTCTTCAGATTTACCCGATGTGATTTCCGCGGCATATTTACCAGAGGACCACCCTTTCCCTGTGAATTTGGCGGTCAGAACTTTAAGATAACTATCGTTAATTTCTATAGTCAAGAGAGATTGTTTCATTTATTCCTGCCATTTTACAATCTGATTTCCATCTTCAGACTCTTTATCCAAAATCGCGACAACGCAACTCTTCACGGAAGAAGCCGCTATACCGCCTTCCACATAAGCCATGTAGTACCTAGAAGTCACTTTAAGGAAGACCTTCTTTGCGTTCATCAAATTATCTTCTTCCGGAGTGAGCGGTTCTGTATAACTAAATGCGTTTGAGACACTATTTACATCGGTAAAAACCGCGTCGTCCGCGGTCCCCAAGATCTCGTCGTAACCATTCCTATATCGCAATATTTTATAGACAAGATCTTCGGTAAATCCTATTGCGCGTAGCACCGTAGTATCAGCGGTGTTTAAATTCACCAGCCCGTCACCATATACCGTTAGATATTTAGACAGCCCAGACTCATTTACATTTATCGTACCATCACTATCTAAATCCTTCCCAGAAAGCATTTCTTGTGTTATTCCCCTCACCAATAAAAGCTCTTCAACACAATCAAAAGGCTTGCCTTTTCTTTTATACGGCTTTTCAAGCCCGCCATAGTACATATCTTCTTTCAGAAGAATGTCTTGCGTAACATCCGCGTCACCCCTCCACGCGCGAATACTTGACGCTATTTCGGATGACATCCCGGGCAATGATTCTAACACATCCTGAGTCGCTTTGTTAATATTTATTTTCCGCTCTTCATCCTGCATACCGTAAAATATCTGTTGAGACCCGCTGAAGAGATCCCTATCGTATGCATACATCACATTAAAGACTCCTTCCCCCACATGAATATCTTTAAACAAGTTAACTCCGTACAACTCGGCACTATAATTACTCCATTTCTCATTTAATGAGTCATAAGCACTTGCATCCTGATTCAGCACGCTCAGTGCCTGAACCACACCGGCCTTTGCCGCACAATATGCCTTTGCCTTATTTATCTCATTACCGGTCAATTTCAATTCCATCCGCATTCGGTATGTTACGCTTAGGGCTATCGCCGCTAGAAGGGTTATGACCCATGATGTGATTATTAAAATCGTGCCGTTATTGTTTTTTCTTTTCATGGTAATCAAATCGTCTCTTCTTTAAGCTCTGCCATTTTTCCGGCGGGGCAAAAAATAACTTTTTCAATTTTTTCCGTTCCTATAGTCATTTTCAACCTAAGCAATTTTGGGAACGATGATTCCTTCCACTCATCCTTCCACTGAATTTCACTTTCACCCGAGAGTTTTTTCTTAACAAACGCGTAATTTATTGCCAATTTATCTATGCCGCTAAGCAGTCCCTCAGCGTCAGAATGCGCTTCTTGCAATCCTTCGGCATATGTCTCTCTGAGGCGCGTCAAAAGGTATTTACCATCTTCCTCTTTCCACGAATAAGTAATTTTACAAATATTCCTTCCTTCATTTTTATCAGGCAATATAGAGTAAAAGGATATTTTTTCGGAATCCGCGGTCAAATACAATCCATTAAAAGACACGGCATTTCTAATATCCCTTGCCACTATATCCAAAGACATGCATATATCATTGTATTTGCCGCCTATCTCTCCATGCTTATAAACTTTTATTCCGACAGCAAGACTGGAATACACGGCTACTGCGATAATACAAAAAAGAGTAATCGCAAGAAGCAATTCCATAAGGGTAAACCCCAAAATCTGTCTTCTATCTCTCCGCCGCACTTTCTTCATATTTAGGTAAGTATGTTGACAATGTAAGGCTTCTTTCGCCCCTTTTATCCGTCCATATGGTTTTTAAATTCACTTCACACACAGGAATTTCTGTCGAAGCGAAAACAGAGTTCACGATAACTGGCTTGATGCTTTGCTCATATGAAAATTTCTCGTCCGGATCCTGATCATCAGAGAATCTGCCCTTAGAAGCATCCTCACTAACGCTATACTCTTTTTCCAACATAGCCATTTGAGATTCGGTGAGCAACAAAGCCTTTAAATACGAGTCAGTCAAAGACGCCCCTCTAAGAGAATTTCCCAACCCTTGAAGTAAAACAACCAGAACGGTAGACGCGATGAGTATAGCGACAAGCACTTCGAACAACAAAAAGGCGTTTTTTGTTTTCATGAACAATTCTTTTCCCACACAAACAACAAAGGCTGTTGAATCGCTCCAACAGCCTTTTTATAACTACTCAAATTTTCATATCTAAGCCTTACTTATTTAAGATTCAGTCCTATCTTTCTCTCTTCCTGAGACACATTCATGATAGTAGCCGTTACTTCATCTCCTTCGTGCAAACTACCCTCATTATATTGTGAAGAATGAACTAGCCCTTCGACCCCGGGTTCAAGCTCAACAAACGCACCGAAAGGAGCTATCTTTGTAATTTTCCCGGTGATACTTGTACCCACGATAAACCTCTCCGCGACACCTTCCCACGGATCAGGCTGGAGCTGTTTCATTCCAAGGGCTATTCTCTGGCTAGCCGGATCAACGCTCAACACCTTTACCTCAACGACATCGCCTTTCTTTAGAATATCGGCCGGATTATCTATCTTTTTCAGCCAGCTCATGTCCGAAATATGGATTAGGCCGTCAATACCGTCCTCAAGCGCGATAAAAGCGCCGTAGTTTGTAAGGTTCCTCACCTTACCGGAAACTTTAGTTCCGACCGGATATTTTTCCGCAATGGAATTCCACGGATTCGGCTCAATTTGTTTTACACCAAGAGAAATTCTCTTCTGATCCTTATCTATCGATAGAACCATTGTTTCTACCATATCCCCAATAGCAAGCATTTCCGACGGGTTAGCTACGCGCTTCGTCCAAGACAATTCGGAGACATGAATAAGCCCTTCAACGCCTTTTTCAAGTTCAACGAATGCTCCATACTGAACAATGTTGACCACTCTGCCCTTAACACGGCTTCCAACAGGATACTTCTTATCGACATCCTGCCAAGGATTAGGTGTATTTTGCTTCATACCGAGAGAAACTTTTTCTTTTTCCTTGTCTATATTAAGAATCGCTACCTCGACTTCATCGCCCACGGCAAGCATCTCTGACGGATGACTAATCCTACCCCACGTCATATCGGTAATATGCAAAAGGCCGTCCGTACCCTTAATATCAATGAACGCGCCGAAATCCGTAATATTCTTCACTGTCCCTTTTCTTATATCCCCGACCTTTAGCGTCTTCAACAGCTCTGTCTTATCCTTCTTCTGCTGTTCTTCCAGGAGATTACGCCTTGAAAGAACAATATTTTTTCTCATTTCATCTACTTTTACCACCTTGAAATCATAAACAGTCCCGGATACATCTTTTGTATCATCCAAAGGTTTTGTATCTACTTGGCTTGACGGCAGGAACGCTTCCATTCCGGCATCAACAAGATATCCGCCTTTAACCTTCTTTACAATTCTGCCTTTAACACTAGATCCGTCTTTCTGCGCCTTAACCATTTTTGACCAGTTTTGTATCCTGTCCGCTTCTTGTTTGGAAAGCGAAACAAGCCCTTCCCTGTTCTCAACTTCCCTAACATAAACATCTATCTCATCACCGGGTTTGTACATTGATATATCCAAAAATTCGTTCAATTGAACAAAGCCCTCTGATTTATATCCCACATCAACAACAACACCCCTCTGTCCAATAAAAATAATTTTTCCCCTCACAATAACTCCCTGCTTAACACTTTTCAACTTTGTTGTATACGCATTAAGTAGCTCGTCATTGAAGACCTCTCCTTTTTTTGTAGATTCACTCGCTGTGTTCGGACTCTCTGTCTCAACCATAATAAAAATCCTCCTTATTTGAATTTTCTCCGAACGAATACTATCCCGCCCGAAGAATCAAAAGCAGAATAAGCTACCATTTAACACGACAAACTGTCAAGAAAATATCCAACGGGGGGACAAATTCCAACCAGCACTGCAGAACGACAATTTTTCTCACCTCTAAGGTAGGGCGTAAGTAGCGTTAAGCCAGTGAAATAGCCGAAATCGGCAAAAACATCAAA
>Ga0233425_10006425_pt1 | contig 17437 bp, 18 predicted proteins | sample Watercolumn_Towu_2_FD_181712 | JGI IMG/M metagenome (GOLD analysis project Ga0233425, IMG submission 181712) | Freshwater microbial communities from Lake Towuti, South Sulawesi, Indonesia - Watercolumn_Towuti2014_140_MG | ecosystem: Environmental > Aquatic > Freshwater > Lake | place... | reverse complement strand
CCGACGTGCGCGACGGCAACATCGAGTGGCCTCCCGGCAGCGAACCGGTCCTGCACACGACCAACGACTTCGCCTACCTGAAGCTGCCGCATGCCTATCTGAATCGGCCGCTGTGCGAGTCGGGCCACTGGATTCTGCCCTCCGGCGCCGTGTCGCCGGTGGCACGCAGCCCCCGGTTCCCCGTGATCAAGGCCTTCCGCACCGCCGGCCTCGTGCGTGGCCCTCAGCCGTATGCGGTGGTGGTGGACGACATCCGCAAGGACTCCGCTCCGCACCGCTACGACTGGACGCTGGCGGTCGAGCCCGACGTGCAGATCGCGTCCATCGACCGGCGTTCCGACGGCATCTGCGATCTGCTGCTCACCGGGTTCGATCCCGATCAGAAGGGGCCGCGTGCCAAGGAGCCGCTGGGGTCGCGGCTTCCGCCCGACGCCGAGATTCCCGCCGGCCAGCCGATGCTGCTCGTGCGGGTGCTCGCCGGCCTCAACGCCGGCGATGCGGAGCCGGCGATCGTGGAACTGCCGAATGCCGCCAATCCGAAGAAGTACGCTGCCATCCGCCGACTGGTGCTGGCCTCGCAGGCGATCGAACCGGGCTTCAAGGTGCTGCTCGTGCCGCACCGCCGGGGCGAGCGCCTGCCGCAGACCGTGTGGAACACGGCCCGCGACGAAGCGACCTGCGGCGGCGACCGGCTCCGCTTCGCGCCGTCCGCATCGGGAAAGACCGACGTGACGATCCTGCGCGACGGCGCGACGATCGTCGCCGTGACCGCGCCGATCGCCCCGCTCGCCGACAGTCAGGAGGATGCCCGGCGCGCGGCAGCGGCCAAGGCGCGGCGGCGGCTGGCCACCTTCAAGCCCGACGCCCTGCCCGCGCTGATGAAACTGCCCGCGATTCCGGGGGCGACGGCGGGCACGGTCGGCCCGGTGCTGACGTGCACCGGTGCGAAGGAGGGCGTGGTGCTCCCGGTCGATCTGCGAGCCTTCGTCGACAAAGGACTGACCGTCGCCTGCTGGATTCAGGCCGATCCCCCGGCAGGATCATTTCTGGCCAGCGGCGGCAATCGAGGCCTGTCGCTCTCCATCGAACACGGCCGGGCGCTCCGCATCGACACGGCCGGCCAGCACCGTTGGCAGGGCAATCTGCCGTCAGTGTTCGCTCGCTGGCAGCATGTCGCATTCACCGCCAACGCGACGTCGGTGGCCCTGTTCATCGATGGTCGCCAGATCCGCACCGGTCAGCTCGACAAGCCGCTCCGCTTCGACCCGACGCTCACCCTCGGTGCCGGCTTGACCGGACGACTCGCCGATCTCCGTGTGTTCGAGCGCGTGCTCGAGCCCGACGAACTGGCCGATCTGGTGGACTTCCAGCGGCTGGTTCAAGGCGGGCCGTGAGCGTTGGGCGGATGCGTCAGGCCGCCCTCGGCTTCACCATCGCCGGGCCCAAAGCTGCCGGGGCCATGGACTGCCCGGCAGTACTGAGTTCATATCCGGATCTTCGACGCCTGCTCGACGATCGTTTCCAGCGGCACGAGGTTGCCCTTGTTGCAGCCGGGGCACGCCTCCGCGGCCTCCGCCCAGGCCTCCGGGCTCGAGAGGTTCGAATCCCAGAAGGGCCACGTGCGGCACTGCCGGGGACGGTCTTCGTACGCCCGGCACTTTCGCGTCGTCTCGTCGAGGAGCACGCAGTCGCCCCCCGGACGCTCCTTGAGCGACCGCCGCACGCCCACGCGTTTCACGTAGGCCGACTCGAAGTCGGCGGTGGTCATCCCGACGCGCGACGCCATCGCGTCGATCTCCGCCTGGTTCACCCACACGTAGCCCTCGGCCCCTGAGCAGCAGTCGCCACACTGCGTGCACTGGAAGCGGAGACCACCCGCGTACCACACGTCCTGCGGAATCCCCGCCATGGATGCACGCTCCTTCAGTCGGCCATCGTCGCCACCGCCGCCACGAGCGCCTCGGCGTCGTCGATCGTGTTGAACGCCCCGAAGCTCGCGCGGACCGTGCCGCCGTCGCGCGTCCTGAGGCAGTCGTGGATCGCCGCGGCACAGTGATGGCCAGCCCGCACCTGCGCGCCGGCGATCTGCTCCACGAGCACCGCGACTTCGGCCGGAGCATAGCCCTCCACCGTGAAACTCACAATCGGCGCCCCCGCCTCGGCGGCGAACACGCGCACGCCGCGCGCGGCACGAAGTCCGTCGGCGAACGCCGCGGCCATCGACCGGCAGCCGGCGGCGACGCCGCGCTCCTCGAGCCACGCCGCCGCCGCCGCGAGCGCGGCGAGCGCCGGTACGTCGGGGGTGCCCGCCTCCAGGCGCTCCGTGAACGCCTCCGGCATGTCGAGCGAATCGCTCGCCGAGCCCGTGCCGCCCTGCACGAATGGCGCGATCTCGACGCCCGCGCGGGCCCAGAGGATCGCGGCGCCCGACGTGCCATGGAGCCACTTGTGAGCCGGCGCGGCCACGACGTCGGCCCCGTACGCCGGCCGATCACACCGCACGAGCCCGAGCGACTGCGCGGCGTCGAGGACGAGCAGACCGCCACGCTCATGGGCGATGTCGGCGATGGCCGCCACATCCTGCACCGCGCCCGTGACGTTCGACGCGTGGCTCATGACGACGAGCCGCGTATCGGGTCGCCACGCCGCCGCGATCGCCGCCGGATCGACACGGCCCAGAGAATCGCAGGGAACGATCGTGAGCGCGAGTCCCGCGTGCCGCTCGAGCCAGCGCAGCGGACGGAGCGTGGCGTTGTGGTCGGCCGCGGTCGCGATCACGTGGTCGCCCGGCCGCACGAGGCCGTGGATCGTCATGTTGAGGGCCAGCGTGCAACCCGCAGGCAGGGCCACGCGGTCGGGAGCCACGCCACCGAGCAACCGGGCCGCGGCCGTGCGCGCGGCATGGCGGATCGTGTCGGCCTCGACCGCCTCGCGGTACGTCGCCCGGCCCGCCGTCGCCCCGACTCGGCGGGAGGCGTCGTTCCAGGCCGCGAGCACGGGCTCCGGCTTGGGCCACGACGTCGCGGCATTGTCGAGATAGCGGCGCACGGGCCCTGGAGCGGTCACGGTCGTCAGCCCCCGATCTGATACATCGCGCGGGCCGGCCGCTCGAAGGCCGGCGTGTCGATGCCGTGGGCGGCCCGCTTCGCCGCGACACATTCGCGAAGCAGGCGTGTGATCGCCGCGTCGTCCCCCCCGCCGCGCAGGACGTCGCGGACGTCCCATTCCACGGTCGAGAACAGACAGTTGCGGAACTGGCCGTCGGCCGTGAGCCGGAGGCGGTCGCAGCGGTCGCAGAACGGGCTCGTCACCGGGTCGATGAAGCCGACCATGCCGAGCCCGTCGGCGAACCGCAGATCGCGGGCCGGCTGACCGGGATCGGCCGCGGCCGCCGGCACGAGCGGGCCGAACGCCTGCTCGAGGATCGCCCGCACGTCGGCGCCCGAGAGCACGCGGTCCTGCTCCCACGCCTCCTCGGCGTCGAGCGGCATGAACTCGATGAACCGCAGGTGGAAGCCCTCGGTCCGGCAGAACCGGGCCAGCGGCACGATCTCGCTCTCGGTCAGCCCCTTGATCGACACCGCATTGATGCGGATCGAGCGAAACCCCGCACGGTGTGCCGCGGCGAGGCCGGCCAGCACGCGATCAAGGCCGCTGCGGCGCGCGATCGTCCCGAACACCGTGGGATCGAGGGCGTCGAGGCTGACATTGAGCCGGGCCAGGCCGGCGCGGGCGAGCGGCGCGGCGAGGTCGGCGAGGAGGAGGCCGTTCGTCGTGAGCGCCACCTCGTCGATGCCCGGCACGGCCACGAGCTGCCGCACGAGCTCGGGAACGTCGCGGCGCAGGAGTGGCTCGCCGCCGGTGAGCCGGATCGTGCGCACGCCGAGCGCGGCCGCGACCCTCGCGACCCGGGAGATCTCCTCGAACGTCAGCAGCTCGTCGCGTGGCTTGAACACCGCCTCGAGCGGCATGCAGTAGGTGCAGCGCAGGTTGCAGCGGTCGGTCACGCTCACCCGCAGGTCGGTGTGGACGCGACCGAACCGATCGACGAGCGCTCCAGCGGACGTCATGCGTCCCCCCCGGGCCGCGCGGCCGTCGCGGGATGAGCCCATTCGCGGCCGCCGTCGGGCCGCTCCTCGCACTTCCAGATCGGCACGTTTCGCTTGATCCGCTCCATGAGCCACTCGGCCGCGGCAAAGGCCTCGCGTCGGTGCGGCGCACTCGTCGCGATCGCCACGCTGGCCTCACCGGGAAGCACGGTGCCGAGGCGGTGCACGATGCGGCAGGCCGTGAGGACGAAGCGGGCGACGGCCTCGCGTTGCAGGCCGCGGAGCGTGGCCAGCGCGAGCGGCTCGTGGGCGTCGTACGTGAGCGACCGCGTGGCGACGCCGTCGGTCACCCCGCGGGCCGTGCCCACGAAGAGCACGTTGCCACCGGCGGTGACATCGCCCACCGCGGCGAGCAGCGTGGCCGTGTCGATCGGACCGTGGACGAGATCCACGTCGGCGGACGCGGCCGTGCGGTCGGTCGGCGCCACGGTCGTCATGTCAGCCTCCGCTTACGGGCGGGATGAGCGCCACGTCGTCGCCGGCGGTGATCGGCGCGTCGTCGGTGACGTAGCGGTCGGCCACGGCCACGCCGCTTCTGGCCGCGAGGGCGGCAAGCGCAGGCAGCGCCTCGGCCACGCGGTGACGCAGGTCGGCGGCGGTGCCCCCCGTCCACGGCACCTCGATCCGCCGCCTGCCGGCGACGGCCGCCATGCCCGCGAACAAGGCGACCGCGAGCGTTCCGGGAGCGGCCGGCGTGGTGTCGTCGTGCATCGCGTCTGCCCTCCCGCGGGCCGTGGTCGTCAGGTCGTCGTGAGCCTGCCGCTCGTCGCCGAGAGGAGGCCGTCGAGGCCGTGCGGCGGCGGGCCTTCGAGAAGGCCGTAGGCCTTCGCCAGGAGTTTGATGGGGTGTACGGCGGGCTTCGTCGTGCCCTGCTCCATTTGTATCCGGCAGGCGCTGCACTCGGTAGCGCCCGCCTCGACGCCGCCGGCGCGCATCGCCGACACGAGGCCGAGGCCGACGCGGAGGCTCGTGCGGTAGTGGTCGTGCGCGAGGCCGAACGTGCCCGCCATGCCCGAGCAGCCGCGATCGGCGGCTTCGAGGGTGAGCCCCGGGATCAGCCGGAGGAGGTGCTCGGCGGGCGTCGTCGCGCCGGCGAGCCGCGAGTGACAGGGGGCGTGGTAGAGGAGCCGCGACGGCACCGGCCGGAAGTCGAGCCGCAGCCTGCCCTCGCGATGGAGCTCCCAGAGGTACGTGAGCGCGTCGCACGTGGCCGCGGCGATCCGCGGCAGTTCCTCGTCGTCGAGCAGCAGCGGGTAGTCGTGCGTGATGCACGTGACCGTCGAGGGTTCGGTGCACACGATGCGGTACCCGAGCCGCACCGCCTCGGCGAGCACGCGAACATTGCGGCGGGCGAGCCGGCGGGCGCCGTCGAGATCCCCTTCGGAGATCATCGGCATGCCGGAGGCCACCTGCCGCGGATCGACGAACACGCCGATGCCGTTGCGTTCGAGGACGCCGACGAACGACTGCGCGAGGAGCGGATCGTGCCGCCGGGCGTAGGTGTCGAGGAAGTAGAGCACCCGCGGGCCGCTGCGGCGGCTCGGCCGGGTGATGCCGCGGCGGGCAGCCCACTTCATGAACTGCCTCCCCGTGAACGCCGGAAGCTTGCGACCGCGGGCGATGCCGACGGTCTTCTCCAGGATCCACCGGGCCTGCGGGTTGCCGATGGCCCAGTTGGACAGCGGCTTCACGCGGCCGGCGAACGCCGAGAGCGCGTCCACCCGCGACAACAGCCACGCCCCCACCGGGAGCGCGTTGGCCGCATGATGCGCGCCCTTGAGCTCCATCACCAGCGCCGGGATGTCCACACCCGCGGGGCAATCGACACGGCACTGGTGGCAGTTGAAGCAGGTGTCGGCCAGGCTGCGGAGCGACTCCCCCGAGAGCGCCCGCGAATCGATCGTGCCGGAGAGCACTGCGGCCATGACGTCGGCCTTGGCCCGGGGCGAGGACTCCTCGCGAGGATTCTCGCGATACCGCGGGCACGCGCGGGTCGTGGCGGAGAGGCTGCGGCAGGTGCCACAGCCGTTGCAGGCGTCGGTCTCGGCGGCGAGCGCCCCCTGGCTCCATCCGAGCACCGGCAGCGGCACGATCGTCCGCGAGGCCTCTCCGTCGGCCACCGTCGCCGCGGCAGCGGCGAACGTCGGCCGGAACGCGGCCCACGCGCGATCGTCGCCGTCGGCGGTGGGAGCAACCCGGCCGGGATTGAGGATGCCGAGCGGATCGAAGAGCCGCTTCACGTCGCGGAACACGCCGCAGAGCTCGGGAAACATCCGCTCGAAGAACGGCGTGCGCGAGAGGCCGAGCCCCTGCTCGCCGCCGATCGTGCCGCCGCACGCGACGACTTCCGCATAGACCTCCTCGGCGAGCGTCTCGAGCCGGGCCCGCTCGCCCGCCTTGCGGGGATCGGCGTGCGGCCGCACGTGCAACTGGCCGTGGCCCGCGTGCCCGAAGACCAGGGCGGTGGCCTGACAGCGCTTGAGCACCTCCTGAAGGCGGCGCAGGAAGTCGGGCAGCGCCTGCGGCGGCACGACGATGTCCTCGATGAAAGGGACCGGCCGCACGTCGCCGCGCACGCCGTGGAGCGTCGAGACGTTGTTTCGCGACAGCTCCCAGAAGAAGGCGGCGTCGTGCGCATCCTCCGCCCGCCGCAGATCGATGCAGCTCGACCGGCCGCGGCGCACGACGGCCATCGCCTGATCGAGCCGCGCGTTGCAGGTGGCCTGCTCGTCGCTCGTGAACTCCACGAGCAGCCCCGCCTCCGCGATCGGCGGAATGAGGAGGTCGAAGGCGGGCTTCGTGCCACGGGCGAGCGCCAGGTGGCGACGGTCGAAGAGGTCGCAGGCGCTCGGATCGAGCGAGAGGATGCGAAGCGCCGCCTCCGCCGCGCCCTCGAGCGAATCGAAGAGGAGGAGGCCGACGGCGGTGGCGCCGTCCACCGGCACCGTGCGGAACGTCGCCGCCGTGACGATGCCGAGCGTTCCCTCGGAGCCGCACAGGAGCCGCGGCAGATCGACGAGGCCGGCGTGCTCGAGGTCGTGCAGCCGGTATCCGCCGTGCGTGGCCCGTGACGGCGGCTGGAACCGTGCCACGACACCGCGCGACGCATCGAGGATGGTCCGCATGCCGGCGGCAAGCGCAGGCAAGGGCCCGCCACCGGCGTCCGGTGCGGTCGCTGCGATCTCCACGATCGAGCCGTCCGCGAGAACCACCTCGGCCGACACGATGCGACCCCGCACGGCGCCGTGGCGAAGAAAGCGGCTGCCCGACGAGTCGCGGCCGATCATCCCGCCGAGCGTGGTGGTGGCGGCGTTGGCGGGATCGGGACCGAACATGCGGCGACGTCGGGCGAGGTGCTCGTCGAGCTGGGCGGCGACCACGCCCGGCTGCACGCGGACGACCTCGGCGCCGGTCTCGACGATGCGGCGCATGAACCGCCCGCAGTCGATCACCACACCCGGCCCGAGCGGTCCGCCGGCCACGCTCGATCCGGCCCCGCGCGCGTGCACGGGAAGCTTCCGGTCCGCAGCCCAGCGCACCGTGGCGGCGACGTCCTCCGCCGACCGCGGCCGCACGACGGCAAGGGGCCACACCTGGAACAGGCCGCCGTCGGTGGCGTACTGCGACCGGCCGACGTCGTCGCAGATCACGTCGCCCGAGACGACGCCCCGCAGGTCTTCTTCGATCCGCTTCCGCTCCAGATCCATCCCGTCCTCGCGGCTGCGGTCAGGGAACGGGGGCCGCCGGAGGCCGCGAGCCTGCATGCTCGGCGAGCCGGAGCCGCTGCTGGCGATGCTTCTCGTGGGTCTCGAGTTCGAAGCCACCGAACGGGCCGGCCACCCCGCGGTAGCGTGCACCGCAGCGGTAGCAGGTGAGGCACTCGGGCATGAGCAGGTACAGGACCACGTCGACGAGCGCCGTGCCGAAGAGGATCGCGAACGTGGGGATCAGGAGCTGCCAGGCCCACGTGACGCAGCTCGCCGCGAACCCTGCGACCACGATCGCGAGCCCAAGCTGCTGCGGGAAATCCTTGCGGGTGAAGAGTTCCGTGCAGGGGCAGACGAGACAGCGCCGCAGCCGCGGCAGGCCGGTGCCCGGCGGTGCCGGCTCGCCGCCGGGCCCGCTCCAGCCGACCGCGTCGGCCGGCACGTCCACCGTCGCCGCGCACCGCGGGCAGACGAGCGGCCGCACCGTCTCGGCGTCTTCGACGGCGACGGTGGCCCCGCACGACGGGCAGGCGTAGGTGATGCGCATGAATCGAAGTCGGTCAGGCGGCGCGGAGCAACTGGGCCGTAAGCTCGCCCAGGATCGCGGCGAGACAGGCCACATACAGGATACCCGTCGCACTCTGCGTGTTGGGAATGTCGAGCGTCTTGCGGCTCATGACGAGGAGCACGGGCAGACCGACGAGGCCCGCCAGCCAGCGCAGGGCCAGAAGCGCCGTCGCCGCGGACCCCGCGACGGCGGCCGCGCCCGACGCCCCCCCACCCACGGGCCAGGCGACCTCGGCGGTCGCCGCCGCCAGTTGCACGCCCCAGGCGATCATCGCCACGTCGATCATGCGCCGCAGCGCATCCACCCGCATTCCCGGCGCGTTGAGATACCAGTGGCCGAGGAGCATCGCATGCACCGTGAGCCCGACGACGAGGCCCGAGAGCAGTGCCGTCGCGGCCGCGAGGGGCGTGGGCTGCACGAGCACGCTCGCGCCCGCCAAGAGCGCCGCCGTGAGCCCACAGGCGATCATGCCGCCCCGGACCCGCTCGCCGAACCAGAGCACGCTGCCGATCCACGCGACCACGGCGGCCGTCGCCGCCAGCATCCAGGCGGCCCCGAGGGCCTCGGCGCGGGCGAGGAACGCCGCGACGCTCGCAAGACCGAGGACCACGAGCAGGTTCACGCGGAAGAAGCCCGCCGGCACGAGGGCCGCGGGCGTGCACACGAGCGCGGCGGCGAGCCCCCAGCCGAACCGGAACAGAAAATCGACGAGCAGCCTCATCCCCTCTCCTCCGCGTGGCGTCGGCCGCGGCCGGCCGTCACTGCCGGCGGCTGCCGTAGATGAGCGACATCACCTCCGCGCGACTGGAGACGTTCGCGCGAAACACCCCCTTCACCGCCGAGGTCACGCACACGCTCCCCGGCTTCCGCACGCCGCGGATCGTCATGCAGGAATGCGTGGCCTCCACGACCACCGCCACGCCCTTGGCCCCGAGGTCGTGCTCCAGGAGGTCGGCGATCTGCTCGGTCATCCGCTCCTGCACCTGCGGCCGATGCGAGACGGCCTCCACCACGCGGGCCAGCTTCGAGAGGCCGAGCACGCGGCCGTCGGGGAGGTAGCCGATGTGGGCCTGGCCCATGAACGGGAGGAGATGGTGCTCGCACATGCTCTCGAAGGAGATGTCGCGGACGAGCACGATCTCGTCATACTTCTCCTGAAACGCCTTCTTCAGGTGCGTGCGCGGGTCCTGTCGCAGGCCGCTGAACATCTCGGCGTACATCCGGGCCACGCGGGCCGGCGTCTCGAGGAGACCTTCGCGGTCGGGATCCTCGCCGACGGCGACGAGGATTTCACGGACGGCCCGCTCGATGCGGGCGTGATCGACGGAGTGGGAGTGGCTCATGGAGACCCCACTGTATCAACGGACGCTCCGAGGGAGCAGCGGTGGCCGCCCGGCTCGGATCCCAGGCCCGGGGGGCCCCTTTCCGCAGCGGGCTGCACGTGCCACGGATGGCCGCGCTCGCGAACTCAGTTGACGCTGAAGTCGGGGGGGAAGCGGCGAGTTGCCCCGGCGTCCGCGCGAGCGCCGATGGCGGCCAACAGCAGCCGAGTGCGCTCGAAGATGTCGCACTCGGCGAGGAGGCGGAGCTTCGTCTCGAGGTCGAGCTCGATCGTGTAGGCGACGATGTCGGCCAGCATGCCGAGCGTGATCTGGCTGCCGAGGAGCTGATCGAGTTGCTCGTGCGCGTGGGGCACCTTGGGCATCGACTGTTTGAACGCCTCGAGAAGCTGACGCTGAAGCGCCGCCGCCTTGCCGGCGGTGGCGTCGTCGGGCATGACGTCTTCCATGATCTCGGACTCGACCACCCGGAAGAGCTTCTTGGGCGGGAGTTCGCGGACGAGCCGCAGCCGCCGCACACCGAGCACGAGCACGTTGTAGGTGCCCTCGGTGGTGCGTTGGTGCGTGGCGATGCGGCACAGGCAGGCGTGTGGCTGAAGCGGCGGCCGGCCGTCGTAGTTCTCCTCCCATCCCGGCGCGAGCGATCCGAGGGCCACGAGCCGGTCGTCGTCGATCGCCTCCTCGAACATCGCCCGGTAGCGAGGCTCGAAGATGTGCAGGGCCTGCATGACGTGCGGGAACATCACGAGGTTCGGCAGCGGAAACACCCGCGCGCGACCGGAGAACTGGTCGGGGGAGAACGCGAGGGGCTCATCGTCGGACATGAAGGGACTCGGGACGGACGGTGGTCGGTCAGGCGGCCGGGGCCCCGGGGGGCGGGTCGAGGTGGATCTCGGGCAGGAGTTCAGGGTCGAGCGTGATCTCGGGAAAATCATCGGTGCTGGCGGCGACCTCCTTGAGGCACACGTCGAACGCCGCGAGGAACCCCGTCACGTCGAGGCCGAGGTGCGTGGGGGCGTAGGGCTCGAGGTACCCATGCACGCTCCCGTGAAGCTTGCGAGCCCCGCGGATGTTGCCGTTGCCGAAGTGATAGAGCGCCACGGCCGCCTGGATCAGACCCTGGTAGAACTTTCGCGAGGGGCCGCGATACTCGGTCCAGAGTTCCTCCCAGATCTCGTGGCTCTCGTAATAATCACATTCGTTGAACTTCTCGATCCCCTCGAGATAGAGCGGATCGTACTCGCCGGCTTCCGTCGACATGCCCGTCGTGACTCCGCTGGATGGTCCTCCGCGGCGAGCCGACACGGCCGCGGAACGGAAGGGTTCGTGTGAATCGTAGCAACCCGGCCCGGAAGGGGCAGCCGCGGACGACGCCCCCGGTGGGCCGCCCCCGCCGCGAATCCGCCGCAGACCGGTCAGCCCGCGGCGCCCGGATCGCGGAGCGGCTCGGAACAGCCTATCCGGCCGCCGCCTGCTCGCTCGTCTTCCGCTCGCCGTTCGAGCTGCTCGTGGCCACGATCCTCTCGGCCCAGTGCACCGACAAGCGGGTCAACATGGTCACGCCCGAGCTCTTCGGCCGCTGGCCCGACGCTGCGACGCTTGCCGACGCGCCGCCGGCCGAGCTCGAGGCGGTCATCCGCAGCACCGGATTCTTCCGGGCCAAGGCGAAGAGCATCCTCGGCTGCTGCCGGGGCCTCGTCGAGCGGCACGGGGGCGAGGTGCCGCGGACGCTCGAGGAGCTCGTGCGGCTCCCGGGAGTGGGTCGCAAGACGGCCAACGTCGTGCTCGGCTCGGCGTTCGGGATTCCGTCGGGGGTGGTGGTCGACACGCACGTGGGGCGGATCTCGCGGCGGCTCGGGCTCACGAAAGCCAGCGACGCGGTGCGTGCGGAGCGCGACCTGTCGGCGGTGCTGCCCCGCGCGGAATGGATCACCTTCAGCCACCGCGTCATCGAACACGGCCGGACGGTGTGCACGGCGCGGGCTCCACACTGCGATGCGTGTGTGCTCGCGGAGTTCTGCCCGCGGGTGGGCGTCCGCGCCGGCCGGGCAAGACGTTGAACTTCCGCCGCGGCGCGGGCGCCCCATGGGCAGAACCCCGGGCGGCGGCGTAGACTCGACCTCTCTTCGTGCCCCCGGAACGTGCCGTCCGCCTCCGCCACCGTTCGGGAACCGTCATGATCCTTTCCGGCAACGAGATCCGCCAGCAGCTCGGCCGCAACATCCTCATCGACCCGTTCGATGAGAGCCGGCTCAATCCCAACAGTTACAACCTTTCGCTCCACGACGAACTGCTCGTCTACGAGGAGGTCGTACTCGACATGCGGAAGAGCAACCGCGTGGAGCGGATCACGATTCCCGAGGAGGGGCTCGTACTCGCCCCCAACCAGCTGTACCTCGGCCGCACGGTCGAGCGGACCGAGACGCACAACCTCGTGCCGATGATCGAGGGCCGCAGTTCGATCGGCCGGCTTGGCCTCTTCGTGCACGTCACCGCCGGCTTCGGCGACGTCGGCTTCTGCGGCTACTGGACGCTCGAGATGTTCGCGGTGCAGCCGGTGAAGATCTATCCCGGCGTGCCGATCTGCCAGATCTTCTTCCACCAGATCCACGGCGCGATCACCGAGTATTCGAGCGCCAAGTACCAGCACAATCGCGACATCCAGCCGAGCCTCCTCTACCGGGAGCTCGGGGGCGACGCCGACACCGGCCAGCAGATGCACCTCGAGTTCGGCGCCGAGGCCCTGGCGGCCCGGCGCGATGCGGCGTTGGCGGCACCGCGGGTGGCGAGGTAGATTCGCCGCATGATCCCCAAAGTTCTCGCCTGGTCCTCGCTCGGATCGGCGATCCTGTTCGTGATCGCCACGCTCTCCGCCGTGTTCGCGGGCTCGTCGCTCGGCGAGCAGGGGGCCACGATCTCGTTCTGGGTGGGTATCGGCTCGCTCGCGACGGCGATCCTCCTCGCACTCGGGCTGTTGATCGCGTCTGCGTTCCTCTCCGACTCCTGATTCCAGGAGCCCCGCACCGGCCGTGGACGCCGGCGGTGCCGGCCTCCCGAAAGGTGCATCCGTGCTTCGAACCCACACGTGCGGCGAACTGCGATCGACCCACCTCGGCGCGGAGGTCGCGCTGTGCGGCTGGGTGGATCGCGTCCGCGACCACAAGGGCGTGATCTTCCTCGACCTGCGTGATCGCTGGGGCCGGACGCAGGTGGTGATCGGCCCGGAGAGCCCCGCGGCCACGCTCGCCGCCGCCCGCGCCGTGCGGCCCGAGTGGGTGATCCGCGTCGCGGGTGCCGTGGGCGCGCGGCCGGCAGGCACCACGAACCCCAAGCTCTCCACCGGCGAGATCGAGGTGGTGTGCCGCGATCTCGAGGTGCTCAACGAGGCCGAGACGCCCGTGTTCCAGCCGGGGGCCACGGAGCTTCCCGGCGAGGAGGTGCGGCTCCAGCACCGCTGGCTCGACCTGCGCCGGCCGGCGATGCAGGAGAACATGTTCCTCCGCAGCCGGATCGTGAAGATCATGCGCGACCACTTCGACGAACTCGGCTTCATCGACGTGGAGACGCCGATGCTCGGCCGCAGCACTCCGGAGGGGGCCCGCGACTACCTCGTGCCCAGCCGCCTCGACCACGGCTCGTTCTTCGCGCTGCCGCAGTCGCCGCAGCTCTACAAGCAGCTCCTCATGATGGCGGGCTTCGACCGCTACGTGCAGGTGGCGAAGTGCTTCCGTGACGAAGACCTGCGGGCCGACCGGCAGCCGGAGTTCACGCAGCTCGACGTCGAGATGTCGTTCGTCGAGGCGAACGACGTGATGGGCGTGATCGAGGGCCTCGTGCAGCGGACCGCGCGGGAGATCCTCGGCCTCGAGGTGACGCTGCCGCTGCCGCGGCTCACCTGGGATGAGTGCATGGAGCGGTTCGGCCACGACGCGCCCGACCTCCGCTACGGACTCGAGATCACCGACCTCACCGCCATCGCCGGTGAGAGCGACTTCCGCGTGTTCCGCGGCGCGGTCGAATCGGGCGGCCGCGTGCGCGGCATCCGCGTGCCGGGCGCCGCGGCGAGGTTCTCTCGCAAGGACCTCGACGAGCTCACCGCCGTGGCCGTCGAGGGGGGCGCGAAGGGCCTCGTGTGGCTGAAGGTGGAGGCCGACGGGGCGTGGAGCGGCCCCGTGGCGAAGAACCTCGTGAACGTGGCCGACGCCCTCAAGGCGAAGCTCGAGTGCGTCCCGGGCGACCTCGCCCTCATCGTGGCCGACTCGTTCGACGTCACCTGCAAGGTGCTCCACATGCTGCGGAAGCGGCTCGGGGCGACGCTCGGGCTGTACGATCCGAACGCCATGCACTTCTCGTGGGTCGTCGATTTCCCGATGTTCGCGAAGGACACGGAGAACGGCGGCTGGGCGTCGATGCACCACCCGTTCACGGCGCCGCGGCCGGCCGACCTGCCACTCCTCGACACCGATCCCGCCGCGTGCCGCGCGGTGGCCTACGACCTCGTCATCAACGGCTCGGAGGCCGGCGGCGGCACGATCCGGATCCACGACGGTGCCACGCAGGAGAAGGTCTTCAAACTCCTGGGCATCACGCCGGAGGTGGCCCGCGAGCGGTTCGGTTTCCTGCTCGATGCCCTCCGCAGCGGCGCGCCACCGCACGGCGGCATCGCCCTGGGCATCGACCGCTGGGTGATGCTCTTCGGGAAGCTCGACAGCATCCGCGACGTGATCGCTTTCCCGAAGACGCAGAAGGCGAGCGACCTCATGACGGGCGCGCCGTCGCCGGTGGAGACGAAGCAGCTCGTGGAGCTCGGGATCCGCACGGTGGTGCCGCCGCCGAAGCCCGCCTGACGTCGTCGCCAGTGTGCGTAGCGTGGCCGCGAGGGACCGCCCGTGCCCCGTCGCCGGACGTTCGCTGCGGGCTTCCTGCCCGCAGCTCACTCGATGGAGCCCTCGCTTCGCCATCCTGGCTTCGCTCGGCCTCCACACGCCGGCTCTCGGGGCACGGGCGGCCCCTCGCTCACGTTTTGGCAGGGCAGATGGACCTCGCCACTGGGATACGCGCCGCGGGGGTACACTCAGGTGCGACGCGGGAGGCGCAGGCACACCTGGTTGTGCCCGCGGCCGACCGAGCATGCGAGGCCAGGGATGGCTCGCGTGCGATGAGTTGAGGGCGGCTAGCTCAATTGGTCAGAGCACCTCGTTTACACCGAGGGGGTTGGGGGTTCGAGTCCCTCGCCGCCCATTTCAGATCTGTTCTGCCGGCAGGAGGCCGGTCATATACTTCGCGTATGCACGCCACCTCCGGCATTCTCGATCAGGCCGCAGTCCGGGGCGCCGCCCTGCCGCTCACCGTCGCGCAGTACCACCGGCTCTCTGCCGAAGGCATCGTGCCCGAGAGGACTGAGCTTCTGCGTGGGATCATCATCGAGCAAATGACGAAATCACCTCTGCACACGTTCCTCGTCCAGCGTCTTGCCCGCTGGATCGAGACAGCGGCGTCCCCGGGCTCCGGACTGCTGGTGCGCAAGGAGGAACCTCTGACGCTCGCCGACTCCGAGCCGGAACCGGACATCGCCGTGGTGGCTGGTTGCCCTGAAGACTACCGGGCGGCGCATCCATCAACGGCGCTTTTGGTCATCGAGGTTTCGATCGCGACGCTCGGCATCGACCGAGCGAAGGCCGATGTCTACGCCGCAGCAGGCATCCCCGAGTACTGGATCGTTTCGCCAGAAACACGCGAGATTGAGATTCATCGGCAGCCGGGGCCGGACGGCTATCACGAGCGAAGGACCCTCACGGCCGCCCAGGACGTTCTGCAGCCACCCCTGCCGGCACTCTCGCCGATCTCCGTCGAGCAACTCTTCGCATGATGGCCCGTGCTCCGTCGGCAATCGCCGAAGACACGCCTTCATGACTCGCCGAAGTAGTCGCCGTCGAGCCTCTTGACGGTATACGTCTTGTAGTCGGTGACACCGACTCCGTTGTCGATCATGTAATCGGCGAGCTGGTCTCCGTCGATCAACACGATGCGGTGATGCGCCTTCGCGGCGGCTTCGGTGGCTCCGGACGTGAAGCCCCCGCAGGTGATGAAAACGCCCTTGGTCGCCTTGTGCTCGCCGAGCGATCCCACGAACTCGCGAATGGCGCCAGGGCCAACAACGTTGTCGGCGCCATACCGCTTCGCCTGGACGTACACCATATCGAGACCAAGCCGATCCTCCTTGATCACGCCGTCAATTCCGCCATCGCCGCTCTTGCCGACGACCTGCGCGGCGTCGAACTGCGAGCCGCCATACCCCATCGCGACAAGCACATCGACGACGAGCTGCTCGAATGCCTTCGCCTTCATCGCTCTCACGCGCTCGAGGAGCTCGTCCGCCAACGCCTCACGAAGCTCGTTGTAGCCCCCCTCGACGCGTTCCAGCGGCGTCAGGGATGTCTCGCCGTCATCTTCAGCGCCTTCTTCGGAGTCAACGACGACAACAGACTTCGTCTTCTTCGCCTTGAATGCACGAAACTCCTCGAACTGTGAGAGAAATGCGTTGTCGATGCGCGGCGGATGGTGCTTGAGAACCTCACTCCCCCGCGGTGCGATCGTGAATCTCCCGCGGGACGTCTTCTGCAGCAGCAGGCTCTTCGTGAGATACGTGAGCGCCCACGTGACGCGGTTGTAAAGCCGGGTCTGCGTGCCGCTCGGCAACATCGACCTCCGGTCTGTCTCGCTGATTCCGAACTGATCGGCGAGCGTCTCGATCGCATCCGTGATCGTGTGCTCTGCACCGTCCGACGCGAGCTTCACGAGCGGGAGCATGAACTCCTGATAGCCTGGAATGGACATAGACACCTCCTGAGCGGCCATGGTACTCGACGGCAACGGCTCGCTGGCCGGCGGACGGCCCTCGACGGCGGATAGACTTCTCCAGAGCCGCGTGCGTCCCCACGGAGGGCCTCTGATGAACTGGTACAGCCCGAAGACGATCGAACGGGTGGACGAGACACGACGGCGGGCTCTCCGGCTCGCTGCGCTGGGCGCGTTCTTCGCCGCCCGGCCCGGCGCCTGGGCCGAGGAGCTCGTGCGCACGCCCCGGATGACCGAAGGCCCTTTCTTCCCCGACCGCCTGCCGCTCGACACCGACAACGACCTGCTCGTCATCACCGACGCCATCGAACCGGCCGACGGCGAGATCACCTGGCTCAGCGGTCGCATCCTCGACGCGTCGGGCACGCCCGTGCGCAACGCGCTCGTCGAGATCTGGCAGGTGGACGGCCATGGCGCCTACCTGCATTCGCGCACCGGCAACTCCGCCAACCGCGACCGCCGGTTTCAGGGCTACGGCCGGTTCACGACGGGCACCGACGGCGGCTACGGCTTCCGCACGATCAAGCCGGTGCCCTACCCCGGCCGCACGCCCCACGTCCATTTCAAGGTGAGCCGCGGCGGACAGCGACTGCTCACGACGCAGTGCTTCGTGAAGGGGCATCCGCAGAACGAGCGCGACGGGATCCTCCGCGGAATCCGCGACGACAAGCAGCGGGCGAGCGTGCTGGCCGACTTCCGCCCACTCGAAGGCTCAACGACCGGCGAGCTCGCCGCCCGGTTCGATGTCGTCCTCGGGCTCACGCCCGAAGCTTCCTGACATCTGCGGTGCCGGAAGTTCGGCCACCCACGCGATCGGCGCCCTATCCCCGCCGGCTCGTCGTGTCGGCGTTAGAA
>Ga0233425_10006424_pt1 | contig 17437 bp, 8 predicted proteins | sample Watercolumn_Towu_2_FD_181712 | JGI IMG/M metagenome (GOLD analysis project Ga0233425, IMG submission 181712) | Freshwater microbial communities from Lake Towuti, South Sulawesi, Indonesia - Watercolumn_Towuti2014_140_MG | ecosystem: Environmental > Aquatic > Freshwater > Lake | place: Indonesia... | reverse complement strand
TGCCAGAAGCAGGTGCAGGTGTCCAACGACTCGGGTGCGACGTGGGCTCCGGTGGGGCCGGTGCCCGGGCAGGGCGGGGCGAGCGTGACGGCCCTGGCGGCTCAGAGCGCAAGCACCCTGTTCGTGGGCTTGCGGGACGAAGACGGGCAGGGGCGTGGCTACGTGCACCGGACACAGGACGGCGGGATGTCCTGGTCGCAGGTGGAGCCGCCGGACCGACCGGCGGACGCGTATGTGTCCGCTCACGGTCTCCTGGTTTCGCCCAAGGCATCGGACAAGGTGTTCCTGGGCTACACGAACACCCAGGCGGGCGCATTCCCGTTCGGGACGGTGCCGCTGTTCCGGTCGGACGACATGGGAAGCACCTGGGTTCCGCTGAATGCGAACACCCAGGGGAGCTCGTGGGTTCCGCTGGCCACGGACACCATCGGGCGCCTGCTGCTTGGCGTGGACACGAGACTCAACCGCGGCGGCAGCTTCGGGAACGGGCCGTGGGGGCTCATCCCCGAGGCGATCCCGTCGGTGGGGATACTGCCGCACGTCCTGACCGACGGTGCGGTGGCCCAGGGCAACGAGTTCTCTTTTCTGCTGCCTGCTTCCAACGGTCTTGCCCTGGCCATGAACCTGGGTGCGGAGTACAAGCTGCTCAATGGCGGGATGAACGGGGGCGTGTACGCGGTGGTGCGCGCCTGTGGAGCGGCCGGCGGGATGGTGTCGCAGGACATGCTGTCGGGCGCGCTTTTCAGGACGACGGACAACGGGGCCACGTGGCAGGGGCTTCCAGTGCCCGCAGCCGCTGCCGGCCGGCGTGCGGCGGACATCGCCTGCTCTGCTGACGGCAAGGCGATCTACGTGTTCTTCAATGATGGGGGCCTGATGGTGTCCAAGGATGGCGGCACCGTCTGGCAGGCATACAGCGAGGGGACGGGGCCGGTGGCCGGGAGCATCGGCGGCCTGTCGTCCGGCATGGGCACGCCGAACCGCATCTTCGCGGCGCGCAAGGGGTTTGGCGGAATGGTGGCCGAAGACGGAGCGTTCGAGCAGGGGAGCGGTTTCCTGCCGATTGGGGTGCCGGAGGCCTACGTTCTGTCGGTGATGGTGGACGCCTCCGACTCCAACGTGGCGTACGTGGGAACCCGGTCGTCTCCGGATGGCGGGCCTGCGCGCATCTACGTCTGTCAGAACGCGGGGAAGTCGTGCTCCATGCGGTTGCAGGGGCCGGCTGCTGCCGGGGCAGCAGTTCCCGCGGCATTCCAGTTCGCTGCGGACATGCAGGTGTCGGGCAGGGTATTCGCGGTGCTGACCGGCGAGTCGCCGGCTCTCTACTACACGAGCGACTACGGCAATTCGTGGGAGACCATGACCGCGCTGCCGCTGCAAGGCACGGACTACCACGGAGCGCTTCTTGCCGACCAGGACGTGAAGGGGTCGCTCTACGTGGCGTTCCGGGGCCATCCGGTGTACCGGTACGATGCGGCCAAGAGCGCGTGGTCGGTGCTGAATGCCTCGCCCGCAGGGGTCTCGAGTCTCGTGTATCATCCCGCGGGGGACGGCAAGATCCTGGCCGCGAGCATCAACGAGTCGAAGGTGTATGTTTCGGCAGACGGAGGGGAGACCTGGTCCCTGTTCAAGGACTTCACGTCTCCCGACTTCGGCGTCTACCGGCTGATTTCGGAGGAGGGGCACCTGTTTGCGATTCTGCACGGCCGCGGGATCGGTGACGGGATGCTGTACCGGTACGAGGGGGGACAGTGGTCCAAGAGCAGCATCGACGTGCCGGTGCTGGACGTTGCGATCCAGGCCGGGGAGCCGTACCGGGTGCTGGCGTCGGGCCGGCTCGGCGGGGTGTTCGCGTCGGAGGACGGGGGCGCCACCTTTGCGGCATTCGGGAGCCTGGACTCGGTGGCCAACGACCTCCTGGTGCCCACGGGTGAGAGCCAGACCGTGTACGCCGCGGTGGCGTGCGGCATGCTCCCTCAATGGTATGACGCGGCCCAGACGTTCATCGGGTCGGAATGCGGGGTGCGGCGTTCGTCGGACGGCGGTGTGACGTGGTTCACGACTCTGAATACCAGCGGCAACGCGTGCGTGAGCCTGGCGCAGCCGGGCGGGAATTCGCAGATGCTTCTGGCGACGTGCCCGGGCTCGGGCACCTACGTGACGGACACCGGTGCGATGTCGTGGGACAACCTGTCGAACCTGGGTCTGGGGTCGGACATGACGGCCCGGCTGAAGTTCGCGAACACGGTGGTGGCCGGCAGCGGGCAGGTGTTCTTCGGCACCGGGGACCGGGGGCTCGTGCGGGCCGACGTGTCGTCCGAGAACTGGACCCTGAGCGGGTTTGACGCGGGGTTCGGTGCAGACACGGGCAAGCTGGCGCCGGTGACGGAAGCCTCCCTGGCCGTGGATCCGTTCGACTCCGCCCGCCTGGCGGTGTTCACCGAGCCCGGTGGTCTGACGCGGACGGATCTGTTCGGTTCCGTGTGGAGACCCGCGGAGCTTCCGGTGGGCGCCGGAGTGCCGTCCGGGGGCGGTTTCAGCCGGGTCTCTCTGGCGTTCGTGAAGGGGCCTGACGGCGCGGAGCTGTGGGCCGCTGGCGGCGGTCGGGGGCTGTTCATGAGCCGGGATGGTGGCGACCACTATGCGTTCATGAGCGCCGGGACGCCGGCTGCTTCCAGCAGTCATCCGGTGGCGCTGGTATCGCACTCCGACTACTCGGGACAGATCTGGTACGCGGCGCGGGAAGGCGTGTTCCGGTCCAAGGACAGCGGGCTTTCGTGGCAGGAGCTCGATGCGGGGCTCGGGGCAGGTCCGGTGGAAGCGTTGCTCGGTCCCAACAACGGGCAGGTCTACGCTGCTGTGGAAGGGGCTGGCATCTTCATGATGCCGTTCGACGGAGCGACCTGGAGCAAGGCACATGCGTTGGACTTCTACGGCAAGAAGAGCGACGCGTGGCCCGGCCGGCTGCTGGCCTCCTGGTGGTTCCCGCTTTCGGACGCGACCAGCGCGTCCGTGCTGAGGGTGGGCCTGGACCCGTACGGCCTGTTCGAGACCAAGGACTCCGGGGCCACCTTGCAGTTGGTGGGGGCGGGGTTGCCGGAGGGCCGGGTGCTGGGGCTCTCGCGCTCGCCGCACGACTCCATGGTGGTCATTGCCGGAGCCTCCGACGGGATCTACGTGAGCGTGGATGGCGGAGAGACGTTCCTTCCAACGTCAGCGGGCTTCGGTGTGGTCGGCCTGTGCTTCTCTTTCGCTTTCGACGCGGCGCAAGAGGGCAGCCTTGTGGCGCTGTGTGCGCCCAAGCTGCCGCACGGGATTCCGGCGTCCGGTGCGGAGTCCAGCGGCCAGCTTCCCCGAAACGTGTTCCGGTCGGTGGACGGCGGCGCGAAGTGGGAGTCGGCCGGAGCCGGGCTTCCCGAGGAAGGGGGCGTGCTTCAGTTGATTGCAGACCCGGAGGAAGCGGGGGTCGTCTACGCGGCCACGGCGCTGCAGGGCGTCCTGCGGAGCGTGGACGGCGGGCAGACCTTCGAGCAGTGGAGCACCGGGCTTCCTGCGCCGACACTGGGAGGCGCGGGTGCGCTGTACGCGGCGCCCATGGCCCTGTCCGGAGACGGCGGGGAGTGCATCGTCGGGACGGACGGGTTCGGCTTCTATCGCCGGGCCGCAGAGGGAGCCTGCCAGTAGGCCGATCGTCGGGGCTCTACGGTTCCTCGAGGAACTGCATCCCGCGGATGCCGAGGTTCTTGGCCCGGGCCTGGAACACCACGAAGCTGAGCATCTCTCGCTGCTCTTCCGACACCCTGGAAAACTCGACGGCCAGCTCGGTCTGCCCGTCTGCAGTGCGCTTGCAGCGCACGACCTTCGACAGCAAGTGCACGACCTGCCTGCCGCCCTTCCAGTCGACCAGGAACGTGACGCAGGCCGGGTCTCCCTTGCCGCCCGTGCAGGGGTAGGAGAGGCGGGCGCCGGAGCCGGACAGGTCGACGCGAGTGGAGACGAGGTTGTAGACCGACGGGTCGAGGGATTGGACCTCCACCCACTCGGCGAGGGCTTCCGGGGAGGCGACGCTGGAGGGGGGCAGGGCCACGCGCACGAGCAGCTCCATGTCGGCCCGGATGAACTCGCGGCGCTCACCGATGTGCGGAGCGTGGGGGGTGGACAGGACGACCCTGTCGCTGCCGACGACCTCGGAGATCCGGCCCCGGAGCACGTACGAGAGATCGCCGAGCCCGTAGAGCAGGGTGGCGGGAGCGTCCGCCAGGCGGGCCAACTCGTCGTCGGAACGAGCCGGGAGGTGCAGGGCGACGAGGTTGTTCTTGCTCAGGAGCACCTTGCCATAGGTGACGATGGGCTCGCCCTTGAAGACGACCACGAGCGTGACGATCTTGCCCTCGACCGGGCGATTGGTCTCCGTCATTGGCTTTCCTCCTTGCCCTTGTACTTGCGGTAGATGGTGGCACGGGAGATGCCGAGCATGCGTGCGGCCCGCGACATGTTCCCGTTGCATGCCTGGATCGCGTTCTTGATGGCCATCTCCTCGATGGTCGAGAGGGACATGAACTCCGCGGAGCCGTCAGGGGAAAACGGCGGGGCTTCTCCGACCGTGAATGCGCCGATGGCCGGCCGGGCCGTGCGGCGCAGGTACGGCGGAAGGTCGTTGACGTCGAGGTAGGCGGAGTTGCACACGACCACTGCGTGGGAGATGGCGTTCTCGAGCTGTCGGACGTTGCCGGGGAAGTCGAATGCGGAGAGGCGATCGAGGGCGCGCTGGGACAGGCCCAGGATGGGCTTGTTCTCCTCGGCAGCGAACTTGAGGGTGAAGTGCTGGGCGAGGATCGGGATGTCTTCGCGGCGGTCGCGCAGCGGTGGCACGACGATGGGGAACACCGCGAGCCGGTAGTAGAGGTCCTCCCTGAATCGGCCGTCGCGCACGTCCTTCTCGAGGTCGCGGTTGGTGGCGGAGATGATACGCACATCGACTTCGACCGACTCGTTTCCGCCGAGGCGCTCGAAGGACTTCTCCTGGAGGATCCGGAGGATCTTGGCTTGCAGCGGGAGGTTCATCTCGCCGATCTCGTCCAGGAACAGGGTGCCCCGGTGGGCCGCTTCGAACTTTCCGGTCTTGCGGGAGTAGGCGCCGGTGAATGCCCCCTTCTCGTAGCCGAAGAGCTCGCTTTCCAGGAGCGTGTCGGGGATGCCCGCACAGTTGATGGCGACGAACGGCTCCTTGTGCCGGGGGCCGTTGTAGTGGATGGCCCGTGCGATGAGCTCCTTTCCGGTGCCGCTTTCTCCCTGGATGAGCACTGCAATCTTGCTCTCGACGACCTTCTCGAGCATGCGGAAGATGACCTGCATCTGGCGCGACTGGGTGACGATGCTGGAGAAGCTGTACTGGGACTCCATCTGGCCCTGGAGGGTCTTGACGGTGCGTTCCAGTGCGAGGGCCTCGAACGCCCGCACGACCGTGGCAGCAAGCCGGTCCTTGAACGACTCCTCCGCCTTCGAGTGCACGTAGAAGGCGCCCTTGCTGTTCACGGCTTCCATGGCCATTCCGATGTCGCCGTGAGCGGTGATCATGATGACCTTGCAGTCCTGCACCGTGTCGAGGATCTGTTCCAGCAGGACGAACCCTTCGACGTCCGGGAGCTTGAAGTCGAGTAGCACGACGCCTTCGAAACCGTGACCCAGGTACTCGAGGGCGGTCCTTCCGCTTCCGACGGTGTCCACGTAGTAGCCCAGGGCTGAGAAATGGGCCTCGATGAGAGCTGCGACGTCCTCGGAATCGTCCACTACCAGCAAGCGCTTGTCCATGCCCGCGCCTCCAACCGACGAGACGGGATTCTAGCCGGTGGCTGCGGCTTATGCAAACCAAGGAAAAACAATTGACCGGGAATGTCATTACATGTATGTTCGTACCCCGTTTGCGGGCGGGGTGTGGCTTGGCGCTCAAGACGATGGATCAGTTGAGTCTGGACGGTGCGAGGGTATTCCTCCGGCTGGACCTCAACGTCAAGCTGGATGCCGAAGGCAGCATAGAGGATGACCAGCGCATCCTTGCGGCTCTGCCCACGCTCCAGGAGTTGTTGGAGCGCGAGGCGCGGCTGGTGGTCGCTGCGCACCTTGGGCGGCCGCAGGGCAAGCGGGACCCGGCGCTTTCCATCGAGCCGGTAGCGGCCCGCCTTGCGCACCTGCTGGACGTCGAGGTGCTGCTTTCCGAGGACAGCGTGGGGGATGGCCCCCGCAAGATGGCGTTTGCTCTCCGGGAGGGCCAGCTGATGATGCTGGAGAACCTGCGGTTCTACCCCGGGGAGACGGAGAACGACGACGGGTTCTGCCGCCAGCTCGCGCTGCTGGCCGACGTGTATGTCAACGATGCGTTTGCCTCTGTGCATCGGAACCATGCGTCGGTTGCGGGCGTTCCCAGCCAGGTGAAGCACCGCGGGATGGGGCGGCAGTGCGCCCGTGAGGTGGAGAACCTGGGGAAGGTGCTGCGCAAGCCCGCGCGGCCTTTCGTGGCGGTGGTGGGCGGAAGCCGGGTCCGCGAGAAGGTGGACCTGCTGCTCAACCTCGTGGGGCTTGCGGACGTGGTGTGCGTCGGCGGAGCGGCGGCGTTGCCGTTCCTTGCGGCCAAGGGGGTGCGGCTCGGTGCGTTCAGGCCCGAGCCTGATGCGGTGGCCGCGGCGGACAAGGTGCTGCGCAAGGCGTCGAAGTGCAACACCGCGCTCGTGTTTCCCATGGATCACGTCGTTGCCGCAGCCGCGGAGTGCACGTGTGAGCGGCAGGTCGCCGAGAACTCGAACGTGCCGTCGGGGCAGCTGCCGCTGGACATCGGTCCCAGGACCCTGGAGCGGTTCCGGGAAATCGCTGAGCGGGGGCAGACCGTCCTTTGGAACGGCCCTCTCGGTGCATGCGAGCTGGAGCCGTTTGCCGAGGGCACCCGGCAGTTGGGCCGTGCCATCGGCCGGTCGAGCTCCTTCAGCGTGGTGGTGGGCACCGACACCGTGACAGCGGTCCGCCGGGCGGGACTGACGCCGTTCTTCTCTCATGTTTCGCACGGGGCGGCAGCGGCTCTCAAGTACCTCGAGGGAGCGGTTCTCCCGGGGCTGGCCGCGCTGGAAGAGGAGTAGAGGATGTCGATGGAGAGACGCAAGCTGGTAGCCGGCAACTGGAAGATGTACAAGACGCTTCCGGAAGCGCTGGCGCTGGTGACGGAGCTGAAGCGGTTGGTTTCGATGATCCGGGACGTGGACGTTGCGGTGATTCCTCCGGCGCTCCTCGTGGAGCCGGTGGCGCGGCGCCTTGCGGACAGCAACATACGGGTCGGTGTCCAGAGCATCCACGACGTGGGCTTCGGTGCGTTCACCGGGGAGCTGTCCGCAGAGATGGTTCCGGGTGTGGGTGCGACGCTGTGCCTCGCGGGCCACTCGGAGCGGCGGAAGCTGTTCGGGGAGACCAACGCCGCGGTGAACCGCAAGGTCAAGGCGATCCTGAAGGCGCAGGTCACGCCGATCCTGTGCATCGGCGAGACGCTGGAGGAGCGGGAGGGTGGCCGCACGTTCTCGGTGCTTGGCGAGCAGATGGCCGAGGGGTTGAAGGACGTGACGCCGTCGCAGGTCGCGTCCCTGGTGCTGGCCTATGAGCCGGTGTGGGCCATCGGCACGGGGCGCAACGCCACGGCCGAGCAGGTGGCCGAAGTGCATGCGTGGCTTCGCGGGTGGGTCGGGCAGAACGTCGGGGCCGAGGCAGCTGCCGCGGTCCGGATCCAGTATGGCGGGAGCGTCAAGGCGTCCAACGCGGCGGAGCTGCTGCACACGCCCAACGTGGACGGCGCCCTGGTAGGCGGGGCAAGCCTCGATGCGGAGGGGTTCTCGCAGATCATCAAAGCAGCTAGAGCAGGGAGGTAGATACCGTGCTAGGAACCATTCTCATCATTGTGTACGTGATTGCGTGCCTGTTCCTCATCCTCGTCGTGCTGTTGCAGGCGGGCAAGGGTGGCGGGCTCGGGGCAGCGTTCGGCGGTGCGGGGGCCAGCGGCGTGTTCGGGGGCCGCGGGGCCGCAACGTTCCTGACGCGGCTGACCGGGATCATGGCAGCGCTCTTCATGATCCTGTCGGTCGGGATCTCCATCGACATGTCGTCAGGCCGCACCACCATCTCTCCCGAGGAGCTGCTCGAGCAGCAGCAGAAGAAGGAAGCCGAGGACCTGGCCAAGGCGCAGGAACAGGCCGCGGCCGCTCCTGCGGAAGAGAAGAAGGAAGCGGCTCCGGCCGACGCGCCTGCTGCGGCTCCGGCCGAGGAGAAGAAGGAAGCGGCTCCGGCTGACGCTGCGGCCCCGGCTGCGGCTCCGGCCGAAGCGCCTGCTGCGGCCCCGGCTGCGGCTCCGGCCGAAGCGCCTGCTGCGGCCCCGGCTGCGGCTCCTGCCGAGGCGCCAGCTGCGGCTCCGGCTGCGGCTCCTGCCGAGGCGCCTGCTGCGGCCCCGGCTGCGGCTCCTGCCGACGCGCCTGCTGCGGCCCCGGCTGCGGCTCCGGCCGAAGCGCCTGCTGCGGCCCCGGCCGACGCGCCTGCTGCGCCCGCGGCCGCACCGGCCGAGGCGCCCGCTGCTGCGCCCGCTCAGTAGGAAGCAATGCCGCTCTACGAGTTCCAGTGTGAGGCGTGCGGTCACAAGTACGAAGAGCTTGTGATGCGCATCGGTGCGACCGTTCCCTGTCCGTCCTGCGGGAGCCAGGCTGTTCGGCGTCGCACGTCGGTTTTCAGCGCTCGCACGAAGACCTCTTCCGGCTCGTACTCGAGCGTGACCCCGTCGTCCGGGTGTTCCGGCTGTTCGTCACATAACTGCTCGTCCTGCGGGAAGTAGCCTCACCCGGCATCGGTGCCAACGTCGTGCCGCGTTGCGCCTGGCCGGATGGAAAGCGCTGCCTGCGCTACGTCCCGTCGTCCGGGCTGCACTCCGGCAGGGCGGGGTCCGGGGTGTAGACGCAGGTGCCGACGGCCGCGTCGTTGACGAACGCGATGCACGCGTCGGAGGTGCAGGGGTCGTCGTCGGTGCAGGACGAGGTCTTGGCCGGGTCGCAGAACGGGCAGATCGCGTCGATGAGGATGTCGTCCAGGTAGAACCCGACGTGGTCATTGTCCGTGGAATCGATGGTGTCGAAATCGAAGCGGAAGCGTCCGGTCATGCCGGCAACCGGGGCAAGCTGAACCGCGACGTCGAGGAACACGCCCGCGGTGTCGTTGCCGATCTGCTTGGTGGAGAAGAGGAGCACGGGGTCGCCTGCCGGCTCGGGCACGAAGTGGAGGAAGAGGACGTCGTAGTCGTAGGGATACAGGGGAGAGGGGACGGGTTCGGCTTCTGCGAACAGCTTGAAGAGCAGTCGCCACGCGCCTTGTTGCGGGATGGAGACGACTGGCGAGACGAGGAGGACGTGGACCGCGGCGTTGGTCTGGTAGGTCTGGGTGAGGGGGTCGCCCAGGTAGAGGGAGCAGGGTTCTGAGACGACGTTGGCTTCCGTCGGCCACCATGCGACGCCGTCATCCCCATTGAAGTCGACGATCTGGAAGCCCCCCTGTGTGCAGCCGGTGAACTGCTCCACGAAGAGGAGCTCGTACGGGCCGCACGCGGGGGCCTTGCAGAAGCCGGAGACGCAGGAAAACAGGGTCGGGCAGGTGCCGCAGACGCCGCCGCAGCCGTCGGGTCCGCACTCCGCCTCGGAGCAGGCCGGGGAGCACTTCTGGCACTTGCCGAGCGAGCAGACGGGCTTGGAGTTCGGGCAGGTCCCGCAGATGCCTCCGCACATGTCCGGACCGCAGGACTTGTCTTCGCACTGGGGGATGCAGGCGTCGGGGTCGATATCGAGGCTTGCGTCCAGGGTCTCTCCCACGTCGGGAGCGTCGAGTCCCGTGTCGGTGTCGGCAGGGGCAGGCTGGTCGTCACCGGGCACTTCGGCGACGAGATCCTGAGGCTGTCGATCCTGCGGTGCCAGGTCATGGAGGTCGCCCGAGTCCTTGCCGGTGTCGGCCAGACGGCCGGCCGCATCGGAATCCGGGTCCAGCACGGAGCGGGACACGGAGCCGTTGCTTGCGACCTCGAGGTCTTTCCATGCGGGGGCCACGGAGCCGCAGGCAGCGGCCATGGCGGATAGCAGCAGGGTTACCATCAGGCGCGACATCGAGGCTCCTGGGCACTGTCCGCTCCGGACGCCCGGTCGGACAGGAACAGGTTAGTGCGGCTGTGGGAGGGATGCAAGCTAGTTCCCCGGGAACAGGGAGTCCAGCAGGAGGGAGCGGAGCAGCGAGGACGCCCACTGGGAGATTGCGTCGAGGTCGACCCCGCGTTCCCAGTCGGGCTGGCCGGAAGCGATGTTGATGGCCAGCTTCACGGCTTCCCACAGGCCCCGCTCGGACAGGGCCTTGGTGAGCCAGGTTTCGTTCTCGAGCCCGGCTTCCCGGAGGAGGAGGGGCACGGCTACCGCGGGATCGAAGGGGCCGATGTCCGCGTCGCCGTGGCTCTCGTGGAGCCAGTGCTGGGCCAGGCTGGCGACGGCTTCCCCGTTGTCCGCGTGTGCGGTGAAGGCCGCCACCAGGTCCTGGGGTTGGGCCACGCGGAAGGAGAACTCCCGGTAGTACTGCGCGAGGGCCGCAAGGAAACGGTCGCGGGCAAGCAGGGTCTGCATCTCGTGGAGGAAGAGCCCGCCCTTGGCATAGACGACCGCGGAGTATTCCAGCAGGTCGGTGAAGTCCGCGGTGGCAGCGTCCACGGGCCGGTCCGCCCCGCCGAGGAAGCGGCTGAGCTGGTAGGGGAGCTTCAGCTCGAGGAGGATGTGGCGGTCCATGGCCTCCTTGCCGTGCAGCGCTTCCATGAACAGGACCGCGCTGTAGTTCGCGAGGGCCTCGTCCACGAAGGGGTGTTTGCGGGAGTGGCTGCCGACGACCGCGTTCCACCACTGGTGTGCGACCTCGTGAGCGACCACGAAGTCGAGGGATTCCCGCATGAGCCGGGATTGGAGCACCGGAGCCGTTTCCGGGAACAGCTGCACGAGCGGATCGACGTACAGCAGCCTGGCAACTGCGATCATCCCGGGGAACTCGACTCCGCCGATGCCGCTGGACAGGTCCGCGGCCATCAGGTCCAGCTCGCGGTAGGGGTAGGGGCCGAACGAGGACTCGAAGAAGGCCAGCGATGCCACGGCCGCGTCCAGCACGCGCTTCTGGGTCAGCTCTTCGCCCGGAAGGGCATACGAGTTGACGACGGTCCGGCCCGAGTCGGGTCGCGAGGTAAGCACCTGCAGCAACCTTCCCGCGCCGATGGTGAGCTCGCGGCTGGCCGCGGCAGCGATCACGGTCTGGGTGGGCGAAGAGTGCAGGACCACGCCCGAGGAGACCACGGTCTGGCTCCTGTCGATGGTGACCGTGGCGAGGTAATCTGCCGCGTCGAAGTATGCGAAGTCCCCGATGGCGCCGGCGTGCTGCGTGTCCCATCCGTCGTCGTCGTATGCGGACAGCACGGGATGCCAGAGGGACATGAGCAGCGTCGAGCTGCGATACGAGAACACGCCATAGTCGCCGTTCTCGGTGTCGAGGAACGAGGAGACCTGGTCCACGAGGGAAGCGAGAGGGTCCGATGGGTTGCCGGCCCTGCGCTTGACGATTCCCTTGAACTCCAGGGTGACGTGCGCGCCGGCCCCGGGCAGGAGTCTTTCGGGCAAGTGGACTGCGTAGTGCGTGACGAAGTCCTCCCCGGATGCCGGCTGGTTCCCGACCTGCACGCGGGTCACCTTGAGGCAGCGGAGGTCGCCTGCGATGGCGGGCGTGTTGGGGTAAAGGTGGAAGTGAAGCTCGGTCCAGTTGGCAGAGGAGCGGTTTCTGACCCAGAGGTCCATCTTGCCCTCGTAGGTCATGAAGTCGGTGTCCACCGCGACCTCGATCACGTACAGGGGGATGTCCCTGCTGACCGCGGTGCCGGGGGTCAGCGACGCGTTGCGGATCTGGGTGCGCGTGGTGTCGAGCGCTTCCACGAACAGGTCTCTCGGCGGTCCGGACGGAGCGTCGCCGGCCGCGGCCGGCGACGCTCCACGGGCAGCTTCCGGAAGCGGCTCGGTCGTTGCCAGGTCCTGAGCGGGCGCGGGGTCTGTGTCGGGCAGCGTCTCGGGGACGGTGCGGCTGCAGGAGGGCTGGCCCGCCAGGGTGAACACGACGAGCATGAGTCCCGCGAGTCGGCGCATGGTCGCTCCTACTTGAGAGAGAAGTAGCGGGCCCTGGGATGGGGCACCACGATCGCGGACACCGTGTACTCGGGCACCATCTGGAAGGTGTCCGTAAGCGAGACGCCGATGCGGGACGGGTCCAGGAGCTGGAACAGCGATGCCTGGGCGGGCAGGTCCGGTGTCGCGGGGTATCCGAAGCTGAAGCGCAAGCCGCCCACCGGAGCGCCGGCGCAGCTCATCTCGGCCTTCATGCGCCGGTGGAGCCACTCGGCCCCTGCCTCGGCCAGCTCGGTGGCGAAGCCCTGGAGCAGCAGGTAGTCCTGGTATCGGTCGTCCGAGAACAGCGTATTGACGTGGCGGACGATGTCGGGGCCCGCGGTGACGACGAACAGACCGACGACATCTCCGCCTTTGTCTGCCGGCCGGAACCAGTCCGCGATGCAGAGGTTCGGCTTGCCGGCCTTCCTCGGGAAGCTCAGCGTGACGCTGCCCGTCCGGTCGTGGCGCTGGATGACGAGGTCGTCCCCGCGGGACTCGCAGCGGAAGTAGCCGTACACCGCGCTGACCGAAGCCAGCTTCTGCTCGAGCACGCGGGACGTGATGCTTGAGAGCGCGGGCCTCGCCTTGCCGTCGATGAGCGCATCGTACTGCTCCTGGGTCAGCCGGTTCTTCTTGAACCCCCATCGGCCTCGAAACAGGCTCGTCTCGTCCAGGAGCGGAAACAGCTCCGGCAAGGGGACGTCCGCGAGCACGGTGGAGCCCACGTAGGGTGGGCAGACCCTGTCTGCACCGCCGGCTTCCGGGGACGTCTCGTCGTCGGAGGAATCCGCGGGAGGCTGCCCCGCGGGCGTTACGATGCAGCAGGCGCCCTTCTGCTCCACGGTGGACGGCAGGCCCAGCATGGGGGCCGGGAGCGCCGGGCCTTCCACGATGCGGGTGAGCGCATCGAGCCCCTCGAACGCGTCGTTGCAGTAGTGGACATCCGGGCCATAGAGCGTCTTGAGGTCCTGGTCTACGTACTTCCGGGAAAGCGCAGCGCCGCCGAGCAGGACCGGCAGGCGCACGCCTCTGCGGAGCATCTCCTCGAGGTTCTCTTTCATGACGACGGTTGACTTGACGAGCAGCCCGCTCATGCCGATGGCCGTGGCGCGGTGCTCCGCGGCGGCCTTGAGCATGTCTTCCAGCGGCACCTTGATGCCGAGGTTCACGACCTTGAAACCGTTGTTGGAGACGATGATGTCCACGAGGTTCTTGCCGATGTCGTGCACGTCTCCGCGCACGGTTGCAAGCACGAGCACGCCCCTGTCCGTGCGGTCGGCCTTGTCCATGAATCGCTCGAGGTAGCCGACCGCGGCCTTCATGACCTCCGCGGACTGGAGCACGAAGGGCAGCTGCATCTGGCCTGTGCCGAACAGGTCCCCGACGGTCTTCATCGCGGGGATGAGCACGCTGTTGATGATGTCGACCGGGGCTCTGCCCGAAGCCATGAGGGCATCCAGCAGCGGCTCCACTCCTTTGCGCGAGCCGTTCACCACCAACTGCTCGACGGCCTTCTCCGGCGGGAGTGTTTCGGCCGATGCCGCCGCGTCCTCTTTGAGGAGGGGTGCGGCCGTGTCGAACAGCGCCATGAATGCGGGCAGCGGGTCGCCCTGGCTCAGGTCGTTGAGGATCAGGCGGCGGGCCGCATCCTGGAGCGGTGCGGGGATGCGGTGGAGGGGGAGGATGCCGCGGGCATTCACGATGGCCATGTCCAGGCCGGCCGACACGGCCTCGTGCAGGAACACGCTGTTGAGGATGCGCCGCGCTGCGGGCTTCAAGCCGAAGGAGACGTTGGAGACTCCCAGCGACGTTGGGACATCGGGGTGCCGCTTCTTGAGCTCGCGGATAGCGGCGAGGGTTTCCGCGGCGGCATTCGCGGTCGCCGGGTCTCCGCTGGCGACGGTGAACGTGAGCATGTCGACGATGACGTCGTGGGGAGCCAGCCCGTGGACGCGGGTGCAGCGGTCGAGGATGCGTTCTGCGACCTCGAGCTTGCGGTCCGCGGTCATGGCCATGCCGGTCTCGTCGATGGTGAGCGCGACGACCGCGGCTCCGAAGCGGCGGACCGCGGCCACGACGCGGTCGAGCTTGCCCTCGCCGTCTTCCAGGTTGATGGAGTTGACGATGCAGCGGCCGCCGTGGAGTTGGAGGCAGGCTTCGATGGCCGCGGGGTCCGTGGAGTCGATGGCGATGGGAAGGCGCAGGTTGCGGGCCAGCACCGGGACGAGCCTGCGGTAGTCGTCGGTCTCGTTCCTGCCGACGTACGCGACGCAGACGTCGAGGACGTGGGCTCCGCCGTTCTCCTGCTCCCGTGCAATGGACAGCATGCCGTCGACGTCGTCAGCCAGGAGCCGCTCCCGGAACTCCTTGCTGCCGTTTGCGTTGAGGCGCTCGCCGATGAGCAGCGGCGGTGGAACCTGGCGCAGGGAAACGCTCTGGAAGAGGCTGGTCACCTCCGCGGTGGGAGTCGTTTCACGCTGCGGGGCCGGGAGGTTCCCGACCCTGCGGACCAGGGCTTCGAGGTGTTCGGGGGTTGTGCCGCAGCAGCCGCCGACGATGCCGACGCGGTCCTCGCGCACGAACCCTTCGACCCAGCCTGCGAACTCCTCGGGCTCGAGGCGGTAGACGACCTTGCCGCCGACGTTCTCGGGGATGCCGGCGTTGGGCATGGCCATGATGTGGGCGGGTCCGGTACGGGACAGGTGCTGCACGTGGCGTTTCATCTGCGACGGGCCGGTGGCGCAGTTGAGGCCGAGCACGTCGATGCCGAGGGGCTTGAGCGCTGCGACCGCGGACTGGACGTCGGTCCCGAGGAGCATGGTGCCGGTGCCCTCGATGGTGACGGACACGAACAGCGGGACGCTCACGGCTTCGAGCGTGAACGCTTCCCTTGCCGCGTCCAGTGCGACTTTGATCTGGAGGAGGTCCTGGCACGTCTCGATGCAGAGTGCGTGCACGCCTCCCTGTATGAGGCCGCGGCACTGGCCGAGGAACGCGTGGCGCAGGTCCGCAAAGCTGATGTGGCCCAGCGACGGAAGCCGTGTCCCGGGCCCGATGGAGCCCAGCACGAAGCGTGGGCGGCCCGAGGCGCTGAAGCCGTGTGCGACTTCGCACGCGAGCCGGGCCGCGGTGCGGTTGAGGTCGAGCACGCGGTCCGCGATGCCGTACTCGCCCAGCACCACGCCGTTGGCGCCGAACGTGTTGGTTTCCACCGCGTCGCACCCGGCCTTGAAGAACGCCTCGTGGATGGAGCGGATCCAGTCAGCGCGGGTCTCGACGAGGACCTCGTTGCACCCTTCCAGGCCCTGGTAGTCGTCGAGCGTCGGGCCGAGCTTCTGGATGCTCGTACCCATGCCGCCGTCGAGGACGACCACCTTCTCGCGCACGAGATCCATCAAACTTGACTGCATCACGCGCCACCTCCGCAGGGCACACCCGGGAACCGCGGCAAGTCTACCCCAACGGACCCGCATTGCAACCGATTGGGCGGGCCGGATGCGCTCCTTCTGGATTCGGGGCGGCAAGAGCACTATCATGGCAGGCAGCGACGGGAGGGAAGCGCATGGGATATCGGATGGTGCTGGTGCTCACGGCAGTGGCTTCTTTGGCCGGTTGCGGCGGAGGAGGGGGTGGGGCAGAGGACGCTGCCACGGTCCCTGACGGGCTCGCGGACCTGGCCGCGGACGCGGGCAGCGACGGGCCGGCAGCGGACGGGGCGGACGGCCTTCAGGCCGATGCGGTGACCGCGGACGTCGGAGGCGATGCGGGTCCGGACCTGCTCGAGCCTCTGCTTCCGTTCGGCCCGGAGAACCGCGGCTACACGCTCCTGCGCGGCATCGTGCACCTGCACTCCGCGTATTCGCACGACGGATGCGCTCCGGACGGCTACGAGGACTTCGGCGGCCCGGACCCTGCGTGCATCGGCGAGCTGCGGGCTGCACTGTGCGCGGGCGGCATCGACTTCGCGATGCAGACCGACCACCCGGGATTCTCCGAGGGCAACCCGTATCTCGACGTGATCCACTACGACGCGGCTGCGGGGGACACGCTGGCCAAGGACGAGCAGGACCGGCCCTTTGCAAACCGCATCCAGTGCCCCGAGGGCTCGCCCGTGAGCCGTGCCTGGTTCTTCCTGGGCACCGAGGGACACAAGAACATGCCCATCGGCGTGGCAGGCCCTGACGTGCCCTCCGAGGTCTACCACGGTGACTACGGTGACGAGGAGCCGCTGGACGTGGCCCAGGCCGCGGTCGCGGTGGTGCACGGACTGGGCGGGTATGCGTTTGCCGCGCACACCGAGGAGAACAACATCTCCCTCGAGCGGATCATCGCTCTGCCGCTGGACGGGATGGAGATCTACAACCTGCATGCGAACCTCATGGGCGGGCTGGAGGATCTGGACTCGATCCTGTCGCTGGACCGTTTCATGTCGCCCGGCGCCACCAACCCGGACCCGGACCTGGCGCTGCTGCCGCTGCTCGCAGAGGTGCCGGAGGACGTGGAGAAGTTCGAGCAGGCCGGGGTGGAGATCCGGCTGGCGGCCGTTGCGGCCACGGACATCCACCGGAACGTCGAGGTCCCGGCGCTGTGCCCGGGCGGTGTGGTGGGAAGCCTGTGCGAGCCGCTGGCAGCGGACTATCCTAATTTCGTAGAATTCGCACAGGTTGGCGGTCCGCTTCCGTTGTCCGACGGGGACCGCATGGACTCGTATCTCCGCGGGTTCCGGTGGTTCTCCAACTGGACGCTGGCCGCAAGCGACGAGGCCGCGGACATGCGGGCGGCCATCGGCAGCGGCCGCAGCTTCGCGGCGTTCGACCTGTTCGGCGCGCCGGTGGGGTTCGACTTCTTCGCGGTAGCGGACGGAAAGGCGGTGGAGATGGGCCAGGAGGTGTCCGGTGCAGGGCAGGTCATGCTCTACCTGCGCACCCCGCGGCTTGGGGAGCCTGCATGGAAGAAGATGCCCGGCATCGACTTTGCCGGTGCGATCCTCTACGTGAAGGTCGTGCGGAGCTTCGACGGCGGCGTGGAGGACGTGCTCAAGGCCAGCGGCCAGGACCAGCGGTTCGAGATTTTTGTTACGGGTCCGGGCATGTACCGCGTGGAGATCGCGGTGAAGCCCAAGCACCTCGAGCCTGCGCTCAAGGGCGTAGAGGACTTCGCGTCCAAGAAGTATCCGTACATCTACAGCAATGCGGTCT
>Ga0233425_10006423_pt1 | contig 17440 bp, 11 predicted proteins | sample Watercolumn_Towu_2_FD_181712 | JGI IMG/M metagenome (GOLD analysis project Ga0233425, IMG submission 181712) | Freshwater microbial communities from Lake Towuti, South Sulawesi, Indonesia - Watercolumn_Towuti2014_140_MG | ecosystem: Environmental > Aquatic > Freshwater > Lake | place... | reverse complement strand
GCTGAACGGGCTTGTGCCTTTCGATCCGATGGCCTCCTCGGTGATGGGGAACTCGCCGCAGAGTGCCGTCTTATTGGGGTTGAACAGAAACACCAAGCCACGGTCGCCGACAATGTGGGCCGAGCCGTCGACTTTGCCAACGGCGGGCCAGTCGGCCAGGTCTTTGCGTACTTGCAGATACGCGATGTTCTTGCGGCCCCAATCGAGCCACTTGCGGAGTTCGGCTTTGTCGGCGTCGGGCATGCCGGTCTTCGTCGGCAAGTAGTAGTGCTGGTTGGGCGAGCTGGAAAGGGCGCTGAGCAGGATGTAGTCGAGGTGTTCCCGGGGCCACGGGGCCGGCCGGACTTCATGGCTGGGGAAGAGCAACGGCTGATCCAGGTAGTGGGGCAGGAACTCGCGATGCAGACGAATGCGAGACCACTCGCGAATGCGATCGCCGCCGACCAGATTTTGTCCCGGCGTGAATTCCAGCAAGGTGAAACAGACATCGACGTTACGCAGCGACCAGATGCCGAGGTCCTGAGGCGGGCGACACATGAAGATGTAGGTCTCCGGAAAGTGAGTGCGCACCGCGGCGGTCAGTTGAGCCAGCGCTCGTTGGCACGCATAGTTCGAGTCGCCCGGCAGATGGCGGTGCTGGTCCGAGGGGCACTTGACGGGAATGAGCTTCCCGCCGCCGCTGCCGCCGAAGAAATCGCCGTCCATCGCCCACGACTTGTAATAGCCGGTGCGCAGGCCCTGCAAGTTGACCTGGGTAAGCCATTCCACGAACGGCGCGCAGCCCATGCAGTTCGCATTGCGAAATGGCCGCATCAGCCACTCGGGCTTGTCCGGACGAAACGGCTTCCCGCCGGCTTGCCCCAGAAAGGGATGCGTGTTGTTCATCGTCGGCCACATGACGATCTTGACGCCGACCTGCTGGGCGTGCTCCAGGAACTGGCGGACCAGCGGCCCGGGTTCGTATTTCTGGTCGTCCACCAGAGAGTTCATCTTCGCCGTTTCCCCCTCCCAGGGATGCGAGGACGAGCACCAGTCGATCCCGCACTCGGCCAGGAAGTCCAGCGACTTTATGTCGCCCGCCACGGACTCCTCCGTGTAACTGCCGTGTTCCATCTGGGAGTGCCAGCCATTGGCCGAGGGCACCAAGCCGAAGCGCGGCGGGCCGAGGATCGCCGAGGTCATCGCCACCATCGCTTCGGACTCGGACTGCAAAGGGAGGTTTTGCTCTTCCTTGTCGAGCGGGCCACGGCGGTAAACGCCGAGATAGACCGGCTCGCAGGCGAGCCTCTCGCCAGCGGCCACCTTCAGGCTGGGCGCGTAGCCGAGCGTGATCTGTTGGCCGCTGGCGGTCGAGGCGTCAAAGGGCATTTCGACGCCGGTAAAGAGGCCGCCCTTGGCCGTGCGTCCGAAGAACGTGCCATTCGGCTCTTCGCCGGGCGTCAGGCGGATGTGTTTCGAGTAGCGGTACGGCACGATCTGCACTCCGGCGGCAAACGCCGGCCGGCTGAGGACCAGCTTCTTCAATCCGTAGTTGCGGGTGGCGGTGAGCGTGACTTGCTTCTCGGCAAAATGGTTTTCGCCGCGGAGCGCGTACGTCACCTCGACGGTCATGCCGTCGGCCTCGTAGCGGGCGTCGAGCGTGCCGCCGCTCTGCTTCACCGCCGCCAGTTTGGTTTTGCCGAACTCGATGCCGAACTCCACCGCTTCGATGGCGAACTCATCGCCACTGACGGCGTAGGTCTCGCCGGTGAGCTTGTTCTCGACGGCAGTGAGCGTGCCGGACGTGGCGTCGAAGCGGAGCGCGAGCGTGTTATTCTCCAGCCGGAGCGGCTCTGCGGCACAGACCGTGAGGGCGGTGAGGCAGACAGCCAACCCGGACACCTTGATGAGCAGTTGCGTTCTTATCATCTCGTTCTTCCTTCCTCTTTGCCGTTGCACATAGCCAACGTGGTGTTGACAAGGATTGCCAATCCCGACCGAGCTATTCCGGCTTCTGCACGCGGAGAATCGCCGCGGTCTGTGCCGGCACTTCCCAGCGGACGGTCTCCCCGAAGGCCACCTTCACCGTCCGACCCGATTGCGGATACTCCTGAGTCACGCTGTAGGTTCCTCCCCCTTTCAGCCCAATGCTTTCCTCGCTGAGCGCGAATTGCCCTTCGAGGGCCTGCTTGTTCGGGTTGAACAGGAATACGATCCCGCGATCACCGACGATGTGGGCCGAGCCGTCCACCTTGCCCGGCGCAGGCCAGTCGGGCAGGTCCTTGCGAACCTTGAGGTACGCGATGTTCCTGCGGCCCCAGTCGAGCCACTTGCGGAGCTCGGCCTTGTCGGCGTTGGGAATGCCGGTCTTGGTGGGTATCAGCAGGAGATGGTTGATCGCGGAACTGAGCGCGCTCAGCATGATGTAGTCGATGTGATCGCTTGACCATGTGCTCGGCTTGTCGGCGGCGTTGAACCGGTTGGGGAAGAAGAACGGCCAATCCAGGTAGTGCGGGAAGAAGTCCTCATGCACCCGAACACGAGAGTAGCGGCGGATCTGATCCCCACCGGTGAGATTATCTTTCGTCCCCGACTCAATGAGGGTGAAGCAGGCGTCCGCGTTGCGCAGCGACCAGACCCCAAGGTCCATATTGGGGCGCATGAGGCCGATGAACATCTGCGGATTCCGCTGGCGAACCAGGGCGACCATGCGTGCCAGCGCACGCTGGCAACCGTAGTTGGAATCGCCGGGCAAGTGGTCGTGCAGGGCGGATTGGCAATCGACCGGGACAACGGTCCACGGCATGGCGGTGCCGCCAAAGAAGTCCTGGTCCATACACCACGACTTGTAGTAGCCGGTGGCCAAGGCTTCCAGGTTGATCCGTGCCCACCAGTCGAAGAAGGGCCGATTGGCGAGACAGTTCCCTCCCGCCTTCAAGTAGCTGGGATCGGATGCTTCCGTCTTCTTCCGCCAATCCGGCGCGTTCTTCGGTGGACCTGCTCCCGCGTCGAGCCGCCACTCGGGCTTGTCCGAGCGGAAATGCTGGCCGGGGTTCTGCGGATCGAGGAAAGGTATGGCTGAACCGCTGGTCCGAGTCATCGAGGACCACATAGCCACTCCTGCACCGGTCTGCCTTGCGTGCTCCAGGAACTTGCGGACCAAGGGGCCAGGGTCGTAACGGTCGTTTGCCCTCAGCGCGTTCATCTTCGCGATTTCCCCGCCCCAAGGATGGCTGTCGGTAATCCCGTCAATGCCGCAGGAGGCCAGAAGATCCAGCGACTTCATGTCGTCGGCAACGCTCTGCTCCGTGTAGGGGCGCCACGACATCTCGGAATGCCAACCGCAGGCCGCGACATTCAGCCCGAACCGCGGCGGGCCGAGGATCGCCGACGTCATGGCCACCATGGCATCCGACTCCGACGGCAACGGCAAGACTTCCGAGGCGACGGGCGGCGCCTTCATGGCCGGGCCTTGGGGATGCCAGTTCGCGCCACGGATCGGCGGATGCGCTGGCGGTTGATCATCCGCGGGCCGCCGCTGATACACGCCGAAATAGACCGGCTCACAGTCCAGCTTGTCGCCGGCCGCAACCTTCAAGCTTGGCGCGTAGGATAGCGTGAGCTGTTGGCCGCTCGCCGACGAGGCGTCAAACGGCATTTCCACGCCGGTAAAGAACCCACCCTTGCCGGTGCGACCAAAGAACGTGCAGGACGCTTCCTCGCCCGCATTCCGGTGATACTTCGGGTAGCGGTAGGACACGATACTCAAACCGTCCGCGGCAAACGTCGGCCGGCTGAGGACCAACTTCTTCAGGCCGTAGTTGCGGCTGGAGATGAGCGTGAGTTTCTTCTCCGCGAAATGGCTGTCGCCCCGCAGGGTGTAGATCACCTCGATGACGACCGCTCCGGACTGGTATCGAGCCTTCACCGCCTCTGCTTCCCGCTGGAGCGTCTCGAGCTTGGCCGCGGCCAGCCCGGCGCGGAATTCGACTGCCTCTACGTCAAACTCGTCGCCCCGCACCTGGTACGTCTCCCCGGTGAGCTTGTTGTGGACCGCCACCAGGCTTCCGGTCTTCCGGTCGACGCTCAGCCCCAGGCGTCCGTTTTCCAGCGCGAGCGTGTCTTGGGCCTGAGCCGCGGCAGACGCCCATCCTGCGAGGCAGGCCAGGCAGACGGCGATTGTTGGGAAGAGGCTCTTCATGGTTTTGCGCCTTGCGATTGGGTTTTGCGGACGGCGATGACCTCGGCCAGGTATCGCTTCGCCGTTTCGTGCGAGGGAATCGCGCCGTTGAGAATCCACAGGATGTGCCTCTCGGTCGGAATGTTTGCGTATGGGATCATCTGCCGCGCGGCTTCCCTGACCAATCGGTTCGCCCGCTCCAACGCCGCCTGCGTCTGCTCCAACTGCTTGCGGGCCTCGGCTGCTTCGCCGGCGTTCATGGCCAGTGCAGCGCGGTCGAAGGCGGCCTTGGCCTCGTTGGCAGCACTCAACTCCTCCAGAACCGTGACGAAGTTCTCGGTCTTGTAGATGACGTAGTCCAGCTCCGCACGCGAGCCGGGCAGGACCTTGGCACGGGCCTGCCGCATCAACTCCAAGGCCTGCCGGCAATGGGCCGCGCGCCCCTGCCAGAACTTCTGGTCCGCTTCGGCAGCCGCAATCGCCTTCTCCACTCCCTGGCGATCGAGGTTCAGTTTCTTCTCTTTGAAGTTGACCGCTCTCAGCGCGACGCCCATCCGGTTGCTGGCGGACCATGTGCTGAACAATCCTCGCCTTCCCTGCCAGCCCAGAGTTTTCTCGTTTTCCTCGAGAAGCAGGAATGCCTTCAGGAGCGCATCCAGAGCGTCCGGGCCATACAGACGGCGAAGGTAGCGTTCGTAAAACGACTCGCAGCGGATCTCCGGGTTCCACGCCCCCTCGGCGATATACTGGGCGCTCTGTTCCGCGCCGCGCGACTTGTTCAATTGTCCCAGGATGCCCGTCAATCCATGCCGAATGCCGCCGGAGATAACCTCGTCGTGGTCATACATCATGGCGTTGAGCTGCATATTGAGTTCGCAGCCGTCGTCCGTGATCCTCGGCCACACGACCAAGTCGCGCCCTTGGATCCCGTCGAAGTAAGTCATCGCCGTCTCGCCCGTGAAGTTCACCATGTTCATCAAGGAGACGTCCTCGGGCAGCGCGGAGTCCAAAGCCCGAAGCTGGCCGCCGCGGAAGATCAACTCGACGCCGAGTTTTGCCGTCGGATGGCGCGCTTTGATCCTGCGCGCGAGTTTGTCCGCCACGGCAATGTCGGCCAGATCGAGGTCGGCCAGGCCGAGATCCGTGGCCGCCGGCGATTTCGGCGGAAGCAGCGGACGCAAGCCGGCGTAGTCGCGGATCAACGCCTGGATTTGCGGGTCATTCGCGGCGATCCCATGCACGGGCCGGGTGCCTCCGAGGAGTTCCGATCCGCTCACGACCCAGTAGCGGTCCGCCTCCGGATAGCTTTCGATCATGCTTCGAACGGCAGCCTCCCAAATGTCCAGCACAGCCGGATCGCCGGGCGAAAGCGCCACGCCGCAGTAGAAATTGCGTCCCCGCTTGGAAGCCGGTGGCACCAGGTTCGCCGGCACATAGGGAATCTCGCCCATCGTCAGCCAGACCTGGACCTTGCGCGTGTGGGCGTAGCGAATGACTTCGCGGAGGAACTCGCGGGCCTTGCGGTAGGCTTCCTCCTGCGTCTGGACGCTGGCGAACTCCGGCGGACCGAGGTATCCATCTTGCGGAAAACAGTTCCGACCGACGAGCACGCTCTGCGCGGTGCCGCTGGCCCCCGGCCAGGCGACGAAGCCGGACTCCTTCTTGGCGCTGATCTCCGCCACCTTCCCGTCGTAGGAGAACTCGGCCCAAGGTCCGCCCATCCCCCAATAGAACTGGAAGACATTCATCTTCAGTTTCGCTAATTGGTCTATCTCCTGGCGCAACGCTGCCAGCCCCATATACCACCGGATGCCATGCCAGCAATGCATCCCGCGATGTTTGAAAACCGGCTCCAGCCGCACGTCGAGCGATGGGAACGCCAGATCCGGTTTCTTCTGCGGGATGATGTCGTTGGTGAGTTGGAAGACAACGCCGAGCCGTTCCAACAACTCGTAGACCGCATACATCGTGGCCGTTTCGTCGTTGCCTCCCACAAGCAAAGCGGGCGCGCCTTGCAGTTGGATGGACTTGAGCAAGAAGCCGTCCGGCTTCAGCCCAGTGAAGCGGGCCAGTTGTTTGTCCTGCGCCGCGGCGGCCAGCGGATTCGCGCCCGGCCCGCCCAAGACGATGAGTGGTTTTCGTTTCGGAACCCGGTCGCTGGAGACGATGGAGAACTCAGCGCCGGAAAGCAGTTTCAGATACCGCTGAAGCTCGCCCGCCACCCAGCGATGAAACTCGCCCGCATCGCGCCCGACGACAATCACCGCCTCCGCGCGGCCGTGCTTCGCGAGGAACTCTTGCCCGGCAAACGATGCTCCGGCGCAAGACAGCAGGCCTGTTATGAGAACGGTGAGAGGGAAGCTGCAAACTGTTTTCGTCTTCATGCCGGCGAGTTTACGCCGGCGCGTCCGGGACGGGAACAGAATGATTGCCTTGAAAACCGGCTTTCTGGCCGTGAAAATCGTCCTGTGTCCAGGCGCCGCTCCAAGTTATCCAGACGCTCGCTCCACCTGGCCGGACTCCGGCCGCAAGCGGACCTCGCCGGCTGCTATCGCTTTCCCGAACTGGTTTCGTTTCGATACTGGCTCCCGTGCTATCACCTCATCCTGATTCAGTCCGGCTCTCTGCAAGCGCGCACCGTGGACGGCGAATTCACCGCCGGCCCGCGCGAACTGGTTTGTTTCCGCCCCGCGCACGTCAACGAATACAGCGCCTCGGCCGGCACGGTGTTCTACCAGACCCAGGTGATTCTCGCGCCGCCGCGGCGCGACCGCTGGCCGTTGCGGCTCGAACGCGGCCGCCTGCTGCCCGCACGGCTCGCGCTCGGCGACCGTTTCGAGGAGATGCGCGTGCTTTTCGAAACCCTCTGCCTCGAACTCGGCCAATCCGGCGCGGCGCACGAACTGCGCGCGGTCGCCGCCGTCTTCAAGATGCTCGCGCTCATCGTGGAAATCGCATCCGCCAGCCCGTCCGCGTCGCCGCGGCTCGACGCCTTGCAGCGCGCGCGCCAACAGCTCGAAGGCGATCTGGCCCGCGACTGTCCCATCGCCACGCTCGCGCGCGAATCGGGCTGGAGCACCGATTACTTCATCCGGCAGTTCAAAGCGCGTTTCGGCGTCAGCCCCAAGGCCTGCCGGACGCGTGCGCGCGTGCGCGAAGCCATCCGCTTGCTGCGCGAGACCAGCCTGAGCGTGAAGCAAATCGCGGCGCAACTCGGCTGGCGCGATGACGGTGCGCTGACGGTTCATCTGCGTCACCTGTCCGGCCGCAGCCCCGGCGACATCCGCTCCGGCAAACCCGTTCGCAACCTGAACCTGCCCGGCGGCCCGCTCTATCCCGTCAACCTCCACATCGTCCCGCCCGACGCCGGCCCCGACTGGTTCGACCGTTGGATGCTCCCCAGCCACCGCGACGCCATCACTCAAGCCACCGTAACGAAGCTCTCCGCTCATCGCACCGCGAAGTCGAAGTGACCTCTGCTGCGCGGAACACTGTTATTACGCTCTTACTCACTTCCCCTCGCTGCGGATTTCGTAGAGCCGATAGCCGACCTCGCGGACGCCGGCGATGGTTTCGGGGTAGGGCGTGTCGCACACGTCCAGAAAACCGTTCTGGAGGTTCTCGCCGTCGAAACGGCCGGTGGTGGGTTGTTCGCCAAATTGATGCCAGTGCGCGCCGACGAAGTTCGGGTGGCGCAACGCGGAGGCGATGTAGGTCGCGTAGGCTTTGCCGCGCTCGGTCTGGTTCGCGACCTCGATCAGGCTCGGATGGAACATGCCGCGGTCGAGCGCGCCGAAGTGGAACTCGCCAATCATCACCGGCTTGTCCACGCCCTCCGGCAGTTTGAAATCGTCGAGCGTGTGCCGGTAGAGGTTGTAGCTGATGATGTCGCAGTATTTCACAGCGACCTGGACGGCTGCTTTGGTGGAGCCGTAGAAACGGCAGCCCATGTAGAGCGTGTCCGGCGCTGCGGCTTTGAACTCGTCGCGAATGTTTTTGAAGTAGGCCTCGGTCACGACGGCGGAGAAGGCGACGCAATCGTCTTTCGCGCCCGCTGACGGCTTCTGCTGAGACTGGAGCAGCGCGTCCCAATCCGCGTAGTTCGTCTTCCACGTTTCGTTGAGCTTGGCGATGGAGCCGTATTTCTCCTTGAGGCGGCGGACGAACTCGATCTTTGCGGGCTGCGCGGCGGGCGATTGCAGCGTCCAGTCGGCCAACGAGGTTTCGCCGCCCCAACTGATCTCGTTGTCCACGAAGAACCCGAAGCACCACGGGTCGTCGAGTTCCTCCTTCCGCTGCACGAGCTGCTGGCGGATGTTGGCGCGGAATTCGGGGTGGAACGGGTCCTTGAACTTCCACCAGCCGAGATGCGCTCCCTCGATGTCCGGCGACCTCATCTCGAAGCGGTCGCAGTAGGGCGTGCGGCGCTGGAGGCAGATGCCCTTGTCGGAACTGTTCGCGATGGTGTTCATGCCCCAGCTCCGCAGCCGCTGGTGCGCGAGGTCGCTGTAGCGCGCGCGCCAGTCCGCGCCGTATTTGCGGAAGGCGTTCGCCGAGGAGAAGTCATACGTCCGCTGGATGCCGCGAGCCACGTAGTAGGGCCAGAGCAGCGCATCGCGCGTCGTGTAGAACAGCGCGAAGGGCGAGTCCGGCTTGGGCAGCTCGGTGAAGTAGAACTCGCGCCCATCCAGCGGCGTCACCGCCGACGAGGAGGTCACCCGCACCGGCCCGTGCGACCACCAGAGGCAGCCTTCGGGGTCCACCATCCACCATTTGCCGTTGATCTTCTCGACGCGGAACCGGCCGGTCGCTTTCTGCCGCGGCCCCTTGGCCCAACCGCCGTATTTGTTCCAACCGTCTGGCCCCGGATGCGTGGCGAGGTCGGCACGCTCGGTCTCGATGGCCTTCTTGAGGTCGCCGTCGGAGTGCGTCTTGCCGGGCCACTCCTTGTGCTTGAACTGGCCATACTCGTCAATGAACGGGAAAAACTCTTTCGCCGACAATCGCATCCACGCCGGCACGTCTGGCAGCGGCCCCGTGTGCGCAACGATGCGTTTCACGCCCCAGAGCCAGTCGAGCTTCGGCTCTTTGATATAGACCGCCACGCCGACGACCCGCGATGCATCCAAATCGGCCGCGACGCCCGTCGTCGCGAACGGCCCGCGTCTCAAGCCGGTAAGTTTGCTGTTGATTTCTCTCGCGTGCGGCAGCGGCGGCGGCAACGCCACCGTGTAGCTCGCCGGCTGCTTGCCGCGAATCTTCACGCGGTCAATGAACACGCCCACCGACTTGCCCGGATTGGCGTCGGGATTATCCAGCCGCACCGTCAGCGGCAACTCGCCCTTGCGGTCGCGAAGCGCTAACTCCAGCGTCAGCCGGTTACACTTGGACAAATCCCACGCGCCCTTGATGCGCACGCCGGGATACCCCGTCTCACCCTTCGTCTCGACCTCCAGCAAGCCGTCTCGCAACTCGAACTTCCCGCCCGACTGTGACGCGACCGCAGCCATCGGCGTCGTGGCGGCATTGAACAAAACGATCTCATCCGCCATCGCCACAGATAAACACGCACATCCAACTCCAACAAGCGCCAGCGTTCTCATGTCCAGCAGTATGCCCACCTCTCGCCCCGCGGTAAATGGACAAGAATCGCGTCGGTGTGGATGGTGTTAGCGGGAGAGTTTTGCGTTGGCGGCGGTTGATCGCGGGGCTAGGCTGCGCTCATGAACACGCGCGCTTTGATGCACGGCCTCGGCCTGACCGTGTTGTTGCTGTGCCGTCCAATTCCCGCCGCCGAGGACACCCTCGATTTGAACTGGCCGCAATGGCGCGGGCCGCTCGCCAACGGCGTCGCGCCGCACGCCAACCCGCCGATGGAATGGAGCGAAACGAAGAACGTGCAGTGGAAGGTCGCGTTGCCAGGACGTGGGACTTCCACGCCCATCATCTGGGAGAATCAGGTGTTCATTCTGACGGCAATCCCGACCGGGAAGAAGGTTGCGGTCAAAGCGGACGCCGTTCCGCCCGGCCCGAACGCCCACATGGTGGATCCGCCGGGTGAGATGCAGCGGTTCACGGTGATGTCGTTGGATCGCGCGACGGGGAAAGTTCTCTGGCAACAGACGGCGCGGGAGAAGGTGCCGCACGAGGGGTTTCATCGCGACCACGGCTACGCGTCCGGATCGCCGGTGACGGATGGCAAGCATCTCGTCGCTTACTTTGGGTCGAACGGTTTGTTCTGCTATGACCTCACCGGCCGCTTGCTCTGGCAAAAGGACCTTGGCCTCCAGCGGACGCGCTACGGTTACGGGGAAGGCACTTCGCCGGCGTTGCATGGGAACACCATCGTGATCCTCTGGGACCATGAGGGCGAGGATTTCATCGTGGCGCTCGATGTCCGCGACGGGAAGGAACTCTGGCGGCAGAAGCGCGACGAGCCGACGGGCTGGAGCACGCCGCTGATCGTCGAGCACGAAGGACGCCGGCAGGTGGTAGTCAACGGCATGAACAAAATCCGCAGCTACGACCTCTCCACGGGCGAGATGATCTGGCAATGCACTGGCACCACGCTTAACGCCATCCCGTCGCCGGTGGCGGGGCAGGGGATGGTCTTCGTCACGAGCGGTTTTCACGGCAACGCCCTCTATGCCATTCGGCCCGGCGGCCGCGGCGACATCACGGGCACGCCGTCGGTCGCGTGGTTCCGCAAGAAGCACACGCCGTATGTTCCGTCGCCGTTGCTCTACGGGACGCTGCTCTACGTCCCGTCATGGAACAACGCCATCCTCTCCATCTTCGAGGCCGCCACGGGCAAGCCGCTCGTGGAGGCTCAACGCATCGAGGGCATTCAGGGTGTCTATGCGTCACCCGTCGGCGCGAGCGACCGCGTCTATTTCGTCGGCCGCGACGGCAACACGGCAGTTTTCAAGAAGGGTGGCACGCTGGAAGTTCTAGCGCGGAACAAGCTGGACGATGGTTTTGAAGCCTCGCCAGCCATTGTGGGAAAGCAGATGTTCATGCGCGGCCGGCAGTTTCTTTACTGTCTGTCGGGGAAATGACAGGCCGCCAGGCTGGGCTACACATTGCCGCCGGGAACGACAAAGTCGAACTGGCCCATCGCGCGGAACTTTGCGTAGCGTTGGTCCAACAAGGCTTCCGGCGTCATCGCGATCAGCTCGCGCAGGTGAGTGAGGAGCGCGGCCTTCAACGCGGTGGCGGCCTTGGCGGGATCGCGGTGCGCGCCGCCGAGCGGTTCGGGGATGATCTCGTCCACGAGCTTGAGGCCAAGCAGGTCTTTGGCGGTGAGCTTGAGGGCCTCGGCGGCCTTGGGCGTGGCGGCGCGGTCTTTCCAGAGGATTGCGGCGCAGCCTTCGGGGGAGATGACGGAGTAGTAGGAGTTCTCCAAGATGAGGACGCGGTTGGCGATGCCGATGCCGAGCGCGCCGCCGCTGCCGCCCTCGCCGATGACAACGGCAACGATGGGCACGCGCAGGGCCATCATGTCGCGGAGGTTGGCGGCGATGGCCTCGGCGATGTGGCGTTCCTCGGCGCCGACGCCGGGATAAGCGCCGGGAGTGTCAATGATGGTGACGATGGGCAGGCCAAACCGCTCGGCCATTTGCATCAGGCGCATCGCCTTCCGGTAGCCTTCCGGGTGCGCGCAGCCGAAGTTGCGCATGATGTTCTCCTTCGTGTCGCGGCCCTTCTGGTGGCCGACGACGAGCGCGCGCACGTCGCCGATGGTGGCGAAGCCGCCGACGATGGCGCGGTCATCACTGTAACGGCGGTCGCCGTGCAGCTCGACGAAGTCGGTGGCGATGGCGGCGAGGTAGTCGAGCGTGTAAGGCCGGCGCGGATGGCGGGCAAGCTGGACGCGCTGCCATGCGGAGAGATGGGTGTAAATGTCCTGCTTGGTTTCCTCGACGGTCTTCTCCATCGCGGCGATCTGGTCGTGGAGATCCACCTTCTGCTCGGTGGCCATGCGGCGCAGTTCCTCGAGCTTGCGTTCCAGTTCGAGGATCGGTTTCTCGAAATCGTAGGTGATGAGTTTGGGTCCAGTGGGGCGCATGGTTTACTCCGTCACTTGCACCGGCGTGCCGGCCGGCAGGATGATGAAAAGTTCTTCTACGTCTTCGTTGATGAGGCGGATGCAGCCCTGACTGGACTGGCGGCCGATGGTTTCCGGCTCCCAAGTGCCGTGGATGCCATAGTGGGGGATGTCGAGGGCGAGCCAGTATTTGCCGAGGACATTCTCCTTGGAACCGAAGGGGATGGTCTGGCCGTCCTTCCACCAAGGTGGGTTGGCGATGCGGTCGGTGATCTTGAATGTGCCGACGGGCGTGGTGCTGTATTGGCCGGTGCCGCAACGGTAGAGTTTGAAGAATTTGCCGTCGTCGGTGATGAGGAGCGTGTTCGCGCTTTTGCTGACGGCGAGGGAGAACTTGGTCGGCATCACGCGCAGGCGCTGCGCGGGCTGGATGATGGTTTCACGGAGGCCGTTGACCTTTTGGATGACCTCGATGGTGGTGTTGTGCATCTTGGCGATGCGGCCGAGGCTGTCGCCGGGCTGGACGACGTAGTCAACCTTCTCCGGGGCGGGCGTGGGCGTCAGGAGCAACTGCATGTTCACGTCGCCGAGCGCCTTTTGGGTCTCGGCAACAAGCTGGGCGTCGCTGGCCGTGACGAGCAACTCGCGCATGGCGTCGCGCGCCTCGGCGAGTTTGCCGGCTTCCCGCAAGGCCAGCGCCTTCTCCAGCGGGGCGCGGTCGGGGGCGGCGGGCGTGGCTGGTTTGGCGGGGGTTGCGGCGGCGGGAGTCTCCGCCGGCACCGTGGGCGGCGGTGGCGCGGACTGCTGGCGGCCGAAGCTGTAGGCAAACCAGGCCACGCCAGCGATCAACCCGAGCATGAAGACGGCTTTGAAAAATGATTTCATTTCGTTGTCAGCGGCGCAGAGCGTAGTTTCTTCCACCGCGGCCCGCAAGCCGGGATTTTGATGGAAGAGCGAAGCCGGAAAGTCGTGGAGGCGGACGACTACTTCTTCGTGTCCGGCTCGACGGTGACGTTGCTGCGCTTGAGGATGGTGCCTTCCTGGTGGCTGAGCGCCACGAGGGCCTTGTTGTAGTCGGCGATGGCTTTCAACTCGGTGACGCGGGCGTCGTTGAGATCGCGCTGCATCTGGAGGACGGTGTAGGTGGTGGAGGTGCCGGCCTTGAGCTTCTCGACTTCGGCGGCGTAGGACTCCTGCCGCAGTCGGGTTGTGGCCTGGCAGGAGGCGATGAGTTTGGCTTTGGCGCGCGCCTGGATGACAGCGAGTTCGACGCCGACGATGATGTTTTGCTCGGTCTTCTTGAGGGAGAGCAGGGCTTGCTCGACGGCGAGTTTCCAATGGCGGAAGTTACCGCGGGCGGTGGTGTTCCCGAGCGGGACAGTGACGGTGAGGCCGGCGGACCAACTGGGATACTCGCCGTCGAACACGGAATCGAAGTTCTTGCCGAGTTGGGAGAAGTCCTGGTCAATGTTACTCTGGTTGATGGCGTTGTAGCCGTAGCTGGCGGCGAGGTCCACCTGCGGCAGAAGAGAGTTCTTATAATACTTCAGCCAGATGTGATTCGACTCCAGTTGCAGCTTGCTCTGCAAATACTCCGGCCGGTTGTCGAGGCCCTGGCGGATGCTGTCGAGCGGGTCCAGGGGCATGGCCACGATGCTCGGCCGGTCCACCGGCACCAGCATCACCTCGCGGATGGAGAGCACGTCGCGGCTGATGAGTTGCTTGTAGGTGACTTCGCTCTCGTCCAACTGGCGCAACGCGTCAATGAGTTCGCCCTCGCGCTGGGAAAGCTCGGCCTCGGCCTGCACCACGTCCAGTCGCGCCATCGTCCCGACCTCCATGCGCTTGCGGCTTTCTTGCAGGAACCGCTTGGCGAGGTCCACGGACAGTTCCTTCACCTTGACGTTCTCGATGGCGTAGTGGAGGTCGTAGTAAGCCTGCTTCACGTTGGACACGGTTTGCATCACAAGCTGGATGAACTGCTGGTAGGAGATGTCCTGAGTCTTGCGGGCGACGCGGATTTGCGTGGTGTTCACGTCCCAGCCGAAGCCTTTCAGCAACGGCTGCGTTACGGTGCCGCCCATGAACATTGTCCATTGCGGTCCCGGCGAGCCGGTGAAGAGGCTGCTCTGGAGGCGCGAGCCGTTGAACCCGAGCGTGTATTCCGTGCCGATGGGGGAGAGGCCGGTCAGTTGTTGTTGATAGGAATAAGTGCGGGTGTTCGCGGGCGCGATGGGGGTGAAGGACGTGGAACTGAATCCCGGCGGGCGAAGGTTTTCGCTTTCGCTTAGGCCCGTGACCCAGTTGATGTCAAAGATGCCTTCGGCGGCCTGCACGTCCGCGGCGCTGATGGCCGGGTTGAGGCGCTGGATGCTGACGTCGAGATTCTGCTGGATCGCAGCCTGCACGCCGTCGAGGACCGTCAGATACCGCTTGGGGCGGTTTGGATCCAAGGAGGTGGGGAGGGTTGTAGAGGCAACCGGCGGGGCGGTCTTGGCCGGCTCCGCCGCTGGCAGCAAGAGCGCGGTCGCGAGCAGCGCGGAGAGGTTGGCGGCAAAAAGTTTTCGCATTGCGAAAGGCTCCAAAGTTGGGCGGAGGATAAGCAGTCGGCCAAACTGCCGCAATGCAAATCTGTGAGACGATGTCCGCTGGCTACACGTTCGCGTCCGGGAACCGCTCGCGGATGGTCTTGCGCAGGCGGTCGGCTTCCTGGGCGGGAATCCTGTCGCGCGCGACGAGCCGCTCCACGCCGTCGAGCAGCGCCAGCCAATCTTCCAACGGCGGTTGTGGCGTCGGCCGCCAATCCTCGAAGCGCCGCCCGCGCGTGTAGAAGTTCCAAGCCGTCCCGACGGAATGGGCGTAAACCTCCACTTTCTCGCCGTCAGGCGTTCGTCGTTTCCAACTGATGTCGTTCTTGGGCATAAAGCGTCGCCGCGATTGCCGCGGCGGGGGAGTTATGGCCGGTTTGCGCGCGCTACTCAAGCGGGATGAGTGATTTTGCTGCGACGCGCGGCTTGACTGCGGCGCGTTGCGCTCTATCTTACACGCTCAAACGCCGGTTTGCTGTTCAAGAAAAGTTGCCGAAGCCAGAGGAGCCGATTGGAATTCAAGGTCAATACCAGCCGCAAGGCCGCGAACAACACCAGCGGAGCGATCAGCCGCCGGGATATTCTCCGACTCGGCGCGGCGGGCGTGACTGGATTTGCTTTCGCTGGCAGCCGCGCTGCTGCGGCAAGCACGCGATGTGATTCCGTCGTTCTTCTCTGGATGGCTGGCGGCGTTTCGCATCTGGACACGTTCGATCCCAAGCCCGACGCTCCCACGGAGATTCGCGGCCCGTTCAAGGCCATCGCCACGAATGTCCCCGGCATCCAGCTTTGCGAGCATCTCCCGCGCCTCGCGCGCATGGCCGATAAGATCGCGTTCATCCGCTCGATGCATCACGGCGAAGGCGCGCATGAGTGCGCCCGCAGCCTCATGCTCAACGGCTGGGAACGGTCGCGGCCCGCTTTCGCCGCCGAGACCGAGCCGGGAATCGCGTCGGAGAGTTGCAACCGGAGCGACCTGAGCGAGAAGTGCCTGCGCGCACGGCGGCTGGTGGAAGGTGGGGCGCGATTCGTCATGGTGGAGGAGAACGGTTGGGATCATCACTTCCGCGCGTTCGACTCGCTGACGAACCGGCTGCCCGCGTTTGACCGGGCCGTCAGCGCGCTGATCGGCGACCTTGCCGAGCGCGGGTTGCTCGACAGGACCTTGGTGGTATGTGCCACGGAGTTTGGCCGCTCGCCGCGCATCAACAACGAAGCGGGTCGCGAGCATCATCCGGGCGTGTTCTCGTGTCTCCTCGTCGGCGGCGGCATCCGGGGCGGGCAAGTCATCGGCGCTTCGGACGCTCGCGGTGAAATGCCGGTTGAGAATCCCGTCACGCCGGAAGATTTGGTCCGCACGGTCTGGCGTCAACTTGGCGTGAACGCGCTGGAAAGCGGCGCGGTGATCCGCGGAGTGGCGTGATGATGAGCGTGGAAATGCTCAAAGCCTTGCGTGAAAGCGCGCGAAAACCGGCACGAGAGCGCGGCAGTTCTCCCGCGGCAATCGGCGCAAGCTGTTGCGCAGGACGAGTGTTGCGAATATGGCAGGCGGACGTGGCATGTTTCCTGCGCGCGCTTGCGGCTGATGGTCGCAAGAAGCGAGCGGCTTGGCGACGGATGTGCGATGCGATGACGGCGAGCCGGACGATGCTTGCATGAACAGTCTTAGAAAAGTGTTCTCAACAACGATAGGACGGAAAGCCGTGATGGCCGCGACAGGCGGGCTGATGCTCGCGTTCGTGGTCGTTCACATGGTGGGCAACCTCCAGATGTTCCTTGGTTGGGGCGACATCAACCACTACGCCGACTTCCTGAAATCGCATCGCGAGGCGCTCTGGCCCGCCCGCATCATTCTGGCGACGTGCTTGGTGCTGCACGTTATCACGGGCATCCTGCTGGCCATCAGCAACCGCCAGCGCCGGGACACGCCTTACGAGGTGAAGAAATTGGTGGGCGCCAGCCTCCCTTCGCGCACGATGTTGATCAGCGGTTCGATTGTGCTGTGCTTCATCGTCTACCACCTGCTGCATTTCACCGCCGGCGTGACGAACCCGGAGTATCTGTCTCTGCGCGACAGTCACGACCGTGCGGATGTCTACCGGATGATCCGGATGGCGTTTTCGTGCGGGGCAACCGTGGCCATCTATGTGCTCGGTGTCGGCGCGCTGGGCTTCCATCTCAGCCATGGTGTGCGGGCGATGGTGGAATCGCTCGGTTTGCGGATGGAGACTTGGGCGAGCCGGATTGACAAGACTTCGATCGTGGTGGCGTGCCTGCTGTTCCTCGGCTTCGCTTCCGTGCCGCTGGCGGTGTTGATGGGGGTGCTGAAGTAACATGAAACTCAATGCCAACATCCCGTCGGGGCCGCTGACCGAGAAGTGGACGCGCCACAAGCACGAGGTGCGGCTCGTCAGCCCCGCCAACAAGCGCAAATACGAAATCATCGTCGTCGGCACGGGCTTGGCGGGCGCTTCTGCGGCGGCCTCGCTGGCGGAGCTTGGCTACAGCGTCAAGTGCTTCTGCATCCAGGACAGCGCCCGCCGCGCTCACAGCGTCGCGGCGCAGGGCGGCATCAACGCCGCCAAGAACTACCGCAACGACGGCGACAACGTCTACCGGCTCTTCTACGACACGCTCAAGGGCGGC
>Ga0233425_10006422_pt1 | contig 17448 bp, 9 predicted proteins | sample Watercolumn_Towu_2_FD_181712 | JGI IMG/M metagenome (GOLD analysis project Ga0233425, IMG submission 181712) | Freshwater microbial communities from Lake Towuti, South Sulawesi, Indonesia - Watercolumn_Towuti2014_140_MG | ecosystem: Environmental > Aquatic > Freshwater > Lake | place: Indonesia... | reverse complement strand
ATCGGGGCCGCTGTTCGCCTCGGAAGTGAACACCACCGGCGCCCCCGTCAACCCCTTCGCCACCAACCCGCCACGCACGAAAATGCTCTGAAAGTAGCTCCTCCCCTTGATCACCGCGCCGGGCTGCGCGGTCAGCGTGACCCCCGCCGGCACGGTTACATCCCCCGTTAGCACGACCGTGCCGGACCAAGTCTCATCCGTGGTCAGCGTGCCGGATGTAGTTTGCGCATGGATGCTGAGAACGCCTGGCTGCGCCAGCAGTGCAACGAGGCCGAGGGTGAATGCGATGGGGGATTTCACGGTTCCTTTCTGTCGGACATGATACACCATTTGCCACGCCTACGGGTCCGGCCGGGCTTTGAACGCGCCACCCACGCTGCGCCATGGCGGAGAACCCGCAGGGTGGGAGCATGATGCAGCCTTTGGCTCGACAATCAATAACAATTATCCACACCATATAACACATCAGATATTCTTATTTAATGAATCAACCATTCCTCCGCCTCGGACCGTCGGGGTGCTCCGGGTCAAACCACCGGCAACCCGGCACCCCTACCACGGAGAGCGTCGGCCAGGGCCACCGCAGGCCGCCGCTATTTCGCCGCAGGCAGGCTTGAGGAGGAAGCGAAGGCGGAGTGATCGGAACTCGCCCTGGGTGTCATTTGGGTTCGAAAGGTGCCCGGTGAGAAGCCCCGGCGGGAGGGCTGATGGGGAACTAGAGCAAGGCCCTCAGCCTGGCGGCGGGCTGGTGGGCCCAACAGGATTTGAACCTGTGACCAAGCGATTATGAGTCGCCTGCTCTAACCACTGAGCTATGGGCCCACGGACGCCATGCTGAACCGACTCTCGACCAGGGGCACGCGGCGGGCAAGTGAATTTCCATGCGTTGCGGATTGGCGAGGGACCGCGGCACCCCGGCCATCTGGGCGGTCAGGCGGCCCGCGAACAGAAGAAAACGGTTGATAAGTTCGGGCAGGTCTGGTTTACTTGATCTCATACAACGATTAAACATCGCATTGGACATTGATGACAGCCGCCGGGCGGCGAGCCGCCGGACTGCGCGAGTGCACCTCGGCCGCGGGCCCTTCTTCTTCGGACGGCAGAGGGTGCGTGCAGGGCTGGCGAGGGCGCTTGAAGTCGATGAATTATGAGCCAGCCTGAATCCAGCAGTTTTTTTGGCGCTCTCAACGAAGTCGAGCAGCAGATCATCGAAAGCGCCAGCCAGGTCATCCCCTTCCCGGCTGGTGGCTCGGTGTTCAAAGAGGGCGACAGCGGCGATGGGCTGTACCTGGTGCTGGAGGGACGGGTTCAGATCGCCGTGCCGGGGGGCAAGGGCGAACGGCGGGTGCTGGCCCATGTCGAGGCGGGCGACTTTTTCGGCGAGATGGCTGTGGTGGATAACGAGCCCCGGTCAGCCTCGGCCGTCGCGGAGGTGGACTCGCAACTGCTGTTCATACCGAGCAGCGCCGTGCTCGGCGTGCTCGAGCGTTCTCCCCGGCTGGCGGTCATCCTGGTGCGCGAGTTCAGCCGGCGTTTGCGTGGGTTCGACAAGGCTTACGTGGACCAGGCGTTGGAGCAGGAGCGGCGCAAGCGTGAGGAAGAGGTGCGCGACCGCGAGGCGCGGATGCGCAGCATCGTGGATACGGCGGCGGACGGCATCGTGACGATCAACGAACCTGGGATGATCCAGGCCATCAACCCGGCGGCGCTTCAGTTCTTCGGCTACAAAGCCGAGGAAGTCCTGGGTCAGAAGATTGACCGCCTCATGCCCTTCCCCTTCCGCACCACCCATGACGGGGACACGGAGGCGTTCCTCCGCGACGGGTCAACCAAACCCGTGGGAGGGGCCACAGAACTCACCGGCACGCGCAAGGACGGCACGACGTTCCCGATGGAGCTCACGGTTGGGGTCATTCAGTTGCCCGCGGGCCGGGGTTACACGGCCATCGTGAGGGACATTACGGGTCGGAAGCGGGCGGAACTCGAGCTCCAGCAGGCCAAGGAGGCCGCCGAGGCCGCCAGCCAAGCGAAGTCGCAGTTCCTGGCCAACATGAGCCACGAGCTGCGGACGCCGCTCAATGCCATCATCGGCTACAGCGAGATGCTCCACGAGGAGTCGCGCAACATCGGCCTCGAGAGCTTCGTGCCGGACCTCGAGCGCATCCACTCCTCGGCCAGGCAGTTGCTTGGATTGATCAGCGACCTGCTCGACCTGTCCAAGATCGAAGCCGGGAAGATGACGCTGTTCCTCGAGGAATTCGATGTGGCCGCGCTCACGCAGGAAGTCACGGCGACGGTGCAGCCCATGGTCGCCAAAAACGGCAACCGGTTGCTGGTGGATTGCCCGGCAGGGCTCGGGCCGATGCGCTCGGACCAGACCAAGGTGCGCCAGATTCTGTTCAACCTCCTGAGCAACGCCGCCAAGTTCACGACGCGGGGAACGATCACTCTGGGAGTCTCGAGGCAGCTTCCGGCGTTGACGATGGCCGGCGCCCCGGCGAAGCCGTCCAGCCCGCCCTTCCAATTCCGTGTCACCGACACGGGCATCGGGATCGCCCCCGAGAACCTGGGCCGCGTTTTCGAGGCCTTCACCCAGGCGGATGCCTCGACGGCAGGCCGCTACGGGGGCACCGGGCTCGGCCTGGCGCTGAGCCGCAAGTTCTGTCAACTGATGGGCGGTGAACTGACTGTGGAAAGCGTCGTTGGCAAGGGCTCGAGCTTCACACTGACGCTGCCCGCACAATGCCAAGCCCCTCCCGCGGCCTGAGCGGCGGCGGCTGGGTGGGGGCTCCTCGATGGAAATCGGAGGAGGGTGGTGCGTCGCGACGGCCGCTCAGTTCCCCTCGGTGTAATCCACGTAGCCGATGAACATCTCGTCCCAGGACTGATCCCCCCAGAACACGTAAGCGCTGGGGTCGGGGTTCTCGAGATTCCGCGGGGAATTATCGAACGCGCCGGTCACACGCAGGCGAGTGCCTGCCGGGAGCGCCCTCGGTTGGGCGAGCCGGTACGTGGACTGCCAGTGAAAGCGATAACGCGGCACCGAGAGCAACGTCTCGGCGCGCCCGTCGGGATACGTGGCCTCGAATCGCATGCGCGCTCCCCGCAGGTGCATGTGCGGAAAGAAGTCACGCACCGTCACCGCGTTTTGGAAGGTGTACTCGGCTGTGACCTCTTGTTCGCTCGCCCCGGGAGGGATGAAGAAGAACGGTGTGAGGATCGCCGTGGTCTTGAGCTCCTTGAGTGGGGCCTGGGGCAGGAAATAAAGGCCCAATTCGGGTTGATCGGTGGCGGCCTCGCCGTCCGGAGTGTAATGGAGGTTGAACGTGAGCCAGGTGCGCGCGGGCAGGAAGACGCCCGTGCCCTCGGGGAACCCCTGGGGCTGCCTCCCGGGCACATAGAGCGCCAGACCCGTGGTGCGCTGCGCCGCACTCTGGCCGGGCCAGACCAGGTAATGATGCACCACTCGCGGGTTGCTCGGCCGCACGATGGCCGCCCGCAGCCAGGCGTTGGTTGGGATGGGTGATTGCGCATAGACGTACCGGTACGGTTCCGCGCCGCTCTCCATGATGGATTGCGGCGGTATCGTGATCACCGCATCCGGTTCGCCCAGTTCGACCGGCCACCTGGGCGGCGGGGGTGCAGGCGTCGTCAGCGGGTCCGGACCGTTTCCCCGCGGCGCGCCATCCTCGAGCCACTGGATGAGTTTTCGTTTTTCGTCCCGGCTCAAAGAGCGGTCGCCGGCGAAGGACCCGTACTCGGGGTCAGCGTCCCAGGGCGGCATGGTTCCGCTCATCACCTGGCGCACCATCGAGCGTCGATGGGCCACGACGGCATCGTGATCCGTCATCGCCCAGGGCCCGATGTTCCCCGGGCTGTGGCAGACGACGCACTTGGCCTGCAGCAGCGGAGCAATCTCGGCGGCGTAGTCGGCGCGCTCGAACCGCTCGAACGCCACGCTGGCGCCTCGGACGACGGTCTGAACCACCGAGGCCACGGCGCCCTGGGCGACCGCCGCGACCGCATCACCCACATACCTCTGTGTCACCTGCCCGGCACCCGTCGAGAGGGTTTCACCCGCTCGGCCGCGGTAACGAATCGAAAAGTCCGGAACACCAACCACGATCCACTCGGGCGCCTTCACCACACCCAACCCCCGCGCCACCAATTGGTCCCCATCCAGCAGCACCGGAATGTCCAGCCCGATTTCCCGCGCTTTGCTTAACACCGCCACACGTGATGCGGCAGGGTCACTGAGCACGACCCAAAAGCGGGCTGCCGGTGAGGCGAAACTTGTGGTCAGGCCGCGTAGAAACGACGATGCCGAGGCCAGGCTCGACAAGTCCGTTCCCGCCATAAGCAGCACGATCACCCGGGCGTCGGTGTGATAGTAGAGCTCATGGGAGCTGCCGGTCGCGTCCAGCAGCCGGAAGTTTTCGACCGTTTGGGGCTCGATCGGCGCCTCGAGGCGGCGCCAACGGTAGAACCGCGCAGGAGCGCCCGCCGAGTCCGGGTCAAACCACTGCATCGGGGAGGCCGACGACCCAACCGTGAGCAGAGACTCCCAGGCGCCGGTGCCCAGGCGTTCCCGGCCCTCCAGGGCATAGGCCTCGCTGGCTTGGCCGCGCAAATCCAACCGGGCCAACCCATCTCGACGCTCCAGCCGCAACCCTTCCGGCTGCGAGAAACCGTCCCACGCGAAACCACAAAGAAGCCCCAGCGCGGACAGGACCCGCGCGGCCCCTCCGGCCCAGCCGAGCAGGCGTGGCCGCAAGACTCGCACGCCCGGACGAACAGGGGTGTGGATGCAGCCCTCGGCTCCCCCGCGGCCGACCCCCGCACAACCCTGACCAGGGCGAACCGCCGCCTTCTCTTGAATCAAACGCATATCTTTTCAACATAGCACAGACTTATCCCGAGGAAAGCAAGCTCCCGCTGGGCGCGCGGGCGCGGACCTCCGGGTCTCGCATCCCGCGCCAAGGCAGGACGATCGCGTGAATACGAACCGCCGAGGCGCCCTGCGGCGCGCGAACCTCACGGCCCTCATCCACCCTGCCCCCTTGCCACGCGCCGTCCGCCCGCGCAGAATGCGCCGATGAAATCCCGGTTGCGCACGGTTTGCCTCCTGTTGGGAGCGATGCTGCTACTCGCGTACAGCCCCCTGCCCGCCGCCGTGGCCGCTGACTCCCGCGTGGACGTCATCCTATGGTTCGACGCGGAGGATTACCTCTTGCCAGCCGACGACGACGCCACGAAACGCCTCGCGGAAATGCTCACCGAACGCGGCATCCGCGCCACGTTCAAGCTGGTTGGGGAGAAAGCCCGCGTGTTGGAACGCAGGAAGCGCACGGACGTCCTCGCCGCCCTACGGAAACACGCCATCGGTTACCACACGGACTTCCATTCCGTTCACCCCACGCCGACCGAGTACCTGGCCGAGTGCGGCCTGCTGGACGGGATGGCCGAGTTCATTCGGCGCGAGGCGGGCGGGGCCGTGGACGTGCGGCGCATCCTTGGCGTGCCCGGCCTGGCCTGCTACGGTCAACCGGGCTCATCGTGGGGCGCGCAGGCCATGGCGAGCCTGGGCCAGATCGGGATCGCCCCCTCCGGGGTCCCGTGCTACGTGGACGACGGCGATCACGTCGGCTGGGGCGAACAACCGTTCTGGTACGTCGGCGCGCTCACGGTTTATTCCATGGGCCCCAACGTGACGCGCATGGAACTGCACGATCCCGCGGCCCTCGAGCCCGCCAAGGCCAGGGTGGCCGCAATCGCTGATCGGCTGCGATCTCAGCCCGACGGCGGGTTGATCAGCATCTATTATCACCCCTGCGAGTGGGTGCATCAACAGTTCTGGGACGGCGTCAACTTCAGCCGCGGCGCCAACCCGCCGCGCGAGCAATGGCGGCCACCGCCGCAACGGCCCGCGGCCGAAACCGAAGCCGCCTTCGAGCGTTTTGCGGCCTACATCGATCACATTCGGGCGCTGCCCAGTGTTCGGTTCGTTACCGCCAGCGAACTCCCTGGGATTTATCCTGACGCCGTGCGCCACCAGGGCCTGTCCGCGGAGGACTTGGGTCAAGTGGCCGACGCCGTTCTCCACGGCGCCACGAACGGCATCGATGTGAGGGTCCTTGGCGACCGGGCACTCTCTGTGGCGGACCAGTTCGAGTTGCTCAGCCGGGCCGTCGGCCAGATGATGGGAGGCAAGCCCGTTCGGTTCCCGTTGATCGCGCGCGGCCTGCTCGGTCCCGACGCCGCGCCGCCCGAACCGCGAGCGTTGAAAGACCTTTCGTGGACGGCGTTCCGGGATGCCGCCCGGGATGCGCAGGGGTTCATCGACAGGAATCGGCGGGTCCCGGCGCGGGTCTTCATAGGCGCCACCGCGGTGCCACCCGCTGATTTCCTGGTCGCCCTCGCGGCAGCCTATTCTCATCAGGCCGGCCATGGTCAGTTCCCGACCAACACCGGTGTGCTGCTTGGTCATGGGGTCAAGGTCTTGCCCGCGAGCCATATCGCGGAAGATACTCCGGGCCTGTTCGGCGGCTGGATCATCCACAAGGAAGGCTTCCGCGCGCCGAAGGTGCTCGAGGTGGCCCGTTTGCAGGCCTGGACGCTCAAGCCGGCGGTGCGCACGCTGATGCCCCTGGCCCCCGAGCCGGGCTTGACCAAACCCGCGCCATAGGCGATGGTAGTACGGTTCTTTTGGGGGCGTACTGGTTTCGACCTGGAAAGTACGCCAGATGCGGCATGTCGAGGACGATCCGTTGGCCTCGTAAATCATCGGGTCAAAAAAACAAAAGCCAATACTGAAATGGCTCTCGCGGCCTAATAATGCTGCGACGTTCACCGTCTGACACCTGCTAGGGTGGCTGAACGCAACAGCAGGGTAGGCGGGTCGTGCTGTCTGCACGCGACCGGCTGAAACTTTTATGCGGGCTAGGCTGGGCGGGTCTCGTCGGGTGGTTACCGCCTCGCAGAAAATCTACATCCGGCTAAACATGTAGTCGCCGCTGGTTGACTGGCCAGGGACGCGGGTTCAACTCCCGCCGCCTCCACCAGACTTCGTTGGTCGCGGCGCGACCAACGAAGTCTGCTGCGGCGTTGTCCCGTCCGCGGGACGAAGCCGGGCAAACCCTCGAGTTCGTTCCACCGCTCCGAACCACCCGTGACCAAGATCGACTGCATCGCCGCCCTGAAAGCATTGAGTGAGCTCAACCGACAGTTGTGCATAGGTTAACGCAGCGCATGAAACTGAACACGAATCCGGATCGGACTGCCGCGGCGCAGCTTGAACCCCGCTCGAGGCCCGCTCAGAAGCCGCGCTACATCATGATTGGCGGGTTTCTGGGGGCGGGAAAAACCACATCCGTCGGCAGGCTCGCCCGCTGGCTCTGCGACCGGGGGTTGCGGGTGGGATTGATCACGAATGACCAGGGCAGCCATCTCGTGGATACCACTCTGCTGCTGGCGCGGGGGTTCCCGGTCGAGGAAATCCCCGGTGGTTGCTTCTGCTGCCGGTTCAACTCGCTCGTGGACGCCGCCCAGCGCCTGACCGCGGCGAGCCGCCCGGAGATTTTCATTGCCGAACCGGTGGGCAGTTGCACCGATCTGGTCGCCACAGTGACCTACCCGCTGCGGAAGCTGTATGGCGAGGGCTTCTCGATCGCGCCGCTGAGTGTCCTGGTCGATCCGATCCGGGCCATGCGCGTGCTTGGAATGGAAACGGGCGGACAGTTCTCCGACAAAGTGATTTACATCTACCGGAAACAGTTGGAGGAAGCCGACCTCATTGTCATCAACAAGTGCGACCTGCTCAGCGGCGGCCAGTTGGCCTCCCTGCGGACCGCGCTGTCCGCCGAGTATCCGCAGGCCAGGACGTTCGAGGTTTCCGCCCGGACTGGCGCCGGGCTGGAAGGCTGGTTCGACCACATCACCAGCACCCACCAGGTTGCTCGCCGGGTCATGGACGTGGATTACGAGGTTTATGCCGATGGCGAAGCCCGGCTGGGCTGGTTGAACTGCACCGTGCGCTTGGCCGGGGCGGAACCGTTCGACGGCAACAAGCTCGTCCGTGATCTGGCCGCCGACATACAGCGCAGTCTGAACGCGGCTGGGGCGGAAGTTGCCCATCTCAAGATGACCTTGGACGCGGACAACGGGCTGGGCGACTTGGCGGTCGTCAATCTGGTCAGAAACGACTTCGTGCCTGAGCTTTCGCAGAACTTGCAGGACGCGTTCGTGGCGGGAGAACTGACGGTCAACCTCCGAGCGGAGGCCGTGCCGGAGGCGCTCACCGACACCGTTCAGGGCGCCCTCGACCACTGCGCCAAGTCCTATGCCGGGCTGACCATCAAACGCGAGCACCTCGAGTTCTTCCGGCCCGGCAAACCCCAACCGACGCACCGCGTAACGGCTCCTGCCTGACGGGACGGAACACCCATGTTGCCAGCCTAGTTCATCGGCGAGTTCTGCGGGAGGTTCCTGCTCGTGTTCTTCGGCTGCGGCAGTGTGTGCGCGGCGACGACCACGGGCGCTCAGGTTGGGGTGTTCCAGGTTGCGATTGTCTGGGGGTTGGGCATCGCCACGGCTATCTACTTGTGCGGCGCCTTGAGCGGGGCGCACCTGAATCCCGCCGTCACACTGAGCATGGCGATGTGGCCGGCACCGATCGGCCATCGGCCAGGCTGACCGAAAGCGGCTCGAACGGCTGGCGCTAAAGCGCCTCGCGAGCGCCTTGAGGGTCCATACAGGCAGTCCCTACCATACAGTCACCAATCCGCCGGCTGGTAGTCTTTGAGGAACTTGCCCCAGACGTGTTTGCCCGTGTTGAAACCGCTGATGATCGGGTCCACGATCCGCGCCGCGCCATCCACGATGTCCAGCGGCGGATGAAACCGGTGGTCGCGCGTCTTGCGGGTGGCGATGTCCACCGGGTCTTCATCCGTCACCCAACCGGTATCGACGCTGTTCATGTGGATGCCGTCGGCGTGGTAATCCGCCGCCGCCGTGCGTGTCATCATGTTCAGGGCGGCCTTGGCCATGTTCGTATGCGGATGCCGTGTGGTCTTGAACTTCCGGTAGAACTGTCCCTCGACCGCCGAGACATTGACGATGTGCTTGCCGCGTTCGGGCGCGCGCAACATCAGCGGCTTGAGGCGCGCGTTGAGCACGAACGGGGCGATCGCGTTCACCAGGTGGACCTCGAGCAATTCGACCGTTGGCACCTCCGCCAGGCACAGGCGCCACGAGTTCCGCTCGCGCAAGTCGATCTGCTGCTGGTCCTGATCGAGACAACCCTCTGGAAAGAGGTCCCGCCGGCCATCGGCTTCCCCCGCCATCAAGGGCACCTGCGAAAGCGCCGCGGCGTGCGCAAGACCGGCCAGCGCGCCAGCGCTGTGATCACGCCGCACCGCCGCGCTCTCCGGCAGCAAGTCATAACGGCGCAACCCTTCGTAAGCGCCCAATAGCCGCGCCGCTGGGGGCGGCAAATCGCGCAGGGGTCCGATCTCCCGCGCCATCATGTGCCGGTAAAACTCGGGTGGACGCCGCACCGTCTGGCAGGCGTTGTTGATGATGAAGTCCAGGCGCGCCCGGGTCTCGAGCAGGTGCCGGCAGAACGCCTCGACACTGGGCGTATGGCGCAAATCCAAGCCGAACAGTTCGAGCCGTCCCGCCCAGTCTTTGAAATCCGGTTCGCCCGCGTACCTCATGGCGGCGTCGCGCGGAAAGCGGGTCGTCACGATGAGGTGCGCGCCCGAGCGCAGCAGCTTGATCCCCGCCTGGTAGCCGATCTTGACTCGTCCCCCGGTCAGCAGCGCGACGCGGCCGCGCAAATCGGCGAGCTCCGAGCGCTTCCGGAAGTTCAACTCGGCGCAGGGTGGACAAAGTTGATCGTAGAAAGGATGGATTTGGGCATAAGCGCGCTTGCACACGTAGCAGTGCTGCGGCGGGACCTCCTCCCGCGGTCCGTGTTCGTCCCCGCGCGCGGGCCCGGGCTCGAAATCACCGGCGGGCGGCGTCACGTTCGGGGTGATGAAAACCGGTTGCCGGCGGAGTTTGCGGATGCCGGTCGCTTCCAAGGCGGTCTCTTCGCGCCGGACGCGGTCGGCCTTGCGGGCACGATGCTTGGCCTTGAGGAGTCGGCGCCGCTGCACTGGGTCCGGGCAGTACACCTGGCCGGCCGCCCGGAGCAAGCGCGTGCGCTCTTCCACGGGCAGCGCGGCCAACAAGGCATGGTTGGCGCCCAGCGACTCGAGCAACTCGACCGCCGCGCGCAACTCTTCGTGTTTGCCGGTGACCTTCACGCCAATCTTGGATGAGGCAAATCGGGGACCACGCCCGCGCGTGCCGCCGATGTTCGGAGCGCTCACCCATGAGCGATCCTGCGCGATCAGCTCATCCCGCGCAAGTCCGGCCTCGGGGGGAGACAGCCCGCATGGGCGGGCCTCCCTCCTCTTCCGGTCTCCCGAGGCACGTGCGAACCGACGGACGCGGTGGGCCATGGCGCGCGCGGGAGACAAACGCCGAACGCCTGGATCGAAATCAATCAGTTGGAGAGAGAAAGACGCTCGCCCTCACCCCTTCCCTCTCCCCCGAGGAGAGGGCGAACCGCTCGGCGCCGCTTGCGGCGTTGTGGCCTCTGCGTCCCATAATGGCGTACTCAAGGATCGTCGCGGGAGAAAGGAACGCTCGCCCTCACCCCTTCCCTCCCCGGAGGCCCCCGGTCGCGAGTATGGGAAACCGTTGCTCTTGGTGCACCATGCGCCGGGCGTTGACAGCGCCCCGCTCTCGTGTCCGCTCCAAAAAAAACCGGTGGCGGGCCGTGATAGGTTCCCCTACTCTCTGTCTCAATGAGCGGCTGCCAGCATTGTCCTCGCCAGCGCAGGTCCGAGGATCGTTCCCGTGTCGGCGTACGCTCTTCGAACCGCAGGGCCACGCCCAGGGACGTGCGGCCGCATTAGGCGCATGCAAGACCAGGCGATCGCGTTCGACCGTGTCACCAAGATCTTTGGGGACCGCCAGGTGGCGTTGGCGGACATCTCGTTGAGCGTTCCCGCCGGCTCGACGATTGGCCTGCTGGGCGCGAACGGCTCGGGCAAATCCACCCTCCTGCGCATCACGCTCGGGCTGCTCACACCGACTGCCGGCGATGTGGTTGTTTTCGGCGAGCGGATGCACCCTGGCGCCAAGCGCCTCCGGCAGCGGCTGGGGTTCCTCTCGGATTCGCCCGCGTTTCCGCCCGACATCACGGCGATTAACTACCTCGATTTTGTCGGGAATTGCTACGGCCTGCCCCGCAAGGAGCAGAAAGGGCGCATGGGCACGCTGCTGCGAGCCGTGGGGTTGACCGACGATGCCGGGCGCAGGATCGGCGCTTATTCCACCGGCATGAAGACCCGGCTCGGCATCGCCGCCTCCCTCATGAACGATCCGGAGTTGCTGATCTGGGATGAACCCACCGCCGGACTCGATCCCATCAGCCGCCGCCAAACCCTCGATCTGCTCGAACAATTCCGCGGCAACAAGACGGTCGTCCTGAGTTCCCACATCCTCGGGGACGTGGACCGTGTATGCGACCGGTTGCTGGTGGTCAACCAGGGTCAATTGCTCTTCGACGGTCCGCGCACCGCGCTGGAGAACCTGCTGCCGAAAAACGTCCTCGAACTGCGCGTGGCGCGCCCGGCCGATCGGTTCCGCAAGGCCGTGTTCGAGCGGTTGCATCGGGAAGATCATTCGCAGGATCCGGAGCGAATCCGCCTCGAGCTCGGTTCCGACGAGGTCGCGGGGGAGGTCATCGAGTCCTTGTTGCGGTTGGCGAAGGAGACGGACACTACGGTGCTGGCCGTCAACTCGACGGCCCGCCAGCTCGAGGACGCCTATCTGAAGTTGATCACCGAGGACGAGTTCCGCGGTTTTCTGCGGGTAGGAGGGACCTGAGGCCATGTCGATTCCCCAGGCCCACGTCGAACCGCAGGCGCCGGCGGCGACCCCGCCCCAGCCTGCCGCGCTCAACCTGACCCCTGGCCGCCGATTCCCGCACCGGTGGCAATCGGTCGGCGTGGTGGCCGGCGCCGACCTCCAGGCCATGGCGCGCTCCTGGCTCTGCCGCGGGTTTCTGCTCGTCAGTGCGGTGGTGAGCATGCTCGCGCTCAAGGGCATGCAGGCCGAGCAGAAGGTGGCGAGCCAGATGTTGCAGGCGGTGTACGCGACGTACCTGCTGGTTTGGATGCATGGCGTGGTCTTCATCGCGGGCGCCGCCCTGGCGCGCGAGCAGGACTGCCTCAACGACGCCATCCTGAGCCGCGGCCTCACTCGCGGGGAATATCTCAGCGGCAAACTCGCCGCCCGCTGCTGCGCCGTGCTGCTTATGATCGCCGGCGTGCTCCTCCCGTGCAGTTTCTGGGCGATCCGCCAGGACAAGCTGGTCCGCAACGAATCCGGCTACGTGACTTCGAATGCGCGCAACACCAAAATCGAGGCCTGGGAACCCAAGAAGGTCTTCGCGGGCGCCGATGGGCGCGTCATCGAGATGTCGCTCCAGGTCGGCGACCAGGTGCGCGCGGGAGACGTGATGGCCATGCTCGACGACCGCAACCTGTTCGATCAGCTCGAGTCCGAGCGCCGTGGCGAGGACAACGCGCGCAACGAGGTGGGCAACGCGAAGCGAAAACAGGAGGACGCCCAACGCGCCGTCGCGCAGGCGGAGGACGCCCTGGCCCGCGCCGAGCGCGCCCTGCTGGCCAAGGACCTGCTGAGCCGCCAGGAACAGGTGGATCGCGAGACCGACATTCGTTCCCGCAAGCGCGACCTCCAAAACTCCGAAAACCAACTGCGCATCGCGCAGGACGCGATCACCACCGCCGAGCGCCAAGTCCAGAACACCCAGGCCCGCGTGCGTGACGCGCGCAAGAAACTCAGCTTCGCCACGGTGACCGCGCCGATCTCAGGGTATGTGACCGAAATCACCACGCAGATCGGCCAGCACATAGGCCAGGGCGGCCAGTTGTTCACCATCTCGTCCCTGGATGAATTGCAGGTGAAGGTCCCGGTTTATCAGTTCGATGAGTTCAAGCGTCTCAAGAAAGGGCTCACCGCCTACATCACCATCGGCGGCACCGAGTACACGGGCACGATCGACCGCCTGGGCGCCACAACCCAGGAAGACCGCTGGGGCCGGCCCAATAACTTCGCCGTGGTCCGGTTCAAAGGCAGCGGCACGCTCGGGCTGCTCGGCCAGAATGCTGATGTGCGGCTGGTCTTGCCGCCGCCGGAGGAACGGCCGAACCGGATGACGGCCATGTTCAATGCCATTGCCGGCCGCAGCCTCAGCGATGTCAAATCCCGCACGGCCTCCGTCACCACGGGTTGGATGCTCATTTCCCTGGGCAAGGTCGTTGGCTGCGCGGCCCTCCTGGTCACGCTCACGCTCTTGCTCTCGACGCTCTTCAGAAACACCTTGATTGCCATCCTCGGGACCATTGCGCTCTGGCACGTCTCGAACCTGCTCTTCGATTTCGCGGGTCTGCCCGATCTGTCTTACCTCGAGATGGTTCGCACCATGGACAAGGTCCTCGGCGGTGTGGCCGAACCCAAGCACGAGTTCGCGAACCTGGCCTGGCTGTTTGGTTTGGCCGCCGCGAACGGCGCGCTGAGCCTGGGCCTGTTCGTCTCGCGTGATCCACCCAAATGAGCCGTTCCCTCGACGCGGCGATGGCGGGCACGCTGGCGCTCGGGCTGTGCGCGGCGGTCGCGTGCGCGCGCGCGGCGGATGCGGAGCGGCCCGGGCCATCCCTCCCCCCGCGGCCCACGACCGCGTCATCCTCGAACCTGGTCTTCGGCCTGCAACGGCCCGCGGACTCGGACCTGCTGGTGCTCCGCTCCGGCGAACGTGTCAAGGGAACAATTATCAACCCGGTCCTCACCTTGCGGGCGGCTTACGGGCTGCTGGCGTTCGACACCACGAACCTCGCCGGTGTGGCGCTCGCGCAGGCCCAACGCGGGCTCGATGCGCTCGCCAGCGTTAACCAGGACCGGTTCTCCGGCTTCCTCAGCGACACGCACTTCCGGGTCCGAGCCACCAATGGAACCGAGATCACCATCCGGCGGGAGAAGGTTCTGAGCATCCTCTTCCACGTCCGCGCCGGCGAGCTCGCTGGCCGTCGGCGGCATCAGTACGCCGAGTTGAAGAACGGCGACGCGTTCACGGCCCAACTCCTGGGCACAGCCTTCAAGCTCACGACCGCCTCGGGCGAGGTCACAATCAATGCGGGCGAGGTCGATTCCATCAAGTTCTCTGACTCGATCGAGACCCCGGTTCGCGTCCGGCTGCGCAATGGCCGCCAGCTCGAGGGCGGTTGGAACGCGGAGGACTTCGATCTCGAGCTGGACATCGGTCCCAAGCTGCAGCTCTACCAGGGATACATTGACGTGCTCTACGGACGCCCAGGCTATGTCCCTGCCCGCGCCGAGGCCGCGCCGGCTCGAACCGCCGCCGCCATGGCCGAAGGCATGGGGCCGCGCGAAGCACCCGGCGGACGGCAGGTCAAAGACATGGTGTGGATAGTTCCGGGCGAGTTCACGATGGGCAGCCCGCCCGAGGAGGCCGGGCGCGATCTGGACGAAGGCCCGCAGACGAGGGTGATCATCACCCACGGCTTTTACCTGGGGGCGCACGAGGTCACCCAAGGAGAGTTCAAGGAGGTCATGGGCGCCAACCCGAGCACATTCACGGGCGACCTGAAGCGCCCGGTCGAGAAGGTCACTTGGCGCGAGGCCCTGGACTTCTGCGGTCGTCTGACCCAAGTCGAATCCGAGGCCAGCGCTCTGCCCCCCGGTTACGCCTATCGGCTGCCGACCGAAGCGGAGTGGGAATACGCCTGCCGCGCCGGCACCACAACCCGTTTCAGCCACGGCGATGACCCGGACACCCGCCGGCTTGGTGACTACGCGTGGTTCGGTGACAACAGCGACTCGACGACGCACCCGGTCGCCGAGAAGCAGCCCAATGCCTGGGGACTCCATGACATGCACGGCAACGTGCTCGAATGGTGTTTGGACGCCGCGACAAGCTCGCTGCCCGGCGGGACCATCACCGACTACCATGCTGCCCCCGGCGGTTCGCTGCGCATCGCCCGCGGTGGGTCGTGGCTTTACGGGCCCAAGTCCTGCCGCTCCGCCAACCGGGACAACTATGGTGAGGCCGGTCGCTACATCGACGTCGGCTTCCGCGTCGTCCTGGCTCCCGCGGAGAAATAGCGGCGTCCGGCTTCTCGACCCGGGCGGGTTTGGTACGCCCTTGATCCCACCCTGGTCTCGGGCCGGCAGGCTACCGGCCCGCCACTTCGTACACCCCGAACCAACGCTGGCTGTCCGTGTGTGAGCCGGTGGGAATCGCGTCGCCGAACTGAGCACCGCAGTCCGCATCCACGCGTCCCCCAGGCCAGCCACCGCCAGCCGGCCGAGCGCCTCCCCGGCCCGCTGATCCGTCCATTCCCCCAGCGTGAACGCCACCTGGAAGCGCACACCCGGGTCAGGGTCCTCAGCAAGTTGCAGGACCATGGCGGGCAGGGCGCTCGGTGTGAGGGGATGGACCAGAATAGCCTCGGTTAACCGCACAGCTTCGCGGCGCACCTGCGGGGCCGGGTCCTTTAACGCCAACTCGACCAGCGGGACAGTTGAGAGTGCGCCCAACCCGGCCGCACCGCAAAGGGCCTGGCCGCGGACCGCCGGATTCGCGTGTTGTCGCGCCCGAACCAATTCCCGAAATCATCGCGCACCCGGCCTTGTTGCGTCAGCCCGTACTCGGGCTCGAACCGGCGAGTCTCGACCTGAAACCGGAAATCACGGCCGCTGATGCTCACCAGGTTCGTGCCGCTCATGCCGCGGATTACGCCACCTATCAAGCCGTTGGCGCCGTACAGCCAATGGTCCAGGCCCAGGCTCAGGCTGTTCACGCGCGCCTGGTAATTCTCCGTCGCGAAGCCGCTGAACAGCTACTCGACCCGGTCCGCCCGGCCATCACCGTTGGTGTCCTCGGCGTAAAGGATGTCCGGCGCCGCGCAGACCAGGACTCCCCGGCCATAGGCGGTCACGCCCGTGGGGAACGGGACCGGCTCCAGGAACACCGTGGCCTTGTCATAGCGGCCATCACCGTGAGTGTCCTCGAGGAACTTCACGCGCCCGCCCGGTTCCCATCGCCCAAACATGCCCTGCGGGTAATCGCGCATCTCCACCACCCACAGCTTGCCATCCGCCCCCCCAGTCGATGGCAGCGGGATCGACCACCAACGGTTCCGCCGCCACCAACTCGACCGTGAGGCCGGGGCCAACCCGGATCGACGCGAGGCCCGCCTCGGCCGACTTTGGGGGAGGGAACTCCGCCCGGCGCTGATCGAAGAGATATTGCTTCGGCAAAAGCTCATGGACCGCGTCATGAATGAGGTCCTCGGTCTCGGGCGCCAGCCGCGCGGGGCGATCGTAATACCAGAGCGAATCCTCGGCCTCGTAACCGCCCTCGCGCAGGATGCGCCTCGAGGGGATGTAACATGGCACGTCGTTCGCGTACGCGGTGATCCAGAGCCGCGCCGGATCGAACTCCTGCTTGATGCGCAGGGCGTAGTCCACCACCACTTCGCCCGCGAGAAACACCATCGCCAGGTCCTCTCCGAAGGTCCAGGTCTGCACCACATACGGCAGGGCGGCAGGGAGGCGCTCCCCCCGATCGAGTCGGACCAGGTACCGCTGGGCGTGATAACCGACGATGCCCGGCTTCTTCGCGCGCTCCTCCCATTGCTGGCGCGTGAAGTGCGCTTGGAACGGCAGCCCAAGGCGCTTCAGTTGGGTCCGGGGCAAATGCCGGAGCGGCGCCATCGGGTTCGAGGTCAGGGTGCGCGCCTCCGCCGCCAGCGCCTCGCCATGCCGCCTCGACCACTCCAGCCCGCCGTCAGCGCCACCCCGCGGACTTGGATTCGCGTCCGCGCCGCAGCCGATGGCCACCAGGGCAATGGCGCCGGGATGGTCACGCTCGAGGGCTTCTTGGGCGTAGCCGGCCCAATCACCGCACAGCCGGTTGAACTCTCCGCCCAACGTCGTGCAATGGCAGGCGTAGTTGGCCACCAGGGCGCGCACTTTCCCTTCCTTGTCGAACGCCGCCAGCACCGGAAGCGCGTGATCGACCGGTCCCCCCGCGGTGCGACGGTTCGCGGCAAAACCTGTTCTGCCGGTGGTCCACGCCAGGCGTGCGAGCCGGCGATCCGCCAATGCCGCCAGCGCCACCTGCTCGAGTTTTCCCGTCAACTCCTTCGTGTAACGCTCGATCGTCGCCAGTTGCCCGGCCGGTATCTCCTGCGCAAAGATGTTGGGAGCGAACCCGACGGTGCAAGGACCTGTGTGCGTGTGCGACGAACAGATCGCCAGGTTCGTGCGGTTGATCCCGGCCCGCCGCTC
>Ga0233425_10006421_pt1 | contig 17454 bp, 17 predicted proteins | sample Watercolumn_Towu_2_FD_181712 | JGI IMG/M metagenome (GOLD analysis project Ga0233425, IMG submission 181712) | Freshwater microbial communities from Lake Towuti, South Sulawesi, Indonesia - Watercolumn_Towuti2014_140_MG | ecosystem: Environmental > Aquatic > Freshwater > Lake | place... | reverse complement strand
CGTCCTGCCCGAGGGCAAGCACCGCATCGAGTGGCTGGACCGCGACACCCTGCTGGTGGCGACGGACTTCGGCGAGGGGACGCTGACCGAGAGCGGCTATCCCTTCATCGTCAAGGCGCTGAAGCGCGGCCAGACGCTGGACCAGGCGACCGAGGTGTTCCGCGGCGCGCAGGGGGACGGCGGCTACGGCGTCAGCCCGGCGGTCTTCCGCGACAGGGACGGGGCCGTGCAGGCGGTGATCATCAGCCGGCCGCTGGACACCTTCCGCAGCGAGACGTGGGAGCTGGTCGACGGCGCGCCCGTGCGGCTGGACGTGCCGCAGCGGCTGAGCCTCTACGGCGTGGTCCACGGCTCGCTGATCCTGTCGAACGACGAGCCGTGGACGCACCTGGGCCAGACCTATGAGGCGGGCTCCCTGCTGTCGCCCTGCCTGATCTGCCTGCGCCGGCCGCTGCCGGAGGGCGAGACGGCGGTGTCGAACCGCGCGGTGCGCATCTTCACGCCGGGCGAGCGGCAGTCGGTGTCCGACGTGCGGGTGCTGCACGACCGGGTGCTGGTCGGCTACGCCGACAATGTCGTCGGCAAGCTGGCGGTGTTCGGGGACCGGGGCGAGCGCGGCTGGGTCCGCACCGACATCGCCACCCCCGACAATCTCGCGGTCAGTCTCGGCGACAGCTCGAAGTCGCGCGGCCAGGTGTTCGTCTCGGCCCAGGGCTTCCTGACGCCGCCGACGCTCAGCCTCGCCGACGCGGGGGCGGGCTCGCTCGAGACGCTGCGCCAGGCCCCGGCGAAGTTCGACGCCTCCACCCACGTGGTCGAGCAGTTCGAGGCCACGTCCTCCGACGGGACGAAGATCCCCTACTTCGTCACCCGCCCGCGCGACCTCCCCATGGACGGGACCGCGCCGACCATCCTGTTCGGCTACGGCGGCTTCCAGGTCAGCTTCCCGCCCGCCTACAAGCCGGAGATGGGCAAGCTGTGGCTGGAGAACGGCGGGGTCTTCGTCCAGGCCAACATCCGCGGCGGCGGCGAGTTCGGACCGGAATGGCACCAGTCGGTGCTGAAGGAAAACCGCCAGCTGGCCTTTGACGACTTCGCGGCGGTGGCGCGCGACCTGCACGCGCGGGGCGTCACCTCGCCGGAGCACACCGGCATCTACGGCCGCTCGAACGGGGGCGTGCTGACCTCGGTGTCCATCACCCAGCACCCGGAGCTGTTCAATGCGGCGGTGATCGAGAGCCCGCTGATCGACATGCTGCGCTACCACGAGCTGCCCGCGGGGGCGTCGTGGATCGGCGAGTACGGGGACCCGCGCATCCCCGGGGAGGCGGAGTTCATCGCCCGCTATTCGGCCTACCAGCACCTTCGTCCGGACGCGGAATACCCGCGCGTCTACATCACCACCAACACCCGCGACGACCGGGTGCACCCCGGTCACGCCCGCAAGTTCGCGGCGCGGCTGGGGGAGATGGGCCACGACCACCTTTACTATGAGGAGACGGCCGGCGGGCACTCGAACGACGCCGACCCGATCGCCAACGCCCGCCGCTGGGCCCGCCACTACGTCTATCTGGCGCAGCAGCTGATGGACTGAGGTCGGCCATTCCTCCCCCACCGGGGGAGGAATGACAGTCAGGCCGCGGCCAGCACCTTGGCCTTTTTCGGCTTGTCCGCCTTGTCGGCCTTGTCGGCCTTGTCCGCCTTGGCCGCCTTCTTTTCCGCCTTGGCGGCCTTCTTGGCCTCGCGCTCGGCCTTCTTGGCGGCCTTGGCCTCGGCCTTCGCCTTGAGCGGGGCGGCGTCGGCCTCGCCGGCGAGGGCGGCGAGGAGTTCGAGGAAGGCGCCGCGCTTGCCCTTGGGCAGCAGGGCCATGATTCGCTTGTCGGCCGCCTCGACCTTCGGCCGGGCCGCCTCGAGGGCCGCCTCGCCCGCCGCCGACAGGCGCACCGCCTTGGCGCGGGCGTCCAGGGTCGAGCGCTCGCGGTCGAGCAGGCCCTTCGCCGTCATGCGCGCCACGAGATCGGCGAGGGTGGAGCGGTCGATGCCGGTGGCGCGGACGAGATCCGTCTGCGTCAGGCCGGCCTTGCGGCTGGCGGCCTCGAGGACCGCGAACTGGCGCTGGGTGAGGCCGTCCGGCCCCGACTCCTCGGCGTAGATGTCGAGCGCCAGCTGCAGCGCGCGATGCATCAGATGGCTGGGCGAGCCGTCGAGACCCTGCGGCCGTTTCGTCTTGTCGCCGGACTTGACCATGGAACCGTATCCCCTCGGTTGCGCGGCAGAGGTAGCAGGCCCGCTTTACGGTTTGACGACGGACGATCCCGTCGCCTCAGAGTCCGGTGTCCGGAGACACCGGTTCGGCCGGCTCCTCCTCCCGGATCAGGTGCTTCATGATGAAGAACACCTGCCAGATCCCGAAGGCCGCCGACGCCAGCCACAGGCCGCCGCGGAAGGCCACCCAGGTGTCGTCCGGCTGGGTCCGCCAGACGATCTCGTTCACCACCGCCACCGCCGCGAAATAGACGCCGTAGCGCAGGGTCAGGCCGCGCCAGCCGGCGTCGGTGATGCGGATCGCCTCGCCGAGCAGGTATTTGAACGGATAGCGGCGCAGCGGCAGGGAGCCGAGCAGGACGACGGCCAGCAGGCCGTTCTGGATGGTCAGCTTGATCTTGAGCAGGGTCGGGTCGTGAAAGACCAGGGTCAGGGCGCCGAAGATCAGGGCGAAGCCGCCCGTCAGCAGCGGCAGCGGGGCCAGCCGCCGCTCGACGATCCAGCCGACAAGCAGGGCGACGGCCGAGGCGCCGACCAGCACCCAGGTGGCCTGGACCAGCGCCTCCTGGCCGTCGAGGCCGCGGACGAAGCGGTTGACCGCATAGGCGGCCATGAACGCGACCAGGGCGCCGAAGTCGACGGCCTGGCGGATGTGGGCGCCCCTGCGGGCGGCGGAGCCGTTCGGCGCGTCTGTCATCGGGAATCCTCGAGCCCGACCAGCGAGCGGGAAAAGGCGCGGGCGTCGAACGGCTGCAGGTCGTCGATCCCCTCGCCGACGCCGATCAGCTTGATCGGGGCGTCCGAGGCCTGGGCGACCGGGACCAGCACCCCGCCGCGGGCGGTGCCGTCCAGCTTGGTCATGACGATGCCGGAGACGTAGGCGGTGCGGCCGAAGATCTTCTCCTGCTCGAGGGCGTTGCGGCCGACGGTGGCGTCCAGCACCAGCAGGGTCTCGTGCGGGGCGTCCGGATCGATCTTCTTCAGCACGCGCACGATCTTGAGCAGTTCGTCCATCAGCTGCGACTTGTTCTGCAGCCGTCCGGCGGTGTCGATGAGCACGACGTCGAAGCCTTCGGCCTTCGCCCGGGTGTAGGCGTCGAAGGCCAGGCCGGCCGGGTCGGCCCCGTCGCGGCGGCTCTCGAAGGCGGCGCCGGCGCGCTCGGACCAGACCTTGAGCTGCTCCCGGGCGGCCGCGCGGAAGGTGTCGCAGGCGACGATCATGACCTTCGCCCCCTGGCCGGTCAGGTCGGCGGCGATCTTGCCGAGCGTCGTGGTCTTGCCCGAGCCGTTGACGCCGACGAACAGGGTGACGAAGGGCTTCGGCCCGGCCAGCGGCTCGTAGCGCGCCTCGTGTCCGATCAGTTCGGCGGTCACCGCCTCGGCCAGCGCCTCCTTGACCTCGCGCTCGTCGGCCCCGGCGGCGAAGCGCAGCTCGCGGAACCGGCCGACGATGCGGTCGGCGGCCGCCGGGCCCAGGTCGCTCTCCAGCAGGTGCTCCTCGAGCTGTTCGAGGGCGCGTTCGCTGAGCGGCTCCTTGACGAAGGCGGCGACGACCTGGTCGGTCATCTGCTTCGAGGAGCGGCTGAGGCCCTCGGTCAGGCGCGAGAACCAGCCCTTTTTCCCGGTGTCGGTCATGAACCCGCTTTAGCGGCCAAGGGTTTGCAGGTCACGGCCAATCGTGGCGAGCCCGCCGCTTTGGCCCTATACGAGCTTGACCGCAGGAAGGACCGCGCCTTGGCCGACGCCCACCCGTTCCATTCCCCCACCACCCACGGCTTCGTGCGGGTGGCCGCCGCCACGCCGGTGGTCCACACCGCCGACCCTGTGGCCAACGCCGAAGAACACGCCGCCCTCATCCGGCGCGCGGCCGCCGAGGGCGTGGAGCTGCTGGTGTTCCCGGAGCTGAGCCTCTCGGCCTACGCCATCGACGACCTGGTGATGCAGGGGGCGCTGCTGGACGAGGTGGAGCGGCAGATCGCGCGTCTGGCGCCGCTGACGGCGGAGACCGGACTGGCGGCGGTGGTCGGCGCCCCCCTGCGCCGCGACGACCGGCTCTACAACTGCGCCGTCGTGATGGGGAACGGGCGGGTGCTGGGCGTGGTCCCCAAGACCTATCTGCCCAACTACCGGGAATACTATGAAAAGCGCTGGTTCTCGGCCGGTGGGGACGTCTCCAGCCACGACGGGGCGCTGGCCCTGGGCGGCGACGAGGTTCCGTTCGGCACGGACCTGCTGTTCGAGGCGGCGGACCGGCCCGGCTTCGTCTTCGGGGTGGAGATCTGCGAGGACTACTGGGCCCCGCTGCCGCCCTCGACGCGGATGGCGCTGTCGGGCGCCCGCATCCTGCTGAACCTGTCGGCCTCCAACATCGTCATCGGCAAGGCCGACGAACGGGCCCTGCTGTGCGCCAGCCAGTCGGCGCGGGCCATGGCCGCCTATGTCTTCGCCGCCTCGGGCTGGGGCGAGTCGACCACCGACCTCGCCTGGGACGGACAGGCGACGATCCACGAGCTGGGCGCCTGCCTCGCCAGCGGCGAGCGGTTCGCGCTGGAGAGCCACCTGACCATCGCCGATGTGGACATCGAGCGCATCGGGCTGGACCGGCTGCGCAACGGCACCTTCGCCGACTGCGCCCGCGACGAGCTGGACGGCCATGTCTTCGAGCGAGTGCTGTTCGAGGCCGGCGCGGCGCGCACGGAGGGGCCGCTGCGCCGTCCGCTGGACCGCTTCCCCTTCGTGCCGGACGATCCGGCGCGGCTGGACCAGGACTGCTACGAGGCCTTCAACATCCAGGTGCAGGGGCTGATGCGCCGGATGAAGGCGACCAATGGCGAGCGGATCGTCATCGGCGTCTCCGGCGGACTGGACTCGACCCAGGCCCTGCTGGTCGCCTGCCGCGCCTTCGACCGGCTGGGCCTGCCGCGGACCGGCATCCTCGGCTACACCATGCCCGGCTTCGCCACCTCGGAGGGGACGAAGTCGAACGCCTGGGCGCTGATGAAGGCCCTGGGGGTCACGGGCGAGGAGATCGACATCCGCCCGACCGCGCTGACCATGCTCGAGGGCATCGGCCATCCGTTCGCCAGCGGCGAGCCGGTGCACGACATCACCTTCGAGAACGTCCAGGCGGGGCTGCGCACCGACTACCTGTTCCGGCTGGCCAACCACCACGGCGCCTTCGTGCTCGGCACGGGCGACCTGTCGGAGCTGGCGCTGGGCTGGGCCACCTATGGCGTCGGCGACCACATGAGCCACTACAACGTCAACGGCGGGGTGGCGAAGACGCTGATCCGGCACCTGATCCGCTGGGTGGCCGACCGCGAGGTGGTGGGGGCCGAGGCCGTACCGGTGCTGCGCGGCATCCTCGACACCGAGATTTCGCCGGAGCTGGTGCCGGCGACGGACGGCAAGATCCAGTCGACCGAGGGGACCGTGGGTCCCTATCCGCTGAACGACTTCTTCCTGTTCTACATCACCCGCTACGGACTGAAGCCGTCGAAGGCGGCGTACCTGTGCCATGAGGCGTGGAAGGACGCCTCGCGCGGCCACTGGCCGGCCGGCGCGCCGGACGACGAGAAGGTCGAATACGACCTGGCGACCATCAAGTCATGGCTGCGCAAATTCCTCGTGCGCTTCTTCCAGACCGCCCAGTTCAAGCGCTCGGCCCTGCCGAACGGGCCCAAGGTCGTCACCGGCGGTTCGCTGAGCCCGCGCGGCGACTGGCGGGCGCCGTCGGACGCCACGGCGCGGGTGTGGCTGGATGAGCTGGAAGCGAACGTCCCGGACTGAGGGGTCAGGCGCCAGGTGCTAGGTGCTAGGTGCTAGGTGCTAGGCGCCAGGGAGGTTAGCCGGGACTTCGCGGCCTAGAACCTAGAACCTAGAACCTGGAACCTGGAACCTGGAACCTGGAACCTTGAACCTGGCGCCTGGAACCTCAGTCCACTTCGCCGAGGAACGGAAAGATCGCCGCCTTGGCCTCGGGCTCGTCCAGCATGGGGGCGTGGCCGACGCCGGGGACCTCGACATAGTCCATCTTCGGGGCGCGCTTGCGCATCTTGGCGGCGATGGCCTCGCTGAGCAGGTCGGAGGTCTCGCCGCGCACCAGCAGCACCGGGCGGCCGCGCGCCAGCCGGCCGAACATGGGCCACAGGCTGGGGACGAGCGCCTTCGTCCCCCCCGCCCGGATCGGGACCATGATGTCCGGGTCGTAGTTGAGGATCGGCGCCCCGTCCGGGCCCTCGGTGAACACCCGCCGGGCGAAGGCGGCCCAGTCGGCGTCCGCGTAGTGCGGGAAGGCGACCTCGTTGGTGCGCCGGGCGTAGGCCGCGGCCTCCTTCCAGGTCGGCGTCTCGACCGGCTGGCCGGTGTAGGCGGCGATGCGGGCGAGGCCCTCCTTCGCCACCTCGGGCCCGACGTCGTTGATGATCGCCGCGGCGATGACCTTCGAGCGCAGGGCGGCGAGCGCCATGGTGACCAGCCCGCCCATGGAGGTGCCGAGGAAGACGGCGCGCTCGATTCCGGCCTGGCGCAGGAGCTCCAGCACGTCCTTCGCATAGGTCGCCGGCTGGTAGGTCATCGGGTCGGGAGCGCGGTCGGAGCGGCCGCGGCCGCGCACGTCCACCGCCAGCACGCGGCGGCCGGACTGGGCGATCAGCGGGGCGATGGCCTCGAAGTCGGCCGAGTTGCGGGTCAGGCCGTGGATGGCGATCACCGGCAGCTTCGCCGGCCCGGCGGCGGCGGCGTAGTCGCGGGCGTAGAGATGCAGGCCGTCGGCGCTGGTCCAGTGGCGGTCGACGAAGGCGGTCATACGGGGCTCCGGGTCATCGGCGCAGGGTATTTCATCGGTCGGGGAAATCCACCCGGCGCGGCTCAGTGTCCCAGCAGTTCGCGGACGAAGACGTCGAGGTCGCCGCCCTCGAAGCGGAAGCCGGGCACCCCGGCGCGGCGGGCCGCCTCGAGGTCGCTCTCCTGGTCGCCGATCAGGAAGCTGCGCGCCGGGTCGATGTGGTGGTCGGCGATGGCGCGGAGGATCATGCCCGGATTGGGCTTGCGGTCCGGGTGGTCCGGATGGCGCCAGCGCTCCTCGCGCGCCTCGGCATGGTACGGACAGGCGTAGACCGCGCCGAGCCGGGCCCCGCCGGCGGCGAAGCGCCGGACCAGCAGGGCGTTGAACGCCTTCATCTGCTGCTCGGTGAACAGGCCGCGCGCGACGCCGGACTGGTTGGTCACGACCACACACAGATAGCCGAGCCGGTTGAGCCGGCCGACCGCGGCGATCGCCCCGGACGTGATGCGCAGGTGCTCTTCGAGGTGGGGATAGCCCGTGTCCTCGATCAACACGCCGTCGCGGTCGAGGAACACGGCGGGAACGCCGTTCGTCATGGGCCGGGCTTAGGGCGCCGGCCGGGTCCGTTGCAATCCCTCACCGGAAGTGAGGCGGCGCGGTTTGGCGCGGGGGCGGACGATTTGCTAGGGAGCGGCCGACCCCGCCGGCGCGTTCTCCCTGCGCCGCCCGCGCCCGCGCGACCGGAGACCCGTCATGACCCTGCCCTTTATCGACCTTCAGGCCCAGCGCCTGCGCCTCGCCGGCAAGATCGAGGCCGCCGTCCAGGAGGCCGTCGTCGGCGGCGCCTGGGTGATGGGGCCGCAGGTGCGCCAGTTCGAGCAGGACCTCGCCGCCTTCGGCCGGGCGAAGCACGCCCTCGGCTGCGCCAACGGCACCGACGCCCTGGCCCTGCCGCTGATGGCCTGGGGGATCGGCCGCGGCGACGCGGTGTTCACGCCGTCGTTCACCTTCGCCGCCACGGCGGAGGTCGTGCCGTGGTTCGACGCCGAGCCGGTGTTCGTCGACGTCGACGCGAAGACCTACAACATGGACCCCGGCCATCTGGAGGCGGCCATCGAGGCGACCCTCAAGGAGGGCCGGCTCAAGCCGCGGGTGGTCATCGCCGTCGACCTGTTCGGCCAGCCCGCCGACTATCCGGCCATCCGGGCGATCTGCGACAGATACGGCCTGAAGCTGATCGCCGATTCGGCCCAGGGCTTCGGCTGCACCCTCGACGGCGAGCATCCGCTGAAGTGGGCGGACATCACCACCACCAGCTTCTTCCCGGCCAAGCCGCTGGGCTGCTACGGCGACGGCGGGGCGGTGCTGACCAATGACGACGACCTGGCCCAGCTGATCGATTCGATCCGGGTGCACGGCAAGGCGGTGGAGAGGGACCTCCGCGACCGGACGTTCGAGCACGAGACCAAGTACCTGAACATGCGCATCGGCCTGAACAGCCGGCTCGACACCATCCAGGCGGCGGTGCTGATCGAGAAGCTGAAGGTCTTCCCGCAGGAGATCGAGTGGCGCAACCGGATCGCCGCCCGCTACAACGAGGGCCTGCGCCCGCACGTGGCGGCGGTGCCGGACGTGCCGGCCGGAAATGTCTCGAACTGGGCCCAGTACACCATCGAGCACGAGGACCGGGACGGTCTGGCGGCGCACCTGAAGGAACAGGGCGTGCCGACGGCGGTCTACTATCCGATCCCGCTGCACCTGCAGCCGGCCTACGACATGTATCCGCGCGGGCCGCAGGGCCTGCCGGTCACCGAGCGGCTCAAGGACCGGGTGATCAGCCTGCCGATGCACGCCGACCTCGACGCGCCGACCCAGGACCGCATCATCGCCGCCGTCGCCTCCTTCAAGGGCTGAACCGCATGACCCAGCACCAGCAGGTTCTTCGATTCGGCGTGGCCGGCGCCGGCGTCATGGGGCGCAACCACGCCCGCGTGCTCTGCGACATCCGCGACGTCGAGCTGACCCACGTGTTCGATCCCGACGGGGTGACGGCCGAGGGGGTGGCGGCGGCCTATGGCGCGGCGGCGGTGACGACGGCGGACGATTTCGTCGCCGCCGGTCTGGACGCCGCCGTGGTGGCCACGCCCAACCGCACCCACGCCGACCTCGCCGTCGCCCTGCTGGACAGGGGCGTCCACGTGCTGGTCGAAAAGCCGATCGCCGCCACGGTCGAGGACGCCCGCCGCATCATCGACGCGGCCCGGGCCAACGACCGGGTGCTGATGGTCGGCCAGGTGGAGCGCTTCAATCCGGCCGTGGACGCGGTCAAGCGCGCCATCGACGGCGACGACATCATCTCGATCCAGATCACCCGCGTCGGTCCCTTCCCGCCGCGCATGGGCGAGGTCGGGGTGGTCATCGACCTGGCGGTGCACGACATCGACATCATCCGCCACCTGACCGACAGCGAGATCGCCGAGGTCCAGCCCCAGCTGGCCCGCACCCGGGCCGAGCGCGAGGACACCGCCCTGCTGCAGTTCCGGCTGGAGAACGGGGTCATCGCCCACATCACCACCAACTGGGTCACGCCGTACAAGGTCCGCACCCTGCAGGTCGCCACCCGCAACAAGTTCGTGGTCGCCGACCTGATCACCCGCCAGGTCACCGAATACTTCGGCCAGCAGCCCGACGGCAGCTACCAGACCCGCGCGGTCAACAGCTGGCCGGCCGAGCCGCTGAAGAAGGAGCTGGAGGAATTCGCCCGCGCCATCCGCACCGGCGAGCCGCCGGCGGTGACGGGGGAGGACGGCCTGCGCAATCTGGAAGTGGCGCTGAGGTGCCTGGGGGAATAGCAGGTTCGCAATTTGCGAACTTTTGAGTGACGAGGCGCGTTACGCGGAGTAACTTCGCATAGCGATTTGCTACGGCTGCGGCTGGGCAATGAGGGCTCGGCGGAAACCCTCAAAGGCACCCATCGGTAGGGGGTACGCCAGTTCCAAGACCCGTTGGCGCGGGTCTGGCGAACGGGCGGGCCGAAAGGCCCGCCCGAATCGCCCCGCCAAGGAACATCTGATGATTCCGTGGTTCGTGTGCCGACGGGAGTCCCTTGTGGATATTTCTGTGGGATAGAATGTGGGAAACTGGGGATGGCCCCTAGCCCACCACCTGCATCCCCAGCCACTCGGCCACCAGCGCCGGCTTGTCGGCGCCCTCGATCTCCACCGTCAGCTCGTGCTTGAGCAGCCAGCGGCCGCCGCCCTTGTCGTCGGCGGAGAGCAGGCGGAAACGGCCGCGCACCTTCGAGCCGGCGGGCACGGGGGCGAGGAAGCGGAGCTTGTCGAAGCCGTAGTTGAGGCCCATGGCCACGCCTTCCAGCGGCGGCACGCAGTCGTAGGACATGGCCGAGGCGAGGCTGAGGGTCAGGAAGCCGTGGGCGATGGTCCCGCCGAGCGGGGTCTGCTTCGCCCGCTCCGGATCCACATGGATGAACTGCCGATCCTCGGTGATGTCGGCGAAGGCGTCGATGCGGGCCTGGTCGATCTCGAACCAGCGGCTGACGCCGATCTCCCGGCCGATCAGGCCGGGCAGGTCGGCGACGGGGATGGGCGTTGCAGTGCGGCTCATGCGGCCTTTCTCCAGTCGGCGGGGTCGAAGCGGTCCTCGATGATGGCCGAAAACAGGGCCGGGTCCACATTGCCGCCGGACAGGACGAGGGCGGTGGTCCGGTCCCTCGCCTCGACCTTGCCGGCCAGCAGGGCGGCCAGGGAGACGGCGCCGCCGGGCTCGACCACCAGCTTCAGGGCGCGGAAGGCGAAGCGCACCGCCTCGGCCACCTCGGCGTCGGACACCGTGACCACCGACCGGAGGCGGCGGTTGATCGGGAAGGTCAGCTCGCCCGGCCGGTCGGTCATCAGGGCGTCGCAGATGGTGCCGGGCGCCGGGGCGTGGGTGCGGCGCTCGCCGGCCGCGAGGGAGAGGGCGGTGTCGTTGTAGGCCTCGGGCTCGACCCCGATCACCGGGGTGTCGGGCGACAGGGCGGCCATCGACAGGTTGATGCCGGCGATCAACCCGCCGCCCGAGGCGCCGCACAACAGTTGATCGATCCGGGCGCCGACGGCTTCCGCCTGCTCCAGCATCTCGAGCCCCGTGGTGCCCTGGCCCTCGATGACGAACGGGTCGTCGAACGGGCGGACCAGGACCGAGCCGCGGGTGGCGGCGATCTCCTCGCCGATCGCCTCGCGGCTTTCGCGGTAGCGGTCGTACATGCGCACCTCGCCGCCGAAGGCGATCACCCCCTCGACCTTCACCTTCGGGCTGTCGGCTGGCATGACGATGATCGCCGGGGCTCCCATCATCCGCGCCGCGCAGGCCACGGCCTGGGCGTGGTTGCCGGAGGAGTAGGCGACCACCCCGCGGGCCAGCTCGTCCGGGGTCAGGCGGCTGATGCGGTTCCAGGCGCCGCGGAACTTGAAGGCGCCGGCGCGCTGCAGGGTCTCGGCCTTGAGCAGCACCCGGCCGCCGAGGCGTTCGTTCAGGGCCGGGCTTTCGATGAGAGGGGTGCGGACGGCGTGGCCGAGCAGCTGGCGGGCGGCGTCCTGGACGCCTTCGAAGGAAGCGGTGTGCATGGCGCAGGCATAGCTCATTCCTCCCCAGCCGGGGAGTAATGGTCTAGCGTCGGCGCATGAGCCAGCTGATCCTCGCCATCGACCAGGGCACCACCTCGACGCGGGCGGTCGCCTTCGAATGCACGCCGGAGGGGGCGCTGCGGCCGGTCGCCGTCAGCCAGATCGAGCTGGCGCAGCACTTTCCCCGGCCCGGCCAGGTCGAGCACGACGCGGGCGAGATCTGGAACGCGACCCTGCAGACCTGCCGGGAGGTGGTCCGCAAGGCCGGCGGCGTCGGCCGCTTCGCGGCCGTGGGCATCACCAACCAGCGGGAGACGGCCGTGCTGTGGGACGCCGCGACCGGCGAGCCGCTGCACCGGGCGATCGTCTGGCAGGACCGGCGCACCGCGGAGGCGACGTCGCGTCTGGCGGCCGCCGGCCACGAGCCGACGGTGCAGGCGGCGACGGGACTGATCCTCGACCCCTACTTCTCCGCCTCGAAGTTCGCCTGGTTGCTGGACGCGGTTCCGGGGGCGCGGGCGCGGGCGGCGCGCGGCGAGGTGAAGCTGGGCACCGTCGACAGCTGGCTGATCTGGAAGCTGACCGGCGGTCGCAGCCATGTGACAGACGCCACCAACGCCAGCCGCACCTCGCTGATGGACCTGGCCGCGCGCCGCTGGCGCGACGACCTGTGCCGGCTGTTCGATGTCCCGCCCGAGGGACTGCCGGAGATCCGGGACTGCGCCGACCGGTTCGGCACGTGCGACGCGGCCCTCTTCGGCGCGCCCCTGCCGATCCACGGCTGCGCCGGCGACCAGCAGGCCGCGCTGGTGGGACACGGCGCCCTGAAGGCCGGCGACGCCAAGATCACCTACGGCACGGGCGCCTTCCTCGTCGCCAACGTCGGCCCGGCCCCGGTCGCCTCGACCAGCCGGCTGCTGGGCACCTTGGGCTACGCCGCCGGCGGGGCCACGGCCTGGGCGCTGGAGGGCTCGATCTTCTCGGCGGGGTCGGCGATCCAGTGGCTGCGCGACGGCCTGGGCGCGCTGCGCGAGTCCCGCCAGTCGGAGGCCATGGCGGCGGGGCTGAAGGACAACGGCGGCGTCTACCTGGTTCCCGGCTTCACCGGCCTCGGCGCGCCGTGGTGGGAGCCGGAGGCGCGCGGGACGATCACCGGCCTGACCCGGGACAGCGGCCCGGCCCATCTGGTGCGGGCGGCGCTGGAGAGCCTCGCCTACCAGACGCGCGACCTGCTCGACGCCCTGGCGAAGGACGGCGCCCCGCCCCTGTCGGTGCTGAAGGTCGACGGCGGGGTGACGGCCAACGCCTTCGCCATGCAGTTCGTGGCCGACGTCTGCGAGGTGACGGTCGAGCGGCCGGCCTTCCAGGAGATGACGGCGCTGGGCGCGGCCAGGCTGGCGGCGCTCGGCGTGGGACTGATCGACGATCTGGAGGACCGCCCGGCCGAGGCCCCGGCCCGGTGGGAGCCGCGGATGGGCGCCGATGCGCGGGAAGCGCTGCTGCAGGGCTGGCGGCGCGCGGTGAAGGCCGCCATCATCGCCGCACGATGAGCCAGACCGACCTCGCCGATCCGCAAGCGACCTTCTCCGGCACCCGGGAGGTCGATCCACGCCACGCCCTGAACGAAGCCCGGCTGGCCGAATGGATGTCCGCCCACGTCATGGGCTTCACCGGCCCGCTGGCGATCCGCCAGTTCCGGGGCGGCCAGTCGAACCCGACCTATGAGCTGACCACGCCCGCCCGCACCTATGTGCTGCGCCGCAAGCCGCCCGGGACCCTGCTGGCCTCGGCCCATGCGGTGGACCGGGAGTTCCGCGTCATCTCGGCCCTGCACGCCCAGGGCTATCCGGTGGCGCGGCCCTGGGCCCTGTGCGAGGACGAGAGCGTCATCGGCTCGATGTTCTACGTGATGGACAAGGTCGACGGCCGCATCCTGTGGGACCTGAAGCTGCCGGGCATGGAGCCGGTGGAGCGGCGGGCCATCTACGAGGCGCAGGTGGACGCCCTGGCGGCCCTGCACCGCTTCGATCCGGAGGCGATCGGCCTCGCGGACTACGGCCGCCCGGGCAACTATTTCGAACGCCAGGTGGGCCGCTGGACCAAGCAGTACCGCGCCTCCGAGACGACGCCGATCCCGGCCATGGACCGGCTGATCGAATTCCTGCCGGCCACCCTGCCGGCGCAGGGGCCGACGCGGATCGTCCACGGCGACTTCCGGCTCGACAACCTGATCCTCGCCCCCGAGGCGCCGGAGGTGCGGGCGGTGCTGGACTGGGAGCTGTCGACCCTCGGCGATCCGATGGCGGACTTCTCCTACCTCCTGATCGCCTGGGTCATTCCGGCGACGGAACGCAACGGCCTGGCCGGGGCGGACATCGCCGCCCTCGGCATTCCCACGGTGGAGGAGACGGTGGCGCGCTATGCGGCGCAGACCGGAACCGCCGCGCCGGAGAACCTGGACTGGCTGTTCGCCTACAACCTGTTCCGGCTGGCGGCCATCTGCCAGGGCATCGCGGGGCGGGTGCGCGACGGCACCGCCGCCTCGGCCCAGGCGCGGGCCATGGGGGCGCAGGCGCCGGTGCTGGCGGAGGCGGCGCTGTCGTTCGCCCGCCGGGCGGGGGCCTGAGGCCTCAGTTGGTGATCACCTGCACCCGGGTCCACAGGCCGCCCCGGTTGATCACCCCGATGCGCAGCCGCGCCGGCGCATGGGGGGCCAGGGTGCAGACCGGGAAGTGATCCCCCGGCCCCTGGGCGCACAGGGTCTTGCCGCCGGCGTCGCGGACCACGAGGTCGACCGGCGCGTCGCCGTCGCCGACCACCGCCACCCGCAGGATCTCGGCCCCCCGGGCGTCGACGTCGAAGCTCCAGCTCTCGCGCGAGGCCAGCCGCTTGACCGTCGACACCGGGCCGGCGCCGAACGGTGAGGCGCGCACGCCGTAGGGCGGCGCCGCGGCGACCGGCGGCGGCGGCGGAGGCGGAGGCGGAGGCGGAGGCGGCGGCGGAGGCGGCGGGACGGTCGGGGCCTGGCCGGCCGGCGGCCGGACGCGCGAGCCGCTGGCCTGCACCTCGTCCCGGGCCGCCTGCAGAACGGCCGCCTCGCGGCGCAGACCGGCGGCGGACAGGACGGGCTCGGCCGCCGGGTCGCCCGCCGGGCCGGCGCGCAACGGCACCTCGTCCAGCATCGTCGCCGCCAGCCGCAGCGCCTCCGGACTGGCCCGCTCGCGCCCCCAGGCCGCGAGCTCCGCCGCCATCAGCACCTGGTCGACGCCCCGCGCCTCCGGCGTCGAGGCGGCCACCGGCACGTCCTGACGCGCCGCCGCCGGCGCGCCGCCCCAGGCCGCGGCGACGGCGGCGGCGAGAACGACAAGAAGACGGCGGGCCGGGCGCATCCAGTCACCTGCGGGTTCGGGAAACGGCGAGGCTTGCACTGTCGCGGGCCGGCATCAAGCCGCCACTGACGGAAGCTGACGACGCCTCAGCCGCGGGGGCGGACGGCGCCGTTGAGGATGCGGCGGTCGGCCCGGGCCTGGACGAGCACGGCCACCGCCTCGTCCTCGGCCACGTCGCCCGGCAGGGGGTAGAGGGCGGGGCGGCCGCTCCAGTCGCCGAGCACCTTCAGCGCGCGCACCACGTTGACGTGGCGCACCGAGCGGCCGCGGTTGTCGCCGGCCCCGATGGCGACGGTCTGGGGACCCGGCCGGTAGATCACCGCCACCACCTGGGCGCCGCCGGCGGGAACCCGGCCGGAGCCGACGCCGACGCTGTCGCCGGTCTCGCGGAATTCGATCTCGGGCGGAAAGACGCGACGGGCCGCCTCCTCGGCGACCACCGCCTGCAGGTCCTCGACCGCGGTGGCGGGAGCCGTGCGCCGCCCGTCGATCACCACCTGGGGCGTGGACACCGCGCGCAGGCGCAGCGGCCGGCGGTAGGCCCGCTGGCGTTCCGAGAACTCCGGCCGGGCGAAGGTGTCGGGCCAGCCGAGGTAGTCCCAGTAGTCGACGGCGTAGGTGAGGGCGATGACCCCCGGCTCCGCCGCCACCGACTCGAAACGGGCGTTGGCCTCGGGACAGCCGGCGCAGCCCTGGGCGGTGAACAGCTCGACCACCACCGGCTCCGCCGGCGCCGCATGGCGCACGGCGCGGCCGCCGGCCGGCTGGGCCGAGGAGGCCGCCGCGACGAGGGCGGCCGCGCCGGCCGCCGCAGGGATGATCCAGCCCCGGGTGCGCATGGGCGGCACCTTAATCACGGGTGACGCGCCCGTGCGCCTCATATTCGCGTGAGGGGCTCAGACGCGGATGTCGAGCAGGCTGCCCGGGCGGGCGGGCCGGTCCGCGGCGGCGGCCGCGGCCGCCGGGGCGGCGACGGAGGTCGGCGCCGGGGGAGCCGCCGCCTCGTCCGGGACAGGCGCGAGGCGCTCCAGCGCCGCCTGGAAGAAGGAGGCCCGGGCGGCGCGGGCGGGCGCGGGCGCGGGCGCCGGCGCCGGCTGCGTCGGGAACAGGGGCGAGGTCAGGGGCGGCCGAATCGCGCTCATGGCCGCAGGGTTAATGAAGCTGGTCTACAGAAGGTTAACGGCGCGTCGCGGTCGGCAGGGGCCGGGCCGGGGCCTGGAGGGCGGCGACGAGCCGCTCCACCTCCGCGTCCTCGACCAGCGGTCCGGAGAATTTGGCCACCACATTGCCCATGGCGTCGACGGCGAAGGTCTCGGGCGCGCCGGTGATGCCCAGATCCAGCCCGGCCCGGCCGTCGCGGTCGACCAGCACCATCGAATAGGGATCGCCGAGCTCGTCAAGGAAGGCGCGGGTGTCGGCGGGATCGTCCTTCCAGGCGACGCCGACCACGGCCACGCCCTGCGCCTTCAGCGCCATCAGCTTCGGGTGCTCGACCCGGCACGGGGCGCACCAGCTGGCGAAGACGTTGATCAGCATCGGCTTGCCGACCCCGGCGGTCTTCAGGTCGACGTGGCCGGGGCCCGCCTCCGACCCGGTCAGCATCGGCAGCACCGTCTCCGGGACCGGCTGGCCGACGAGGGCGTCGGGCTTGACCGAGGGATCGCGCTTCAGGGACCAGCCGATGAACAGGGCGGCGAGGGCGACGAGGACGACGAGCGGGACGACGGCCAGCCAGCGGCTCACGGGCGGTCCTCCGCGGCGGCCTCGAGGCGCTTCAGCTCGGCCGACCAGCGGCGGGCGGCCAGCAGGGCCCGCGCCGCGAGGGCCGCGAGCGTCAGGGCGGCGATGCCCCAGGCGGGCCAGACGAAGGCGGCGTACTTGCCCATGTCGAGGTCAGGCATCGGGTCAGGCCTCCAGCGCCCGGCGCGCGCGGATGGCCAGCACGCGGCGGCGCACGATCTCGGTGCGGATGGCGGTCAGCCACAGGGCCAGGAACAGCGCCGCCCAGGCCGCCATCATGGTCAGCAGGGGGGTCAGGAACTCGCCGGTCAGGGACGGGCCGCCGGCGCGCAGCAGGGAGGCCGGCTGGTGCAGGGTGTTCCACCAGTCGACCGAGAATTTGACGATCGGCAGATTGACCAGGCCGACGAGGCCCAGCACCGCGGCGGCGCGGGCCGCCTTCTGCTCGTCGTCGATCGAGGCGCGCAGGGCCATGTAGCCGAGGTAGAACAGGAACAGGATCAGCACCGACATCAGCCGGGCGTCGCCCCAGGCCCACCAGGCCCCCCACATGGGCTTGCCCCACAGGCTGCCGGTGACCAGGGCGAGGAAGGTGAAGGCGGCGCCGGGCAGGGCCGCGGCGCGGGCGGCGGCGTCGGCGAGGGCGTGG
>Ga0233425_10006420_pt1 | contig 17458 bp, 12 predicted proteins | sample Watercolumn_Towu_2_FD_181712 | JGI IMG/M metagenome (GOLD analysis project Ga0233425, IMG submission 181712) | Freshwater microbial communities from Lake Towuti, South Sulawesi, Indonesia - Watercolumn_Towuti2014_140_MG | ecosystem: Environmental > Aquatic > Freshwater > Lake | place... | reverse complement strand
AGTCAACGGAGGTCCTGAACATCGTTGCTTCCCGTTCTGCCATGCCCTATGGGAGATCACAGCCGTCCTCGCTGCGCAAGAGGCAAGATGTGTAGAAGAGACAGCCCCGAGGGAGAGGGGATGTGAGCATGCGCGTTCCATGTCACCGCTCCACTGAGGCGAGCTGGACGCCCCACGACTTGGCCCGATAGGCCCAGTCTTCCTGCACCACTGCGCCGCGCACCCAGGCGCGCAGCTCGTGTGTCCCCACGACCTCGGGCGAGAGGGGATCGAGCAGGTCCACCACGTCCACGCCCCGGCCCGCGGCCACGAACGTCGTGCTGCCGCGGACGGCCATGTCGCGTGACCGGCCCGAGAGAGCAGCACTCCCGGCGAGCCGCGGGTCGCCGGTGGTGTACCTGAAAGGATCGGGGCCGCAGCCCAGCCGGAGGCAACGGCGATAGAATCCTCCTCGAGGATTCGGTACAGGGCGCCCCTGCGAGTTCAGGCACGAGCACCAGCGCATCTGGAGGTCGACGCACCCTCGCTCGTTCTGCTGGGCCGTCGCCGTGGCCGGCGCGATCCCAACCGCCAGCGCGATGCCCGCCACGACGCACCACGCTCGCCGGCTACCTGGGGGTACGACTACTGCAGGGGGGGGCGTTCCGACGGACTTCCGCTCCCCAAGCATCGGAACGCGACGCGCGACGCTCATGGAACCCTCCCTTCGATGACGTGTCGGTTGAGTCGATGGTCGCTGAGGCGAGCGGCGAAAGTCAATGTGAAAGAGGGGGATGGGCGGAGGGAGACATCAAGACTCAGAGGTGAGCTTCCCGTCGGCGTCGTAGCGGTAGAAGCCGCGGCCCGTCTTGCGGCCGAGGTGGCCGGCGGCGACCAGCGTCCGGAGGAGGTTGGTCGGCCGGAACCGGTCGCCGTGCGCGGCCGCGAGGGCCTCGCGGACCCGGAGCTGGGTATCGAGCCCCGTGAGGTCCGACGTCTGGAACGGACCCATGGGGTGGCCGAAGGCCAGACGGCACGCGGCATCGACCTCCGCGGCCGACGCGAGCCCCTCTTCGACGAGGCGCTGGGCCTCGTTGGTCAGGACCGCGATGAGTCGGGTCGTGATGAAACCCGGCGAGTCCCGGCGGCACACGATCGGCACCTTGCCGAGGGCACGGCTGAGCTCGACGACCGTGTCCACCGTCTCGTCCGAGGTCTCGAAGCCACGGACGATCTCGATCAGCCGCATGAGCACGGGAGGGCTGAACCAGTGCATACCCACGACCATCGTGGGGCGTCTCGTCGCGGCGGCGATGGAGGTGATGCTGAACTGCGAGGTGTTCGAGGCCAGGATCGTCCCGGGCGCCGCGACTCGATCGGCCTCCTGGAACACGGCGCGTTTCAGCTCGAGGACCTCCGGGACGGACTCGATCACGATCTGGGCATCGGCGACGGCTGCTTCGAGGCTCCTCGTGAGCTCGATCCGAGCGAGTGTGTCCGCGACCTCCTGTGCGGTGAGCTTCCCCTTGTCCTCGAGCTTGTGCAACGAGTCGGAGATCTTCGTCCGTGCGCGGTCGAGCGCGGTGGCGTCCACGTCCATCAGGCGGACGCCGAGCCCCGCTGTCGCCGCGACCTGGGCGATGCCGTGACCCATGATGCCTGCGCCGCAGACACCGATCCTCGACACTGGCTCCATGATCCCTCCCTGGCCCGTGGCCTGGTTCAGATCCGACGATAGCTTCTTTCTCTCATGGGTGTGAAGAAGTGAACGAGACGAGGCAAGGGTTGACGGAGGCTCGTGGACCCAATAGTCTCCGTTACCCGATCGAGCCGGTGACAGCCGCGACGAACGCGGCGGTGCCAGAGGGAATCAGCCGCGACGAACGCGGCGTAGCCAGAGTAAGCGAAGACTTACGAAGGAGGAAAGCAATGAGCAAGCTCGTCAACCCCCATGGAGGCAAGGGCCTCAAGCCGCTGCTGCTCGAGGGAAATGCGAAGGCCGCGGAGCTGAAGAAGGCCGCAGGGCTCAAGAAGGTCCCCATGACCACCCGCGAGACCTCGGACCTCATCATGCTGGGCATCGGCGCGTTCACCCCCCTCGATGGATTCATGGGTCACGCCGACTGGAAAGGGTGCTGCGAGAGCTACTCCATGCCCTCCATGGGTGGTCTCTTCTGGCCCATCCCGATCACGCTGTCCGCGACCAAGGAGCTCGCCGACTCGATCAAGATCGGCGAGGAGGTCACGCTCTGGGACACCGAGACCGACGCCGTCATGGGCACCATGAAGGTGACCGAGAAGTACACCATCGACAAGGAGTACGAGTGCAAGCAGGTGTTCCGGACGATCGACCCCGAGCACCCCGGCGTGAAGAAGGTGATGGAGCAGGCCGAGATCAACCTCGCCGGTCCGGTGAAGGTGCTGTCGGAGTCCTACTACCCCGAGATGTTCGCCGGCATCTACCAGCGGCCGGCCGAGGCGCGCGCGATCTTCCAGGAGCGCGGCTGGGACACCGTCGCGGCCCTCCAGCTCCGCAACCCCATGCACCAGTCGCACGCGTACCTCGCGTGGATCGCCATCGAGGTCTGTGACGGCGTGTACATCCACCAGCTCGTTGGCAAGCTCAAGGAAGGCGACATCCCGGCCGAGGTCCGCGTCAAGGCGATCGACGCGCTCGTGAACAACTACTTCCGCAAGGAGCGCGTGCTCCAGGGCGGCTACCCCATGGAGATGCGGTACGCCGGTCCGCGCGAGGCGCTGCTCCATGCCGTGTTCCGTCAGAACTACGGCTGCAGCCACCTCATCGTCGGCCGCGACCACGCCGGCGTGGGCGACTACTACGGCCCGTTCGACGCCCAGAAGATCTTCCACGAGATCCCCAAGGACGCGCTCGAGCTCAAGCCGCTGCCGCTCGACTGGACGTTCTATTGCTACAAGTGCGAGAGCATGGCCTCGATGAAGACCTGCCCCCATGACGGCAAGGCCGTCATCAACGACAAGGGCGAGTACGTCGAGGGCGCCCGGCTGCTGCTCTCCGGCACCATGCTGCGCAAGGGCCTGAGCGAAGGCGCACCGATCCCGAAGGAGTTCTCGAAGCCCGAGGTCCTCAAGGTCCTGCGGGAGTACTACGCGGGGCTCGAGGAGAAGGTCGAGATCAAGCTCCACGGCGCCGCCACCGGCGACACGAAGAAGAAGTAGTCACCGGCTACCGTCCCGCGCGCAACCTTTCGATTACGGCCTGCATCTCGTCCGGCACGGGCCGCGTGAAGCTCGTCCACTCTCCGCTCCCTGGGTGGACGAAGCCGAGCTCGCCCGCGTGGAGCATGAGGCGGGGCGCGGAGACCACCTCGCCCTGGTAGTCTCGCAGGTACAGGGTCTCCCCCACGAGCGGGTGTCCCGCCTCGCTGAGGTGGATGCGGATCTGCGCCGTCCGCCCCGTTTCGAGGCGGCACGTCACGATGCTCACGTCTCCGCGCAGGTACTCCTCGAGCTCGACGTGGGTGACGGCGATCTTCCCGGCTCGTTGACGCCGAACGCGGGGCAGCGGCGAACGCTCCACCGACCCTCGCAGGCCGTCGCCCCGGTCCTCGAGCAGGTGAGACCGGAATGTCCCGGACCTGACGTGACCGTGCGCGAGGGCGCGGTAGCGCCGGTGGACCGAGTGCTCGCGGAACTGATCGGCGAGTCGGAGGAAGGCCCGCCTCGTCCGAGCGAACACGAGCAGCCCCGAGGTCCCCCGATCGAGCCGGTGGACGACGAGGAGCGGATGGAGCGCGCTCCGGCGGCGCGCCGGCCGGGGTCCGCCGCGTCGAGACAGGAATCGCTGCACATGGTGGCAGAGCGCGGCGTCATCCTCGTCACCGAAAGGGACGGTCGAGATGCCCGAGGGCTTGTCCACGACGACGATGAGGTCGTCCACGTGGACGACCCGGGCGAGATCGAGGTCGTCCTTGCGCGCCGGGCGCCTGGCAGCCGGCTCGAACGCGATCGCCGCGCCCCTGCGCGCGGGCGCGGCGGGATCGGTGACGACCAGACCGTCGACGGAGATCTTCCCGCGTTCGATCCAGCCCCTGGCCCGCCCCCAGCTTGCGTCGAAGAGCGCCCGGACCACGTGGTCGAGCCTGACGCCGGCGAGCTCATCGCCAACCGTGTGCGAGCCTGTGCCGCGGTCGCTCACAGGAGATGTCTCCACGGCAGGCGGAGCCCGGCAGGGCCGCCAGGCGTCCGACAGCCGCATCCGTCGGAGCGACGAGCTGGTCGTGCGGGCCCGTCCCGGTCCGCGTCCGGCCCGGCGTCTCGCCCTCCGTCGGGCCCGGAGTCGCCGGGTCCGGCGTCGGGTCCCGCGTCGCGGCCGGGGTCCGACGCGTCGTGCGGGTCGGTGCCGCGCGTGTACTCCTCGAGGTTTGTCAGTCCGTCGCCGTCCGGGTCGTCCGAGGCGTCGGGCGCGTCGGGGTCGGTGCCGTTCTCCTGCTCCCAGCCATCTGGCAGCCCATCGCGGTCACGGTCGGACACGGAGACGGTCAGCACGAAGACTTGCTCGGCCGTGTCCGTCGCGTCGCTGGCGCCGAGGCTCACCTCGTGAGCTCCGCCGTGCCGGTACGTCGGGGTCCACGTGACGACCCCCGACGCCGGGTCCACGCTCATCCCCGCGGGGCCTCGCTCCAGCCCGAAGACGACGGGCTCGAGGTCCAGGTCCGACGCGTTCGCGTCGTACACGTACGGCTCGCCGGCCACTGCCGACGCCGGTGGCTCGGTAGTGAATCGCGGAGGTCGGTTCACGGGCGGTGCCCAGACCATCCAGCCGTTGGACACGGCGCGTTCGCCCATGTGGTCGGCGGTCTCGTTGTCCGACGGGTAGTTGACGACGCCGGAGCCGACCCACGGCCAGATCCACATCGTCGTGGACCCGCCGCCGTCGTAGTTGAGCCCTCGGTCGCAGCCGAGGGAAACCATGAAGTCGGCGAGCGAGAAGAGGTCGACGCCGAGGCCCGCCTCGGTCCGTCCATCGATGGTGACGAACAGCAGGTAGTCGTCGCCGGTGATGCAGGCCGCGGTCCGCGGGTGGCGCGATGACGTGAAGGACTCGCCCGCCGCCTCCTCGCGCCACGTGACCTCTGCAACGCCGTCCCGGGCGAGTCGGGGAAGGCCGCCGAGCGCGTGATGGACCTCGTCGAAGGGATCTCCGGCCGCGACCCGCTCCACGAGGGCCAGCGCTCCGTCGCCGAGCCCCAGCGCGGCGCGAGGGGGGCGAGAGCCCGGGTTCGATGCGAGGAATCGGTCGTCGATGCGGACCAGCCCGACGGGGGCGCAACTCGAGTCGAAGAAGCCGGCGTTCACGGCCGCCACGGCACCGACGCGCCGCGCGATCGAGCTCGTTCGCTCGCAACCTCCCTCAGAGAGTCGCGGCTCGACGACGACATCGGGGTGCGTGAGGTCGATCTCGAGGAGGTTCACGGACTGCGTCCCGCCGAACAGGTCGTCGTGGATCTCCTGGCGCCAGAGCACTCCCTGGGCGACCTGTCGTTCCCGCACGATCACGTGTCCCAGGTCTTCCGAGAAATCGATGCGCAGGACGTAGGGTCCGGGCAGCGGCTCCCCCTCATCGACATAGGTATCCACTGCGACCCACAGCGAGCCGGCATCGACGTCGGCTTCCGCCACCTGGTGCCCCCGATCGAGGCAGCCGACCTCGTGGCCGACGATGTCGATCGAGCTGAGGATGTGGACATCGACGTCGACAGAGCCCGGATCGTCGCCTTCGACCCAGGCGGTCACGCGGCCAGGTCGATCGAGGGCGTACCAATACACGACCTCCGGGCCCGACTCGTCGAGCCAGTCCGCACAGGTGTAGGTGTCCACGACCTCGACGCCCGTGGTGGTGTCGGACTGGTGGGCAAACGGGATGTCGTCCACGATGAAGGGCTCGTCCCACGTGCCGGCGCCGACCTGCGCCGGCGCGGCCGCTGGGGCGATGAGGAACAGGGCAACGAGCGCCATCCGGCCGATGCGCGCACCGTGTCCGGCGGTCTCGCCCGGGTGTGCTCCCGGTGCTTCACCCCTCACGCCTCGCACCACGTCACACGCCTCCTTGAAAACATGTTCGCACTGTCGCGGGGAACATATATTATCTGCCCGATCATGGCCCAGACATCGGCCTCGAATCAAATCGCCGTCGCGGAGCTCCGCGAGCTCCCGATGTCGCACGAGCTGGCGCGGGCCGTCGCCATGGTCGTGCTCGAGCGCGCCGAGCCTCCCCGCTCGACCTGGGGCATCGGTGAGGGGCACGTCGCCAGGGCCCTGCAGGACGCGGGGATCGACCCCGGCAGCCTCGAGCCCCGGCAGACCGCGTCGCTCGAGGCGATCGATCGCGGCCCGAAGGACGAGAGAGAAGCGGCCCTCGCCGGTGCGCTCGTCGCGCTCGGCATCCGGGCCCGGCTCGAGGCCGCGGGGACCCCGGAAGCCAGGCGTCAGGTGATCGAGGGCTTCATAGACAAGCTCGACTGGATCGAGGCGAGCAGCCCACTTGCACCCTATTCGGCGCTCGCGGCGGCGCTCGGGGAGTCCCTGGGGAGCGTATTCTGGAAGACGGTCGTCTCGACGCTCGGGCGCGATGCCCGGGCCGATCGGTCCGCGGGATCGTCCAGGCCCGGATTCCTGCTCGTCACCCGGGCGAGCGCCCTCGCACACGCCCCTGCTGCGATGAGGCCCCAGCTCACCGCGTCGGTCCTGTCGCAGGTCACGCACGACACGCTCAGGCGAGTCGCCCTGGCGGCGCTGGCGGGAGACGGGGGTGCGCCGGGCGGGGCGAGCGAGCCCGACGAGCCGACTGAACGGCGCGACTCGGGAGCGCCGCGGTCGCCGCGGCTCGAGGGGCACCTCGTGGGACGCTCCTGGGGGCTGCTCCCCCGCCTCATCGCCGCGGTCACCGGCGTGCTGCTCCTGCGATGGTTGATCCGGCTGGCCGGCCGGTTCCTGCTGGGCCTGCGACACGAGGGCTCGATCGAGCTGAAGCCCCAGAGCATCATCCTCGACGGCACGCTCCGCCTGCTCGGCCGCACGATCCGCGAGGAGCATGCCGCGCACCCGCTCGCGACGCTCCGCGAGGCATCGATCGCGCGCAGGTTCCGGTATCTCCACATGCTGGTCGGGGCACTGGCGCTGGTGATCGGGGCGGCGCTGGGGGTCAACTTCCTGGTCGAGGGCGCGTGCGCCGGCTACCCGCCGCTGGCGCTCTTCGGGCTCGCGGTGATCGGAGGCGGCATCCTGCTCGACGTGCTGCTCGAGGTCCTCGTCCCGAACCGGAAGGGCGTGTGCTCGGTGGCCCTCGACTTCGGCCCGCGCCGGACGTTCCAGCTCCGCGGCGTCGATCGGAAGGCGGCCGAGCGATTCGTCGAGGAGGTCGCGCGGCTCGTCCCACCGCCGCGCGGCTCGAGCCCGGAGAAGTCGGGGTAGCCCTCGCACCGGACGTGTTGACGGTCGGTTGTGGAAGTCCCAAGATACTCGCAGCTCATCACGGGAGGCTGACAGCATGCTCGACCTGCTCAAGAGGTTCGGCTACAAGCCGCGCCAGGCCGTCTGGGAGCTCACGCTCAAGTGCGACATGAACTGCCGGCACTGCGGTTCACGCGCCGGCAAGGCCAGGGACGACGAGCTGACCACGCCCGAGGCGCTGCGGCTGGCCAAGGACCTCGCCAAGGCGGGCTGCAAGCGACTGACCCTGAGCGGCGGCGAGCCGCTCCTGCGTGAGGACTGGCCCCTGCTCTGCCAGACGCTCATCAGCCACGGCGTCCGGGTGAACATGATCTCGAACGGGCGCAAGTTCAACGCGAAGATCGCGAAACGGGCCAAGGCCTTCGGCCTCGAGGGGATCTCGTTCAGCCTGGACGGTCTCGAGGACACGCACACGTTCATCCGGCGGGTCAAGGGGCACTGGAAGAAGGTCATCGAGAACTTCGACATCGCGCGCGAAGCCGGGCTGCCGGCCGGCGCGGTCACCCTCATCGTGCGCAAGACCATCGACGAGCTCGAGGATATCCGGGAGATCCTGAGGCAGCACAAGGTGCGCACGTGGCAGCTCCAGCTCGGCAACCCGTCGGGGAACATGGTCGAGCACCGGGACATGGTGATCAACCCGGAGGACGTGCTGCGGTTGATCCCCCTCGCAGCGGACCTGCGCAAGCGCAAGGGGTATCCCAAGGTCTACATCGGCGACAACCTCGGGTACTTCGGCGAGCACGAGACCGAGCTGAGGGACCAGGACGGGTTGATCCCGTTCTGGATCGGCTGCCGCGCCGGCTGCTCGGTCGTCGGGATCGAGAGCAACGGCAACATCAAGGGATGCCTCTCGCTCCCGTCGGCGCTGAACAACATCGACGCGTTCGTGGAGGGCAACATCCGGCAACGCCCGTTCCAGGAGATCTGGGACGACCCGGACAAGTTCGCGTACAACCGGAAGTTCAAGGTCGAGGACCTGGTCGGATTCTGCCGGACCTGCGAGTACGCGGAGGTCTGCCGCGGCGGGTGCTCCTGGACCGCGTTCTCCCACACGGGCTCGCGGTACGAGTTCCTCCACTGCTACCACCGCCTGGTCGAGCTCCAGAAGCGGGGCATGCTCCGGACGTCCGAAGAAGTGCACGGGGATGCCGCGGCACCGGCGTCGCCAGTACCCGAGGTCGAGACCGCCGACGACCACGCCGAGGCGGACGCCGGCTGATCGCTTCGTCCGATCAGCGCCGGCTCACGACGAGGCGATAACTCCCGTGGTCGTCCCAGTCGTACCCGTCGACGATAATGAAGTAGCGCCCAGCGGCAAGGGAGCGCACGATGAGCGAGTACCTGTCCTCGCCCGGGACGATGTCGTCGTGACACCAGATGGTCGAGGAAGACCGGTCGCACTCGCTCCGCAGGATGAGCACCGTGTCGTAGGACCTGGCACCAGGATCCGTCGTCCGCATCTCGTACGTGTCGGCCTCGGCGACGTCCAGAGCGAACACGTGGTCGGGTGCACCGCCTCCGCCGCAGGTCATGGTCCTGAAGTCGTCGTTGGCGCCCGTGGTGCTCCCCGTGACCTCGACCGAGGCGCCATCGCCGGGCGCCGCGATGAGCCGGGGGAGAGAGCAGTCCTCTGCGCATCCTGGCTCGCCGCCCGTGCACGTCTCGTCCGTGGTCGTGCAGCCGTCGTCGGTCGTCCCGTTGCAGTCGTTGTCGATATCGTCGCAGACCTCGTCGGCATGAGGGTGGACGCCGGGGTCCGTGTCGTCGCAGTCGCGGTTGCTCTCGACGAAGCCATCCGGCGGATCGCAGAAACGGCTCGCGAAACGCGGATCGCCGAACCCGTCGCCGTCACCGTCGCGATACCAGACGGGCGCGTCGATCGCGTCGTTCTCGTTGCCGGAGCAGTTCGAGTCGATGCCGTCGCAGGTCTCCGTCGCGCCCGGGTGGATCGACGGGTCGCCGTCGTTGCAGTCGTCGCCGGCGCAGCTCGAGCCGATCCCGTACCCGTCGCGGTCGTGGTCCACGCACTCGGCGCACTCCCCGCTCGTCGGGAGGCACTGATCGACGATCCCCACGTCGGCGGTGAAGGTCGAACAGAAGAAGTCCGTCGGACACCCGGCCCCGCCGGAGCAATCGATCGCGCAGTACCTCGTCCCGCCGATGTTCACGCAGAGGTCCTGCTCCCGACCGCACTCGTCATGCGCCGTGCACGGCTGACAGAGCATCGTGAGCACGGGCACGCACCCGTTGGAGCACTCGTTGTTGTCGATCGTGTCGCCGTCGTCGCAGCGTTCGCCGCTGTCCTGGACACCGTCTCCACAACGCGGCCGCGTGCAGTCCAGTCGGCACGCATCGGGCGCGGTGTTCGAGTTGGCAGCTCCGTCGTCGCACTCCTCGTCACCCTCTGGCACTCCGTCGCCACATGACGCCCCGGCGTCCCTCTCTGTGTCCACTTCGGTGTCCGTATCGGCGTCACTGTCGATGTCGGTGTCGGCATCGGCGTCGACACCGGCTTCGCCGCCACCGTCTTCCGGGATCTCAGAGTCCTGAAGCACGGAATCGCCCGCTCGTGGCGCGAGCAGGAGCGAGCAACCGGACCCCAGGAGCGCGGCGACGAGGAAGATCCTGTAGTCGAAGAGCGCCACTCAAGATAGATGATATATGATTCATTGTTCGCGAAGTACCATCGAGGAGAGGTGGTCGACGCGGTTCGTGCAATGAAGGATCACCAGACGATGTGGCTCTTGGCCGTCGTCGTCGCGGCCTGTCACGGCAACTTCCCCGCCCGGGACGGCGGACACGGTGACGGCGACGCGGACGGGGACGTCGATGCGGACGCGGACGCCGACTCGGACGGGGACGTCGGCTCGGACGCCGACGTGGAGCCCGATAGCGATCCGTGTCTACCCAGGGCGGCAACGTCGTGCATACAGGACGACCTCTGGTGGGTGGACTCCTGCGGCAACGCCGAGGAAGTCGCGGAGGACTGCACGGCCGACGGCGCGGTCTGCCGCAACGACGCGTGCTGCCACCCGCACCAGCGAACCACCTGTCGCGACGGTGACGCGTGGTGGGTGGACTCCTGCGGCAACGTGGAGGAGGTCCGCGAGGCGTGCGACGACGGCCTCGCCTGCTCGACGGACGTTTGTGACGAGCGCGCGGGCGATTGCATCCACGTGGCGGACTGTGGCGACAGGGAGTGCGTGGGGGCGCTGTCGGAATGCCAGTGTCATCCCGTGAGCAGGAGGCTGGCTTGCGGCTCCCACGCGGCAGGATCTCTCGCGCCGGGTCCGGACGTCACGGACGTCATGGCCATCTACGGCGAGGGATGCGGTCTCGATGGGCCGTCTCGCGTCGGGCTCGACGGGAACGAGATGACGTTCCGGTTCTCCCACGGCATCGAACGGCCCCAGGTGGTCACCGTGACGCTGACCAGCGTCTGCGGCGACGAGCTCCTCGGCGTCGCGCTCGACGGCGGCTTCACGCCCTGCGATCCCGCTCGCTGTATCATGGGACAGACCCGCGCCGGGCCTGTCTGAACGGAGGACGGAGCGACCGTGACGTCGCTCGAGTTCACCGCGCCGGCAGGGATCGGGTACTACATCGTCGTGGACTGTGCGAGCGGGATGGAGAGCTCGTTCGCCATCGACGTGAGCTGCGCGCCATCCTCCGGCGCCCCGGCGACCTGATCATCCGGCCCTTCGCTTCGACAGATCGAACGATCTGGCGAGGGTTTCATGTCACATGTCACACGTCGAGCCGCGCCTCGTGAAGCTCGTGGATGAAGTACCACTGCGCATAGTGGGCCCGCACGCGAACCTCGAGCGAGGCGAAGAAGCTGGCGACGATGTCGCCGCACGACAGGAGGTGGCGGTCGACCTCGAGACGGAAGGTCTCGTCCGAGGTCCGGACGAGGAACGGCGTGACCACGACGACCTTGTCGTCCGAGAAGCTCCGCAACACCAGGTCCATGCCGGCGCCGCCTCTGATCGTGCGTCCGAGGAGCGTCACGGGGCGTGCGAACTGGTTGGGCTCGTCGAACACGTTCGAGACCACGCCCCCGCGCATCAGCCGGGTCATCATCTCGAACGGGACATCGGTGCCCGGGTCGTCCACGTTCAGCAGGTGGATCGGTGCGGTGCCGTACCGCTCGACCAGCTCCCGCGCCGTCGCGCGGAACATGCTGAGCACGGGCTCTGGGTACCGGCCGACCATGGCCGTCTCGATGCTGTTGGCCATCAGCACGCCGGGGAACAGGTACGTGCCGCCGAAGTGGCACTCGGCGATGAACAATGCCTTGCCCTGCTCGCGCGCCTCGTGAAACGGCGCGAGACTCTCGCCGACGTCGACCCGGTTGCGCGCGATCCAGACCGTCTCGTACCGTTTCACGAGACCGAAGAGCTTTTCGTAGTAGTGGATCGCAATATGGCGCAGCACCTCGTCGAGCGCCGCGCCCGTATGGGGCAGACCCATGAAGGCCAGGCTGTCCGAGACCTCGGCGACATCGTCGGGGTGCTGGTCGTAGTACCGCATCCCCTGCTCGACGATCTGCGGCCGCCCGCGCTGCCACGAGAGCCTGCCAACGAGGTCGAGGTTCTCCTTATTGAGGAGAAACGTTCCGATAGACATGGTCACTCCCCCATCGATGGCAATAGACCCCTCAGCGCCTCAGGCATGGCCTGGTGCTTGCCCTCCTGATCGACGAACCCGACTTCCATGACCACCTGCGCCGCGACCTGCTCGTGCTCGACGAGAATGATCTGTTGCTCGATGAGCACCTCGCCGGGCGAGGTCTGGCGGCCCCTGGTCTGCACGACCAGGCGATCGCCCAGCCGCGCGGACCTCAGGAACCGCATGCTGAGGCGGGACACATGGACGTGGTCCGGATCGAGCCAGGACCCCCGCTTCTCGGCGGGCCGCATGGCCAGGAGCGTCTCCTCCAGCGCCGCCTCCGAGAACTTGGCGTAGGTCGCGTGGTACGCGATGCCCTGCGTGTCCGTATCCTCGAAGTAGACGCGGAACCGAGCGGTGTAGGGGTATCGCTCCTCCTTCCCGCCGGGCGGGAATCGGAGCGGCGGCCGTGGTCTCTTCCGGCCGGTCTCGAGCTCGCTGGCGAGGCTCCCGGGGACCGGTGCGAGCTGGCCGCGCTCGTCGAGGAAGAGCACCTCGACGACTCCGTCGGAGACCAGCTCCCGGGTGTCGGTCTTCACGATGCGCTGGTCGAAGGCCGCCCGGTGCGACGACGCCCGGCGGAGCCCCGTGTGCACTTCCAGGACGTCACCGAAGGCGCTGATCGACGTGAACACCACGTCGAGCCGGTAGATGTTGATCGTGTACCGCGTCAGCCAGGACTCCTCGCCCGCGCCGGAGCACAGCGACTCGATCAGCTCGACTCGCCCTCGGTCCATGTACCGGAGGTAGGCCTGCGGTGTGGCGACCCCCTGCACGCCGAGGTCGTACCCGAACACGCGCGCCTGCACGCGATCGCGAGGGGCCCCCTCGCCCGCTCCCTTTCCCTTTCCCGCTCCCCCTCCCGCTCCCGCTCCCCCTCCCGCTTCCCACCCATTCGCGCTCGGGCTCGCTATCCCCGTGGTTTCGACATCGACATCATTCCGGGGGGGGAGAGTCGCCGGGGGGTGCAGCCTCACGGGCGGCGCAGGACGCGGCGCGTCGAGGTGGTCGAGGACGACCGCGGCCGTCTGGACGCCGGTCATCACGGAGCCCTCGTACCCGCCTCCCGACCAGGTCCAGGCGCCGGTGAGGAAGAGACCCCCGATGGGCGTGCGGTTGCGGAGCCTCCGGCTGTGGGCCTGCTGGACGGTCTGGGCGAGGCCGTAGATCGCACCGGCGTGGTTCGAGGTGAAGCGGTGCATGGTGCGCGGCGTGGCGAGCTCCTCGACCGCGATGTGCTGCTCGAGGTCCGGGAACCGGCGCAGGGCCTTTCGGAGCAGGCGGTCGCGGACCTCCCGCTTCCGCCGCGCGTAGGTCTCCTCGTCGATATCGATCCAGTCGGCCGCCGGCGTGACCTCCGCGACGCTGATGATGCCGCAGCCCTCCGGCGCGACGTCCGGGTCCGAGCGCTCGTAGCTCGTCAGGCACCAGTCGGTCGAGTCGATCTCGCCGTCCAACGCGCGGCGGTACGCCTCGTCGAGGTCGAACCCGTGGTTCAGGAAGAAGTTGTCGTGCTCCATGCCGATCTCGCCCGGGCGGCAGTCGAGCCCGATGTAGTGCGAATAGAGCGAGATCGATGGCTCCATCTGGCCGATCCGGTAACGGAACACCCTGGAGATCGCGGCCTCCGGGACGAGGTCGAAGAAGGTCGCGAACGGGTTCACTCCCGAGACCACCGCCCGGGCCGCGATGCGCGTCCCGTCGGCGATCTCGACGCCCGCGGCCTTGCCCTCCTCGACGATCACGCGCGTGACGGGGGACCTCGTCAGGCACTCGCCGCCGAGCTCCTTCAGGCGCTCGACGAAGGCCGCGCTCACGGCCTGGCCACCGCCGCGGACGTGGTGCGCTCCTTCCAGGAAGGAGCTGCAGAACACGCACGCCGCGAACGTCGCGGCAGCGCGGTTCGGCGGCAGGCCGATGTACATCCAGAGCTGGCCCAGCACGGCCATGAGGCGCGCGTCGGACAGATACGCCCGGAGCAGGTCGCCGAACGTGTGGTCCAGGTACGCGCTGCTCACGCGCTCGGCGAGCGGGACGCGGAAATCGGGGTCCATGGTGGGACCGATGACGTCGGCCTTGAGACGGTCGAGGAAGAGGAACAGGGCGACCAAGCCGTCGCGCTCGGCCGGGAACAGCTTGGACAGCTCGTCGATCACGCCCTCGCGGTCGTTGGGCAGGACCACGGAGAGGCCGGGGAGCTCGGCGTGGAAGATGTTCTCGCGACGGTAGGGTCTGAGCTTCTCGAGCACGCCGAGGCTGTGGAGCATGCCGTGGGTCATGCACCCCGGGTTGAGGCCGCCGATGTGATGGAGCGAGACGTCGAACAGGTACCCGCGCCTCTTGAACGCGTGGGCGTAGCCCCCCGCGACACGGTGCTGCTCCAGCACGCAGACCTTCAGCCCCTGGCGGGCGAGCTCGACGGCGCAGGACAGGCTCCCGAGCCCGGCGCCGACCAGGGCCACGTCGACCTGCTGGGGGACCGCCGTCATGTCACATCCCGGCGCGAGCGATGGTCATGAGCACGAGCCGGTCCATCGAGAAGACGAGCCGCCCCGCCCGGTCCACCACCGCGAGGTCCACTGTCGTCTGCTGCGCCGTGAGCTCGTGGGTACGGCAGATGACGACCGCGTCTCGCTGCGGCGTGGGGCCGGCCACGTGCAACGTGCCGATGCTGTAGGGGATGGCCATGACGCGGTGCTTCTGCATGGCCATGGCCGCCACGACCTGGACCGCCATGTCGGCCAGGACTGGGTTCAACACGAAACCGCCCGGGACCTCGAGAAGCGCCAGTGCGTCGTCGGTCAGCGTGACGCTCCCGAGGAACAGCTCACCCACCGCCACGGTGGACTGGATGCCGCGGAACACCGGACCCGTCTTGAGGACCTTGCCGAAGTTCTGGTCCAGCAGGGCGTAGAAGTCGGGTCCGGAGAGCGCGCTGCTGCCGTCGAGCGCGGCCAGTTGGTCCGGGGCGAGCCCGAGCCGCGCTCCCTCGCCCGGGCCGGGCGCGGCGAGGCGGCACGACGAGTAGGAGAGGTTCGCCAGGGCCTTCGCCTCGAGGGCCGGCCGCTGCGCCGGGAGCAACGACAGCGTCTCGCCGTCGCGGAACACCTCGACCGTCAGCTCCGGGCCGCGGAGCTGGAGGGGCCGGCGGAACTGCACATCGGCCGGCGCCCGTCCCAGCTCGCGCGCCACCTCGGCGAAGATCTCGGTGATGAAGGTCCCCGGGACCACGGGCTCGCCGTTGACCAGGTGCTGGTCCAGGTAGGGGTCCGAGGCCAGCGAGAACGACACGCATCGTGTATCGCCCGGACCCGCGCAGGGCTCGACGAGGCGCGCCCGGGGTCGTGCCGAGGCCCCGTGCGCCTCGAGCGCCCGGCTCGCCGCGAAGGCGGCCGAGGCGTTGAACACCGCCAGACGGCTGTGCGCGCTGCCGTGCAACGCGTCGAGGAAGAGCGCGACGCCCCTGGCCACGTCCAGCGGGACGAGCCCGGCCTGGCCGAAGCGCTTGAGCTCCTCCTCCGAGACCATGCCCGAGCCCGCCCAGGCGGTCCAGTCGATGGACTGGGCCACGAGGTGGTGGTGCATGGCGCCGATCTCCTTGACCGCGGACGCGAGCAGGTCGTTGGCCAGCCCGTAGTCGGTCTGGCCCGCGTTCCCGAATACGCCGGTCACCGAGCCGAAGGCGAGGAGCGCGCGGACCTGCGTCCAGTCGAGGCGGTCGAGGAGCGTGAAGAGCGGGCTGAGCTTGGTGTCGATGGTCCGGGCCACCTGGGCGTCGTCGAGCTCTCCGAGCATCCTGGCCTTCTGGACGCCGGCGCCCAGGACCACGCCGCGGATCGGGCCGCGCGCCGAGACCTCGTCGATCAACGAGCCGAACGCAGCCTCGTCGAGCACGTCGCAGATCACGTAGCGAGCGTCGATCTTCGCGTCGCGCAGGGTGTCGAGGTTGCGCGAGAGCTCCCACTGCGAGCGGGCGACGGCGGCTTTCCGCTTGGCCTCGCCGAGCGGCAGCCCCTGTCCCCGGACGAGCTGGATCTCGAGGTCTCGGATGACCTTCTCGATGATCTCGGGCGTCGCCGCCAGCCAGGCGGGCTTGCCGTCGGGGAGCGACGTGCGCCCGGTGAGCAGCAGCCGGCACCCCGTGCGCTCGGCCAGGGCCTTGACGCACTCGAAGACGATACCGCGGGCGCCGCCAGTGACGAGGACCAGGTCACCCGCGTTCAGGACGACCCGATGCTCGCGAGGCGGGATCATACGGGCCAGGGTCGGTTGCATGCGCATGCCGCGCCGGAGCCCGATCTCGAGCCTGGGTGTTGCCAGGCCGACGTGTCGTTCGAGCGCCTCGGCCCAGGGCAGGTCGCCCGTATCGAGGAGCTGGAAGCTGCACGACGGCAGCTCGCGGGCCAGGCTGCGGAAGAACCCGGCCGGGAAGGCGCCGAGCACCCTCCTGCTCCCGGCTGCTGCTGCGCCGAACGCGCCGTCCTGGGACAGCGGCACGAGGATCCGCACGGGGGTCTGCTGGAGCGCCGGGGCGAGGTGACGGAAGGTGGCGAACAGCTCTCGCCACGCCCGGTCCAGGGCGCGCCGGAGCACGGCGCCGCGCGGCTCGAGGTCGACGAGCCCCTCGTGAGCCAGGTAGATCAGCGTGTCTCTGCCCCCGAGCAATGCGGTCAGGTCGTCGGCGGCGAGCGCGGCGATCCGGTGCGGGCGGATCACGGCCGCGTCGATCCCCCGGCGCGTGAGCGCCTGGATGAGCTGCTGCGCGACCTTGCTGCCGTCGTCCGCGACGAGGAGCGCCTTCCGGCAGGAGAGCCGCGTGATCCCGTCTTTCCGGAGCGGCTGCGACGCGGGGACGAAGATCTCGCACCGCTCGACCTCGACCTGCGCGGCGGCGGTCGAGAGCCCCGGCGTCCTGTTCCCGCCGGCGTCTCCCGCGTCCCTGGGCTTCCCGCCAGCGGCGAGCTCGGCGAGGGACTCGGCGAGCTGCGAGATCGTCCGCACTGTGCGCGGCCGTGAGTCGCTGCTCAGGCCGAACGCGGCCGTGAGCGAGACCCATATCTCCGCGCGCTGCACCGAATCCACCCCGAGGTCCGCCTCGAGGTCGAGCTCCGTCTCCAGCATCTCCGGCGGGTACCCCGTCACCTCCACGAGCTTGGCGCGTACCCGGTCGATCCAGAGTTCGTTCGGGCCGGCACCGGCACCGGCGTGAGCGTGAGCGTGAGCGTGAGCGTGAGCGGGGACGGGAACCGGAGCGGAAACGGGAGCGGGAGCGGGAGCGGGAGCGGGAGCGGGGGCGGGAGCGGGGGCGGGAGCG
>Ga0233425_10006419_pt1 | contig 17460 bp, 12 predicted proteins | sample Watercolumn_Towu_2_FD_181712 | JGI IMG/M metagenome (GOLD analysis project Ga0233425, IMG submission 181712) | Freshwater microbial communities from Lake Towuti, South Sulawesi, Indonesia - Watercolumn_Towuti2014_140_MG | ecosystem: Environmental > Aquatic > Freshwater > Lake | place... | reverse complement strand
CGAGCGCCAACCGCCTCCGATCGCGTGACGATCAAGACGGGGCGCCGCCCCACGGGCGGCGGCAAGTCGGCCCACCACACTTCGCCGCGGTCCATGCTACTGCTCGCCCCATTTCTCGTCGCTCATGGTTTCCGCCGTCAATCGAACGGATGCCTCCGCCCAGTCCGCAACTTCGTCTTTCGGAAGTGACCGGAAATCGACATAGTCCTCAAGGACTCGTCGCGCAACGTCAGCAGCTTCTGTGCCTTCCGCTCGCGCGATTCGGTCCAGGAGTTCTTCGCGGCCTCGATCAAGTTGAACGGCAACCATAGCGGTCCTCGACCTTCTTGCGTGCTTTTCAGTAAACCCGACACTCTCCCGAAGGCAACAATCGAACCCGCATACGAGGCACTGCCGCGATCACTACCTCTACTATTGTACCACGGGCGTCGGGTGCGGCAAATGCCAGGACGTCGTTGGAGCGGAAACGAATCGGGATCAGCCGGCGGTCAGCGTGCGAAGTTCGGCGACCACTTCGGCGTCGAGCACTTTGGCGTCGACCGCTTCGTCGTCGACTTCGCGGCCCACCGACTGCAATTCGACGACGTTGCCTTGTCCGTCGAACACGGCCCGAGTAGTCCAGTAGAGGCGGCGGACGGCGCCGTCGGCGAGCACGACGCGGTGCTCGACCGCGGTTTCCGGGCAGGCCGCGCTGAGGACTTGCAGGTGGGCGGCCACTTGCGGCCGGTCTTCGGCCGGGATGTTCAGTTGTTCCTTGTGGCCGATCAGCGATTCCTCCGGTTTGCCGAAGAACTTGGCATACGCGCGGTTGACGAAGGTCAGCGTGCCGTCGGGGAGGAAGCGGCGGATCAACTCGGTCTGCTCTTCCAGCACGCCGCGGAGGCGGTTTTCCGAGCGCAGCCGCATCGCCCGCGAACGGGCCAATTGCGCCAGCAGCAGGTCGAACTCGGCGGCCAGCGTGCCCACCTCGTCGGCGCCGTGACGGCCGATCCGCTTGCTCAGGTCGCCGCACTGGCGGATCCATTGCACGTGCCGGATGAGTTGCCGCACGGGCCGCACGACGAAGTACCCGAGACAGACGTAGGCCCCCGTCACCAATCCCACGGCGGCCAGCAGCATCCAGCCCTGCTCGTACCAGATGGCCTCGCGGCCTTCGAGGGTAATCAGTCGCAGGTAATCGACTTGCAACGCCCGCACCGGCTCGCCGTGTAAGTCGTTCAGCGTCGCGTAGACCTGCAAGACGTTGTGGCGGCTGTCGTCGTACCAGCGGGGCGCATCGTCGTCTGCGGAGAGTTCCGGCTTGTCGGCCAGGAACTCCGCATCGTACGGCACGAGGGCACAATCGACGTTTACTTGCTCGTGGAGCCGCGCGAGTTCCGTTTCATCGAGCAACCGTCCGAAGACCACCGTGCCGCGGACCGGTCCCTCGCCGCGGGATGTCACGATCGGATAAGAGGCCACGATCATCAGGCCGTCGCCCACGGTCAGCAAGCCGGAGCGGGCTTGCGGGGCCGCGCCGTGCCGCAACAGGACGCCGTCCGGCGCGAAGGCCGCCGACGGCAGACCGGCAATCGCCAGCGGCGCGCCGCGCACCGCATCGCGGGTCTGCTCCCAAACGAGCGATCCGCGGTCGTCGTAGAGCCGCGCGAGATTGATCTTCAACGTGGCGAACACCTCGGGCCCTAGGTTCGTCCGCAGGAACTCCGGGTTGCGGTCGCGGATGAAGCGGTAAGCGTCGTCCCATTCGCCGTAGTTGCGGGCCGAGGCGGCCAGTTGTTCGGCCTCGCGGCCGAGGGCCTGTTCGACGCGCATCAGGTTGCGGCCGGCCGCGGCCCGCTCCAAGGCGGCGAACTTGGGATACACGACGGCCCGTTCGATCGCGCCGTCGGCCACGAACATAGCGGCCGCGATCAACGCCAGAATGGCAATCAGTTTGGCACGCATCGGCATGGCAATCACCCGGCTGAGAGTTGCACGACGGCAGACGGCACGACCGGCGACGCACCCCGACACTGGATTGCACCCCGGCAGCCCTGGGGAAGTATAGGCCACCGCTCGGTCCACGAAGACTGCGGCCACCGGCAGACTGAGCGCCGGCAGCAGACCATCGCCGGTCAGGGTATCGGTCTCAGCGAGCATAACGGTTGTGCCGCTGCCGCGGCCCTGCCAACACTCTTCTAACACACGGCTAATATCGGCCTAACAACACTCTGCTAGAAAGCCATTAACAGGAGGGGAAACGTGTCCTGCCCGATCCGCGGTTCTGCTGATTGCTGCGTTGCTGGCGTTGACGCCGGCCGCCGGCTGCTCGCGCGGCGGGGGGGAGGCGGTCGTCACCATCCGCGTCGAGGGCTCCGACACGATGGTAAACGTCGCCCAGGCCTGGGCTGAACGCTACAACCAGTTGCACCCCGACGTGAGCGTACAGGTCTTGGGCGGCGGCTCGGGCGTGGGCATCGCCAGCCTGATCGACGGCAACTGCGATCTGGCCAACAGCAGCCGCACGATGAAGAAGGACGAGATCGAGAAGGCCACGGAGATGTACGTCACCGGCCGGTACGGGTAAGGCATTTGGAGTGCGGTGGCAGTGCAACTGCCACCCCAACTAGCGCCCCGATCGACCCGAGATGACACGTCGTTGGGGTGGCAGTTACACTGCCACCCCGGGGCGGCAGTACAACTGCCGCCCCAACGCAACTCATCGATTCGCGTCGGTCGGGGCACTACATCCCATCGCACGCCACGCTAACCGTCAGGGCGTGCCGTACTGCGGCGACGTCGTGGACGCGCAGAATCTGCACGCCTTGCCAGGCCAGCGCGACGGCAACCGCCGCCGTTCCCGCAGTACGGTCGGCCTGCAAGTCGCCGATTAGCTCGCCAATGAACCGCTTGCGGGATGGACCGACCAATACCGGGCAGCCCAACTCGTGGAACTGCCCGGCGTTGCCGAGCAGCGTCAGGTTGTGTTCGGTCGTCTTGCCGAAGCCGATGCCCGGATCCAACGCGATGCGGCCCTGCTCGATGCCGGCGGCCATCAGGGCGTCCCGCCGCGTGCGAAGGTAGTCGAACACCTCTTGCAGCACGTCGGCGTACTCGGGCGAATGCTGCATGGTCTGCGGCGTGCCGCGCATGTGCATCACGCACACGCCGCAGCCGGATTCCGCCGCCAACACCAACATCTCCGGGTCGCCGGCCAGCGCCCGGATGTCGTTGATGATTTCGGCTCCCGCCGCGACGGCCGCCCGGGCGACCACAGCTTTTGAGGTGTCGATCGAGACGGGCACGCCGGCTTGCCGGCACAACGCCTCGATGACGGGCAGCACGCGGCGGAGTTCCTCGTCGGCCGCAACCGGCGCGGCCCCCGGCCGGGTGCTCTCGCCGCCGATGTCGAGAATATCCGCCCCTTCGGCCGCCAGTCGCAGGCCGTGCGCGACGGCCGCCGCCGGGTCGAGAAATCGTCCGCCGTCCGAGAAACTGTCGGGCGTGACGTTCACAACGCCCATCAGCAACGGCACGCGGCCCACGGCCAGCGTGCGTGTGCGGAGTTTCCAGCGGTCAACGCCGAGCGGATCGGCCGGCATGTGTGGCGTGGGAAATGGCAAGATCGACTCTACAGGGGCTGGTGCATACCAAGCAGTCGCGCGGCGGACTACGTTAGATCGTCACATCATCATCCAGACCCGGGGTCTCTGCTTTGATGCCGAAGCGCTCGCGCAACAAGCGGGCGAGTGGCTTGCGGCCCTTGGCCTCGCCGTGGGTGAGGAATACGCGTACGCGGTTCTTGGCCATCGGTTCGATCCACCGCAGCAGGTCGGTTTGTCCGGCATGCGCACTGAAACCGCCCAGCGTGCGAACCTGGGCTTTGACCGCGATCCGCTCACCGAAGATCGAGACATAGGGCTGCCGCTCGACGAGTCTGCGCCCCAGCGACCCGGGCGCTTGGAAGCCGACGATCGCCACGGTCGTCTCAGGACGCCAGAGGTTGTACTTTAGGTGGTGCAGGATGCGCCCGGCGTTGCACATGCCGGCCCCGGCCATGATCAGGCACGGCCCGCGCACGTCGTTCAACTTGCGGGAATCCTCGGCAGAGACCACGCCCTTCACCGTGAGCAAATCCTCGCGCAAGGGCCGCTTCTTCCGCAGGGCCTGATATTCCTCGTCGCCCAATTCGGGATGCGCCCCGTAGATCTTCGTGGCCTTCACGGCCATCGGGCTATCGACGAAAACCGGGAACCGCGGCACGACCCGGTCGCGGAAGAGCACGGCGAGGTGGTAGAGAAGTTGCTGCGTGCGCCCGACGGCGAAGCTGGGCACGAGGAGCTTGCCGCGATTCTGAACCGTGGCTTTGACTAGCTCGGTGAACTCTGCGATCGTGTCGTTCAGCGAACGGTGGTCGTGATCACCGTAGGTGGATTCCATGAACGCAACATCGGCGCGCGCGATTCGCGCGGGGTCGCGCAGCATGGGCGCGCCCCATTGTCCGATATCACCCGAGAACACGACCGCCTTTTGCTTCCCGCCCTCCCGGACCGTGAGTTCTATACAGGCCGAGCCGAGCATGTGGCCGGCCTCGACGAACCTTGCCCGGATACCGGGCGCTACCTCTTGCGGCACATCGTAGGGCACGGCGCGGAACTGCTGGACGATCTGCTCCACGTCCTCAGCCGTGAAGAGCGGTTCGACGGGCTCTTGGCCGGCCCGCTGACGGCGGCGGTTGGTCCGCTGAACGTCGAATGCCTGGATCTTCACCGCATCGCGGAGGATCAGGTCGGCGACCTCCGCGGTGGCCTGCGTGGCGTAGATCGGTCCCGAGAAGCCGCGACTGGCCAACAGCGGCAACCGCCCACAGTGGTCCAAATGGGCGTGCGTGAGCAAGACGGCATTGAGCCGCTTGGCCTGCAGGGCGGCCGGCACGCGGTTCCGTGACTCGGCCATCTTCGCCCCCTGAAACATGCCGAAATCGACGAGAACATTGGCCTCCGCGGTCTGGAGATGGTAGGCCGAGCCGGTCACTTCGTCGCCCGCTGCGCCGTACAATGTCACTTTCATGGTCGTCGTCCTGGTGGTGTTGGAAGGTAGTGAGACTACTGTTCGGGCAGGCCATTACGAATCGTCGCCAGGGCCTCATCGACCGAGTCCGTAACATGAATCAAATCGAGATCCTCGGGCGAGATCGTCTGTTCGGCAACCAGCGACTGGGAAACGAACTGGCGGATCGGTCCCCAGAACTTCGTGCCCATGGCGACCATCGGGAAGCGGTCGATCTTGCCGCATTGGATCAGCGTCAGGGTCTCGAACAGCTCGTCGAGCGTGCCGTATCCGCCCGGCATGACCACGAACGCGCAGGAGTATTTCACGAGCATCACCTTGCGGACGAAGAAATGCTCGAACTCCACGAAGCGGTCGAGGTAGGGATTCGGCTTCTGCTCCATCGGCAGGCGGATGTTGCAGCCGAGGCTCAGGCCGCCCCCTTCTTTGGCGCCGCGGTTGGCCGCCTCCATGATGCCCGGCCCGCCGCCAGTCATCACCACGAAGCCTTCTTCAGCCAGTCGCCGGCCGAGACTGCGGGCCATTTGGTAGTACGGATGTTCTTCGCCGAAGCGGGCGGAACCGAAAACCGTCACACAACGGCCGGCGAAATCGAGCGACTCGAAGCCGCGGAGGAACTCCAGGAAGACACGGACTGCACTCTCGAGATTTACTGCGCGGTCTTGCTTCGTGGCCAAGAAGGCTTCCTCGACGTGGCTCGCCTGATCCAGTAGTGACGGTCTAGACTTGTTGGAATCGATCGACATAAACACCTCTTTCGCTTGTGAGTGAACTCTTGTTGCCGCTAGTCGCCCAGACAGATACCCAATGCCCGCGCCGTGCGTACAAGGCCGCCGCTGGGCGGCACGGTCTTCAGCCGTCCAACGGCTTCGGTGATCTTCACGGAACTCACGTGGGAGCCGTGGTACGCAACCATCTGTCCGAATTGTCCGGCGGCGATCAGTTCCACGGCCTCGGCCCCGAAGATCGAGCACAGCGCGCGGTCGAAGTTCGTGGGGCTGCCGCCGCGCTGCAGATGGCCGAGGACGCACGCACGCGCCTCTTTGCCGGTGCGTTTCTCCAGTTCCGCGGCCACCACGGCGGCGATGCCGCCCAAGCGGGCCTCGCGGTTGGACACTTGCTCGCCGGAGGTGACGAATTGGCCCCCTTTCTCCCGTGCCCCTTCGGCCACAATGATCAGCGTGAAGTGCTTGTCGGCCTTCTCGCGCTCCTGGATCTTGGCGCAGACGCTGTCGTAGGTGAAGGGGATTTCGGGGATGAGGATCACGTCGGCGCCGCCGGCGACTCCGGCGTAGAGCGCGATCCATCCGGCGTAGCGGCCCATGACCTCCAGGGCCATGATGCGGTTGTGGCTCTCGGCCGTGGTGTGCAGGCGGTCGAGTGCGTCGGTGGCGCAGGCCACGGCCGAATCGAAGCCGAAGGTCATCACCGTGCCTTCGAGGTCGTTGTCGATGGTCTTGGGCACGCCCACCAAGGGAACGCCCCCCTCGAACAACTGCTGGCCGATGCTCAGCGAGCCGTCGCCGCCGATGCTCACCAGCCCGCGGATGTTGAGCTTCTTCATGCCGTCCTTCACGCCGTCGATCAGCTCCTGCGGCAGCCGCCGCGACTCGCCGTGGCCGACCTTCGCCGAGAAACGGCCGCGGTTGGCCGTGCCCAAAATCGTGCCCCCGCGGGTCAGCAGCGAGCCGAGCTTCCGGTAGTCGAGTTCGACATACCGCTGCGGCTCGAGGATTCCCTCGTAGCCGCCGAGGAAGCCGATGCACTCCCAGCCGCGCTTGGCGGCTGCCTTGGCCACCGCGCGGATCACCGCGTTCAGTCCCGGGCAATCGCCCCCGCCGGTTACGATGCCGATGCGTTCGCTCATAATGCACCTCGCTTCAATAGGTCAATGATCATAAAGGGCTTGCAGTGCTCGCAAGTGGTGCTCCGCGATTCTGGCGAGAGACTCGGTTCCCGCGGTCCGAGCGTGCCTGCTGAGGCTCACGAGGATAATCTCCAGATCGTCAAAGTCATAGACATAGACATCCCAGCCGGCCCGATAGTAGTTTTGATACGCGTCGCGAGGACGGTTCTCCCTTTCCGCCAACGCCGCCATGTCACGCCAGAATTTGGGGACGGCATTCAACAGTCCGACGCGATTGCCCGCGTCCTTGACGGCCACAACGAACTTATCATCGAGGACGTCTGGAGGCAGAACTCCACGATGATGCGATAACCTCTCGGCGACGAACTTTGTCTCGCCATAGGCATCCCTCAGCGACCATTGCTCCGTAAAGCCGGCAGTGGACGCCAGGGAGCGAAGGCCGGAGAAATACCATTTGACGGCCGAGTCGAGGTCGCCATTTCGCTCCGAGGCCCAGCCAAGCACGGCGTAGGGCCACGTAAGGTCGGAGCGCTTCTGGGCTACCTTCTCCGCTTCATATGCGGCCGCTTCCCAATTCTGTCGGAGCAAGTCGTCAACGGCAATGCCGGTGGCACGCTCAAGTGCCATTCGCTGGTTCTCCGGCACAAGGCGCGTGTCAAACAGCCACCGTCCAAACTCGGACCATGGTACACCGAGGCTATCCGCAAGGTTCTGGCCGCCTCGTTGCCTGCAGCACGTCAACAAGTTGCTTGAGCAATTCCTTTCACAATACTCCTTGCGTATTGCCGTTTCGGCAAGTTGCGACTCCAGAAGGACATCGAGAATATCTGAGCGGCGTCCCAGGTAAGCGTTGCGCAATGTCTCTTGCTCGCGCGTGCCCAAACCCAGCCAGCCGATGGCCCAGTCGATAAGTTCGACATCGGGTTCGGACTCCGATTGGATCGCAGCATCGAGAAGGACTGCTTCGGAGAAGGTCTTGCCGTAAGGATGCCACGTTGCTCCTTCGTGACACCAATAGACTACTTCTGACAGGGTTCCGTCGCCCGCAAAACGTAGACAGAGCGAGTCGCCGCAGCCATTGCCGAGGATCGGAAGAGTGTCCGGCAACATCGCCCCGCCGGACACAACGTACGACGTTGGATCAAGCAAGTCCTCGGGACGCACAGGTTCGCCAAATGGTATCCCAAGGTAACTGCACGGTCCGTCGTCGAACCAACTGGCGACATCATCCGGCAGGCGGACTGCGAACGCGCTTTCCAGTCGTGAGGACCATTTGTCAGTCATTGGACCAAGCCCATGACGCGATTTCTTTCTGCGTATCTACTGGAACGGATCTTGCAGCAAGGCCGGACGTTCGGCCAACCGGGGGGCGATCAATCGAGGAATCCACATCGTGCAAATGATACGACAACACCGCACGATTTGCAGCACACGACGCAAGTGCCGCGGCGCATTCAAGTTGTGGCGACGGCATTCCAACCGATTCTGGCATAACACCGCTACCCGGATTCATTCTTGATGGCCTGCGTCACTTTGAACCCCACCAGCCCCGCCACCAGGACGGCCAGATAGAACTGGCCGGCCACGGCCTCCATCCAGGCCAACGTGCGGGCCAGCGGCGTCACGGGCGTGACGTCGCCGTAGCCGACCGTGGCCAGCGTAATGAAACTGTAGTAGCCGAGATCGCCCCGCTGCACGCGCGCGTCGGCGATGCCGGCCCCGCCGGCCGCCGGCACGCGGAACGATCCGGGCGCGGCGATCTCCACCGCGGCGTACAGCACGCTCCAGATGATCCCCAGCAGGAGATAGCCGCAGACGGCGCCGAAGATCGCATCGCCGGAGGCTTGCCTCACGAGGATCGTCCGGAGAATACCGTAGAGCGCGAACGCGAAGAAACCGGCGGCCGACAGGTACCCTCCGATCAACACCGCGCGGCCCGTCGCACCGCCGGCGGCGTGGCCGGCCCAAATCCCCAGAAAGGCAATCAGCCCCAGCGAGAAGGCGATCCGCCGGTGTTCCTTCTCCTCGAAGACCAGCAGCAACACCGCGGCGATCAGCAAGGAGAAGAAGACGTCGAACGAGCTTTCCTCGTCGAGCAGGCCGGACATCAGCGGCTGCGCCACGGCCAGCAAGAGCGACGCCAGGAGCACCACGGCGAACCGCCAGCGGTGGCGAAGGCCCTGCGGCGCGGCCGCCGGAAGCGGATTGCCGGGCGCGTCCGGCTGCCGTCCGCCGGAATCGTCTTCCTGAGGCCGCGCACTCACTGCACCCCTCCTGGACTGGACTCGTCGGCCGGCGCATCTTCTGCACCGGCAACTGCTTGGGGCTCTCCGGGCTGGAGCGCCAGGTACGCGTTCCGCGCGGACTTCAGCGTCGGATACACGTCGTCCGCGGCGATCGCGGCCATGGCGCCGGCGCGCTCCAGCATGTGCCGAGTTTCCGTATGGAAGTTGGCCAAGGCGAGGCGGATGTCCTTGCGGGCGAGTTCGCGGGCGAGCGCCTCGAGCGTCTCGGCCCCGGTGCTGTCGATCGTGTTGACGGTGCTGCCGTCGAGGACCAGCCACTTGAGTCCGTCCCGGGCGGCCGCCAGGGAGAGCACCCGCCGCTTCAGGTAGGCGGCGTTGTAGAACACGATCTCGGCGCCGAAGCGGTAGAGCAGCAAGCCGGGGGTCGTTTCGGCGTCCGCATGGCGCGCCACGTCGTGGAATCCCTTCATCCCCGGGACGCGGCCCAAAACCGCGTCGGGCGGACGGGCCGTGCGTTTCAGAAGCAGCAGCAGGGCCACGGCCACGGCCAGCAAGATTCCTTCCAACACGTCCAGGGCGATGACGCCCAGCATGGTGGCCACGGCCACGCCGAATTCCGTCCGGCTCACGCGCCACAGCCGCCGCAGGGCGGCCAGATCGAACAGCCCGATCGCGGCGACGATCAAGATGCCGCCCAGCGCCGCTTTCGGCAAGTAGCTCAAGGGCCCGGTGAGGAACAAGAGCACGGCGGCCATGACGGCGGCCGCCACCAGGCCCGCAACCTGGCTCTTGCCGCCCATGGCGTGGTTCATCGCCGTGCGCGACTCGGTGCCGCTGACGGCGAAGCCTTGGCACAACCCGACGGCAAGCTGGCTGGCCCCCAAAGCCGAGAGTTCCCGGTCGGCGTCGATTTCGTAGTGATGCTTGGCAGCGAAACTCCGCGCCACGACCATGGCGTTGCAGTAGCTCACCAGAGCCACGCCCAGCGCACCCGCGAAGAGCGGCTGGAGGAACTGCGGGTCGAACTCCGGCCAGCGGAGACGCGGCAGGCCGGCCGGCACGTGGCCCACCACGGCCACGCCCTCCGCCTCGAGCCCCAACGCCTTTACCACCGCCACGGCGGCCACGACGGCCAATAGCGGCGCCGGCCACCGCGGCAGGAACCGCTTGCCCAAGAGCATCACGGCGATGGTCAGCAGGCCGACGGCCAGTGTCGGCAGGTGCGTGTCCGGCAGCTTGCCGGCGAACTCGACGGCACTGGGGATGATGCCGTGCGACGTCATCGGGAAGCCGACCACCTTGCCGATCTGCCCCAGGAAGATACTGATCGCCACGCCGTTGAGAAAGCCGACCAAGATCGGCCGCGAGAGGAAGTCGGCCACGACGCCCAATCGCAGCAAGCTGCCGGCGAAACACAACAATCCGGTGAAGACGGCCAAGACCACGGACAACGAAAGCAGGATTTCCGGATCGTCCGCGGCCAGCGGCGTCAGCGTGGCGGCGATCATCGCGCAGGTGGCCGCGTCGGGATTGACGATCAGATGCCGGGACGTGCCAAACAGTGCGTAGGCCAACAGCGCGGGAATGGCGGCGTAAAGGCCCACTACGGGGTCGAACCCAATGATCTGGGCGTAGGCGATGGCCGTCGGCAAGGCCACCGCGGCCACGGAGACGCCGGCGATGAGGTCGTGCTTCAGCCACTCGCGCGGATATTTCGCCAGCGCCCCGAGGCCCGGGGCAATGCGGTACAGCAGCGCCGCCCGTGGGCGGCTGTCGGGGATCGCTTTCCCGTCCATGCCCCACCTGCTTGCTTCAATACTTCTCCGGCACGAACTTCCGGCCCGCGATCGGGGCCTGGTCGTCGTACTTCCCCTCTTCCGATCGCTTGGGCAGCTTCACCTTCTTCCGCGGCACTTTCTCGTAAGGGATCAGGCTCAGCAGGTGCGCGATACAGTTCAACCGCGCCCGCTTCTTGTCGTCCGAGCGGACGATGAACCACGGCGCGTGCGGGCTGTCGGTGGCCTCGAGCATCGCGTCGCGGGCGCGGGAATAGTCGTACCAGCGGGTCCACGACTCGACGTCCATCGGGCTGAGCTTCCATTGCCGCAACGGATCCTCGACGCGGGCCTCGAACCGCCGCGCCTGCTCCTCTTGGCCGACCTCCAGCCAGAACTTGACGAGGATGATGCCGCCGTCGGTGATGTACTTCTCGACTTCCGGGCAGAGGTCCAGGAACCGACGATACTCCTCCTTCGAGCAGAACCCCATCACGCGTTCCACGCCGGCGCGGTTGTACCAACTGCGGTCGAAAATCACGACTTCGCCGGCGGCTGGGAAGTGCTGCATGTAGCGCTGAATGTACATCTGCGTCTTCTCGCGGTCGGACGGCGCCGGCAGGGCGACCAGCCGGAAGACCCGCGGGCTGACGCGCTCGGTGATCGCCTTGATGGTCCCGCCCTTGCCGGCCGCGTCGCGCCCCTCGAAGATCACGATCGCGCGCAGCCCTTTGAGCTTCACCCACTCCTGCAAGTGGCACAGTTCGACCTGGAGCTTGCGGAGTTCCTTGTCGTACTGCTTGCGTTTGAGCTTGCGCTCCTTCTTCTCGGCGTCTTTCTCTTTCACGGCTCTTACCTCCCTTGAAGCACGAGAATCACCAAAGACCGCGGCTGCAATTCTAGGTGGTCACCGGTTACGGGCAAGCCCTCGCGCCACTCGCAAATATCCTCCGGCGGCTCGCGGGCCGTGTCAACCCAGTGCTGCCATTGGCCTCGGCAGCCCGCGGGCACGGGCGGAAGGTCGAATTCGAGCGGTTCCCAATAGGCGTTTGCCGTCCAGTGCAGGAGCGCCCCCAGGCGCGGGGCCTGCACGGTGGCGGCGAGGCTGCGGGAGTGCTGCCCCCAATCGGCCTTGCCGAGTTCCACCCCGTGCCACTCCGCACGGGCCGTGCCGAGGAACTCCGCCAGCGTGGCGCCGCCGGCCGCGGCGTCGCGCTGGGGATCGAGCCGGCAGGCCAACAGCAGCTTCACGAACCGCCGCAAGCCCGCGTGCTTCTCCACCAGCGACCAATCGAACCAGCTCAGTTCGTTGTCCTGGCAATAGGCGTTGTTGTTGCCTTGCTGCGTCCGCCGGAACTCGTCTCCGCCCAGCAACATCGGCGTGCCGAGGGCCAGGAGATTCAGCGCCAAGAGGTTCTTGACCTGACGTTCGCGGAGCCGCTCGATCTGCGGGTCGTCGCTCGGCCCTTCCGCGCCGCAGTTCCAACTGTAGTTGTCGTTGGCGCCGTCGCGGTTCTGCTCGCCGTTGGCTTCGTTGTGCTTGTCGTTGTAGGAAACCAAGTCGTTGAGCGTGAAGCCGTCGTGGCAGGCGACGAAGTTGATGCTCTGCTCGGGCTCGCGCTGTTCGTGGGCGTAGAGGTCCGGGCTGGCCAGCAGCCGCGTCGCCAGTGCCGAGACCATACCCTCGTCGCCGCGGACGAAGCGGCGGACGTCGTCGCGGAACTTGCCGTTCCATTCGCACCAGGCGTCGCCCACGAAGTTCCCCACCTGGTACAGCCCGCCGGCGTCCCAGGCCTCGGCGATGAGCTTCGTGCCGGCCAGCGACGGCTCCGACTCGATGTCCCACAGGACCGGTGGGTTGGCCAGTGGGTGCCCGCGCTCGTCGCGCGAGAGGATCGATGCCAGGTCGAAGCGGAAGCCGTCGACGTGCATCTCGGCCACCCAGTGCCGCAGGCTGTCGACGATCATCCGGCGGACCACCGGATGGTTGGCGTTGAGCGTGTTGCCGGTGCCCGTGTAATTGCAGTATTGCGCCCGGTCGCTTTCCAGGATATAGTACGCGGCGTTCTCCAGCCCGCGGAAGCAGAGGGTGGGGCCGTCCTGATTGCCCTCGGCCGTGTGGTTGTAGACGACGTCAAGGATGACTTCGATGCCCGCGCGGTGCAGGGCCTTCACCATGTCGCGGAACTCGTCGATGGCGGCCAGCGGCTCCGGCCGGGTACTGTAGGCAAGGTGCGGGGCGAAGAACGAGATCGGGCAGTAGCCCCAGTAGTTCACTCGCCCCGGCGGAGCGTCGAAGGGATCGAACTGAAAGACGGGCAGCAACTCGACGGCCGTAATCCCCAGATCCTGTAAATAGGGAATCCTCTCGATCAGCCCGGCGTAGGTGCCGCGTTTTTCCGCCGACACGCCCGAATTGGGATGCCGCGTGAATCCGGCCAGGTGCATCTCGTAGATCGCGGTGCTCGCGTAGGGATGCCGTAGCGGCTGGTCGCCTTCCCAATCGTAACCGCCGGCAGGCGTTACAACGCTCTTCATCGCCCGGGCGGCGTTGTCGCCCGGACCGCAGGCCGCATTGCGGTCGTAGCCGCGCGGCACCGCCACGGCGCGGCCGTAGGGATCCAGCAGCACCTTCCGCGGATCGAACCGCAGCCCGCGCGCGGGCTCGAACGGGCCGTGTACGCGGTAGCCGTAGATCTGCCCCGGCTTGATTCTCGGGATGAATGCGTGCCAGTAGTGATACGTCCGGTGTCGCCCACGATCGAGCGTCACTACGCGCGAGGGTTTCGCCGCGTCGGCCGCATCGAAGAACAGCAACTCCACCTGCGAGGCGTGCTTCGAGTACAGGGAGAAGTTCACGCCGCCGCCGACCACCGTGGCGCCGAGCGGAGAAGTACTGCCGGTAGCAATGATGTCAGCCATGTTCGCCTCGACGAAGCAATACGGTCGGTCAGGTCTTCCTGGTGTCTCCCTCGTAATTCAAGGTGACATCCGGCGTAGGCCGTTGCCGCATTGGGGCTTGTTCAACAGTCGCCGAAACCGCCTTGGCCGCCTTCTCTTGCTCGCGGCCGGCCCACCAGGCCGCCGCCTCGCTCGCCGTCCACGCTCCCTCGATCGAGCACGCGTCCAAGTCAGCCAACAGCGCGGCCGCGTCGCGCGGTCGGTCGGCCGGCGACTTGGCCAGGCAACGCAGGAGCAGCTTCTCCAGGTCGGGCGAAACCGGCCGGCCGCCGCGGACCGAAGGCGGCTCGGGCACATTCTTAGCGTGCTTCATGCAGATTTCGATTACCGTCGTGCCCGTGAACACCGGCGTGCCGGTCAGCAGGTAGTAGCCCACGGCGCCTGCGGCGTACACGTCGGTGCGGGCGTCGACCCGGTCGGGCTGGGAAATCGCCTCCGGCGACGCGTACAGCGGAGTGCCCGTCACCCCGTGGGGATTCGTCAAGTGCGCCTGCTCTTCGCCGTCGAGGGCCTTGACCAGGCCGAAGTCGAGGACCTTGGCAAAATCGTGCAGCCCGCCGCGGGTGGTGAGAAAGATGTTCGCCGGCTTGATGTCGCGGTGCACCAGTCCGGCCGCGTGCGCCTCGGCCAGCGCCCCGCACACTTGCCGCAGGATGTACACCGCCCGCGCCTCGGGCAGCGGCCCGCACCGCTTCACCAGGTCTTCGAGGTTCATGCCCTCGAGGTATTCCATGGCGTAGTAGAAGATGCCGTCGGGTGTCCGTCCGTAGTCGAAGATCGAGACGGTGTTCGGGTGGGTCAACGCGCCGGTAAGCTGGACCTCGCGCTCGAAACGGGCGATGGCCGTCTCCGACATCTTGTCCACGTCGAGCAGCTTCACGGCCGTAGGCCGGCGGAGCATGGCGTGCCGGGCCTTGTAGACCGCGCCCATGCCGCCGGCACCCAACTTCTCCTCCAGCGCGTATTGCCCGAGTTGCTTCGCCGCCAGGGTCGCCTTCTGCAGCGCCCGCTGCTGTCGGGCGATAAACAACATCGCCAGGAAGATGCCGACCGCGCACAGCGCCAGCAACGCCATCAGGATCCAAAGGGCACGGTGCAGGATGTACACGGGCCGGAACGCCTCGGCCGCGTCGACCTCGGCGGCGACCGCAAAATCGTAGTCGGCCAGCCAGCGCCACGCCCCGACCTTCGGAACCCCCCGGTAACCGCGGTATCCATCGGCATCGTGGCCGTCGTGGCCTTGCACGGCATCGGCGGCCAAGCGCGTCAGCGGCTGTTCCGCGCGGCGGATCGTGGGCCGCTCCCCTTCGGACATGTTTACTTGCGGGTCGCGGACCTCCACCGTCAAGATCGACTGCGTATCCGGCTGGTCTGCCAGCAAGCCGATCCGCCTAAGATCTTCGTCGAACCGGCTCTGGCTGAGCAGCAGGCCGTTACGGTCGAAGGCGTACGTCTCCCCCGACTCCCCGAAGCGGACCACCTGCAGGATGCGGGTGAAGTGGTCGTCCGGGCGGATCCGCAGGCCCAACGCGGCAATCGGCTTTCCGCCCTCGTCTCGCAGCGGTCCGGCCACGAACATGGTGGGCAGGTTCGCGCGCAATTCCCCCTTCTCGTCGGTCAGGAGCAACGGACTGCGGAACGGCTTGGAGACCAGCGTCTCGCCGGCGTTTGCCTCGTCGAAGACCTCTCTGCGATACCCCGTCAGCGCTTTGCCTACGGGCGGGTCCTGGTCGGCCGCGATCACGACGCCGCTCGGGGCGACGACGAAGAACCCCACGTAACCGCTGAATTGCAGCCGGCGTTGCAGCCGTGCGCGGAACGATTCCTGGGCCTTGGCCTGCACGAGTTGCCGCTCGGCGGTCGGGCTGCCGTCGGCCAGGCGGAGCAGCTCGGCCACCAACGGGCGAAGTTGCTCGTCCTCGGCGAAGAGTTGGACGTTGATCCGCTGCTCGCCCATCCACGTCCGCAGGGCGGTCACGCTAGCGTCGACCATCGCGTTGAGGTCGGCGGCCCGCTGCCGTTGCATGGCGTTTTCGATGGAACGGTTCACCCACCAACCGGCCCCGCCGAAGAGCACCGCGGCGACGATCGGCCAGGCCCACAGTTGCCGCCGCAGAAACCGGCCGGTGGCCTGGAGGCTCGTCGACCGGCCGAACCAGCGGGAGACCACGCCCGATACGCGGCCCACGCCCGAGCGCGACAGCGGTGCGCTGGAGGCCCCGGCATCGTCGGTGCGGCGGTCGTTCGTCATGACGATCCCTGGGGGTTGGCCGGCAATCCGCGCGCGTCACGATTCCTTCATACAGGAAAAGACGGCGGTCTGCCAGGGGGCCATGTCCAGGAACAGGCCGCGGGATTGCAGTTCGTCGCCGTCGCGGTCGTAGACGGTGGAGGCCAACTGATTATCCAGCCTCCAGCGGCCTCCGGCAAGGCCTGGGAACGGTAATTGGACGTAGCATTGGCTCTGGTTGGGCGCGTAGTTCACCGCCACCAGCAACCGCTGGCCTCCGGCGTCCTGCCAGGTGAAGGCCACGAAGCAATCGGCGGTCCAGTTGCCCTCCCAGGCCGGCAGACAATTGAGCAATTGCCACTGGCCGTCGCGTACCGCCGGCTCGCTCAGCACACCGCGTAGTCGTTCGTAGAATTGTTCAATGTGCGGATCGACGGGTTCGGCGGGGCCGCGGCCGAGGTGCGGCGAGATGCGCTTCTTCCGCCCCTCGAACTGGCCTTGGTGGAAGAACCGCAGCCCCGGGGACAGGAAAGTGATGACCGCGGCGGCCTCGTGCATTCCGGGCGCAAAGGCGGCCGCGGCGCGCGGCTCGTCGTGGTTCTCCAGGAAGCGGGCCATCTTGGTCTGATAGTCCAGCCCTGCCCAGAAGTGCTCGCGCACGGGGCGCGCGTGCCCTTCGCGGAGGCGGTCGTAAAGCCGCTTGTCGTAGGTGTAGTCGAACCCTTGCTGTTGCAGCGTCCACTCCATGTCCCAATAGACCTCGGCCATGAAGCAGAAGCCCGGCGACTGCCGGCGCACGGCTTCGATCGCCCGCGGCCAGAAGGGCTCCGCCGGAATCCCCCAGGTCCGCTCGAAGACTTCCGGCACCACCAGCATGGCCATATCGCAGCGCACGCCGTCGCACTGTCCGGCGATCCGCCGCAGTTCGCCGATCATCGCGTCTTGCGTGGCCGGATTGCCGTAGTTGAGTTGCAACGTGTCGGGCCAGCCGGCGAAATAGGGATCGCGGCCGTAGGCGAGGACGAGGTCGCCTCCCTCGCGTTCGACTCGCGTGTAATTCTGCGGAGCGCGGGCGAGGTCGTCCTCCGTCCCGTGAATGAAATGCCCGGGACGGTCGTCGACCCACGGATGCCCGAGTCCCATGTGATTGGGCACGAAATCGAGCATGAGCTTGAGGCCGCGACTCTTGAGGCGGTCGCGCAAGCGTGCCAGCGCGGCGTCGCCGCCCAGCGCGGTATGGACGGTGTAGCCGGTGATGGCGAAGCCCGAGCCGGGGATATCCTCGTCGGTCAGATCGGGCAGCGTCTCGTGGAACTCGTGGCGCCACTCGGG
>Ga0233425_10006418_pt1 | contig 17467 bp, 17 predicted proteins | sample Watercolumn_Towu_2_FD_181712 | JGI IMG/M metagenome (GOLD analysis project Ga0233425, IMG submission 181712) | Freshwater microbial communities from Lake Towuti, South Sulawesi, Indonesia - Watercolumn_Towuti2014_140_MG | ecosystem: Environmental > Aquatic > Freshwater > Lake | place... | reverse complement strand
ACGATGATGCTCTCCGAAAAAACGACGACGGCGAACGCCGCGCTGATGGGCTTGGGCAACACGCGGCGCATCGTCCTGGGCGACACGCTGTACAACGAGTACACGCACGACGAAATCGAAACGATTCTCGCGCACGAACTCGGACATCACGTTCATCGCGATATCGGTTGGTCGCTCGTGTTCGAATCGTTCACCACGCTTGTCGGATTTTTTGTCGCGGATCTATTTCTGAAAACGGCAATCGCGCGTTTAGGGTACGCGGACATTGCCGATCTCGCGGCGATGCCGGTGTTCGCGCTCGCGCTCGGCGCGTTTGGTTTGGTCACGATGCCGCTCGGCAACGCGTTCTCGCGCTGGCGCGAACGATTGGCGGACGATTACGCGTTACGCACAACGCACAATCCGCGCGCGTTCATCGGCGCGATGGAGAAATTGGCGAATCAAAATCTTTCGGAGGTCGAGCCGGAACCCTGGGTAGAGTACCTGCTCTACTCGCACCCGCCGATTGGCAAGCGGATTCGCCGGGGGGAAGAGTTTTCTAAAACGTAAAACGGATCAACTATCACGTTTTACGTTTTTCGTTTTTTGCTCTAGTGTGATGGCGCGGCGACTTGTGGACTCGGTTTGTGATTGACGCGCGCGCGCAAAACGAGCGCGAGCACACCGGCGACCGAACCCAACACCGCCGCGCCGATCACCCACAGCCAGCGCAGTTCACTCGGCTTTTCGAGCAAGACCTGGTGTCGCGCCGCCGTCAGCAAACTTTCGCGCAAGCGCGCGCGAAACGCAGGCGCGGGCGCAACCGGCGCAAGCGTTTGCACGAGCCGCGTTTCAATATCTTGGAATGATTCCGAATACTCTTGATTCATTTTTCCTCCAATCTCCGATTTCTGTTTTCCAACCTCCAACCTCCAACCTCCAATCTCTCAATCTCTAATCTCTACTCACCAACATCTCGCGCAACTCGACCAACGTCCGATGATACAACGATTTGATCGCACCTTCACTGCGTCCCAGGATTTGCGCGATTTCGAGATTCGATAAATCGTCCAGATGTTTCAGTAATAAAATTTGTTGACGCTCGTCCGGCAAACGGCGCATCGCGTCGAGCAATTGGCGCGCGTCGTCGCTTTGCTCCGCGAGTTGATGCGGACTCGCGCCCTGCGCCGCGAGCGTCAACGCGTCGTCGAGTCGGACGCTGGGATGACGACTACGGTCGCGATGCCAATTCGCGACCAGGTTGTGCGCGATGCGATAGAGCCACGCCGCGAACGGCGCGCCGCGTTGCCGATAATCGCCGATGCGCGCGAGCGCGCGAAAAAAAACACGCGCGGTTAAATCCTCCGCTTCATTCGCATCGCCGGTGCGATAGACAATGTAACTATAAATTCGATCCACGTACCGTTCGTACAAAATGCCGAACGCGTTCGCATCGCGCTTGGCGCGTTCGATCAACTGCGCTTCCGTTTCGGACACCATCACTCCAACAATTCAGACCTTCCAGGTTTTTGAAACCTGGAAGGTCTCCGCGTTGAGATTAAACGCGCGGTGTCCTCATTATCAAGAACACCGCGCGCGCCGTCCAGTTACGCTAGACCTGGAAGGTTTCCGCGAAGCGTACCTTCCAGGTCTGATTACTCGGTGTAAAACGCCAGACCGATCGCGTTTGGTCCCGTGTGACAACCAATCGAGGGTCCGATCTCTGTCGTGAAAAACTCCGCGCAATTGTGCCGCGCGCGAATTTGTTTCGCGAGCATATCCGCATCCGCCGGGCATTGCGCGTGCAGAATGGATGCGTGCACCGTTTTGCCTTGCGCGCGCTCGTCCAAAATCTCAAGCAGGCGATTCAACGCTTTCGCGCGTGAGCGTGGTTTTTCCAACGGTTCAATCAACCCATTGCGAACTTCAAGCATCGGCTTGAAATTCAACAACGTGCCGAGCATCGCGCTCGCCGCGCCGATGCGCCCGCCACGCTTCAAGTACTCTAGCGTATCGAGGACAAAGATCAGATTGAGTTTTGGAATCAACGCATTCACCGTCGCGACGATTTCGTCGCGCGATTTGCCGGCTTGCGCCGCTTGCGCCGCCGCGAGGCACAACAACCCCAACGCCATCGAAAGCCACGGCGTGTCCACAATCGTCAACGGCAAGGCGTTTTTGAATTGGCTCGCCAATTGTTCTTTCGCCGCGCACGCGGACGCGTACGTGCCGCTCAACTTGCTGGGGAGATGCAAAGAGACGATCTCTTTGCCGGCTTCGAGCAGAGGACGATACACCTCGGCAAATTCGCCCGCCGAAGGTTGCGATGTTTTCGGATGCTCTTTTGCCGTCGGCAACATTTCGTAAAATTGTTTGTTCGTCAAATCCACTTCATCACGATAATCCTTTGCGCCGAAAATCGCGTGCAAAGGCACGACCGTGATGTCGTACTTTTTCCGTTCGTCGAAAGGCAAATGCACTGACGAATCGGTTACGATTTTGACCATCGCGTTCGACAACTCCTTTCGGTTTCAAAATTTGTGCGCGTCATTTGCGCGCCGCGGCGAGGATGCTGATGACATTCATCAGCGCGAGCATTGGCAACAGCGCGATCAACGCGCTCGTCAAAATGTTCGCGCCGAACGCGCGATTGAATCCGAGCGCGCTCAAGCCTAACGCCGCCGCGTTCCACAACGCGTGATTCAACACACTGATTGCAAACCACAGTCCGAGTCGGCTCCACCTCCTTTCGACGCGCGCGGCGTACCACCCGCGCGCCATCAACGCGCCATTCGCGATATGCACGGTAACTGTGCCGGCGCGCAATAAAATCACCGCGCCCCACGCGTCCAACACAATCCCGGCATTGAAGATATTTTCGACGAGCGCAAAGCCCGCGCCCGCGCTGACACCCCACAAGATCGCGTCGCGCAACAGCGTACGTTGCGCGTCCATTCGCGCGAGCGTGAGTGTTTTCAATGCTTCTTCCGCGAGCGGCACAATCAGCGCGAAATAAAACAACGCGCCCGCGATCACGATGGGCGATTCGAGCCAGTGCAATAAATTCGTAACCTCGCCCGCGCGCCGCGCGATGGCAAACTCGCGTTCGAGTTGCGCCAAAATCGCCGTGCCATCCGGCGTGAGCGATAAAGCGATAAACGCAATCGCCGCGAGAATGATGCCGACGATGACCTCAATCGCGATTGCGCCAAGCGTCGCGCCGAACGCGCCCCAGCCGAGTGCCGCGATCACTGCGCGCAAGCTCGATTGACTGCCACCGCGGCGCGCGGTAAACGCGAGCCAACCGAGCGCGGGCGTACTCGCGGCGATGAAATGCCAAAATGGAAAAAGGTACGCGACGAGCGGCGCGCTGAACGATTCGAGCGCGAGCGTCGCCGCGCCGAACGCGAGCGCGCCGATGAACACGATTGCGAAAATGCCGGGCGGCGGCAGAACGCGCGCGGCGAGGATGGATTCGCGCCCGCGCCACGCGGCAACACCTTGCGCGACGAAAAGCGCGCCGAACAAAATTCCAAATCCCGCGACCGCGCCGAACACGAGATTCGTTTCAATCGTCTCGCCGCGCGTTGCGGTGAACGGAAGCGCGCAATAAAACAAGGTGGAACACGCGCCGCACAACACGAGTGGTACGGCAAGCGCGAGCATCCAAATTCCGGCAGGGCGCGGGGATTGGGTAGACGATTCCAAAAGTTATAACCCCTATTCCGCGATTTAGTTACGCGTAACCAAGTCGTACACCGCGCGCCGGTCGCGTCCGCTCGCGCGCGCGATTTGTTTTACCGCGTCCGTGCGTGGCACGCCGGACGCGATCAACTCGTTCACCGCATCGCGCACGCGCGTATCGTTCCACTCAAGACCTGGAAGGTCTGGCGCGCCCGCGATCACGAACGTAAATTCGCCGCGCGGCGCGTGTGCGGCAAAATGTTCGCGCGCCGCGTTCACGGTGCCGCGAAAAAATTCTTCATACAATTTCGTCAACTCGCGCGCGACGCAAATTTCGCGCTCACCGAGTTCGGCGGCAATGTCATCGAGCGCGGCGCAAACGCGATGCGGCGCTTCGTACGCGACGAGCGTGCGCGGCTCGCGCGCGACCGCTTGCAATAACGCGCGGCGCGCATTTTTCTGGCGCGGCAAAAAACCGAGATAGACGAATTGATCCGTCGGCAAGCCGGACGCGACGAGCGCGGTCGTCAACGCGTTCGCGCCGGGAATCGGGACGACGCGCACATCGTGCGCGAGCGCGGCGCGCACCAGTTCGTAACCGGGGTCGGACAAGCCCGGCATCCCGGCTTCGGAAATCACCGCGACATCGCCGCGTGCGAGCGCGTCGAGAATGTGATCGAGTTTGGTCGCGCGGCTATGTTCAAAGTACGATGTCACCGGCGTCGCGATGTTAAAATGGCGCAGTAAATTGCGCGCCGAACGCGTATCTTCGGCGGCGATCAGCGCGACCTCGCGCAGAACGCGTAACGCGCGCGCGGTAATGTCTTCGAGATTGCCAATCGGTGTGGCGACGAGATAGAGGATGCCCATACTCAAAACAATGCCGCATAACATCTCAGCGAGATGTTATGCGGCAAGCAATCGTAATTTATTCTGACGCGCGAATCGCGCGCCACGCGTGCGCGCGCGCGTTGAAATCGCGCGAACACATGTTAGAAACTACCGACCGCGTCGACCGAGTTGTCGAAAACCTGGAACACATCGAGCAGACCGGCAAGTTCGAATGCCTTTTTCACTTTCGTGGACATTGCCGCCAAGCGCAAATCGCCCCGATTGAATCGGCGCACTTGCTTGAGCGCGGAGAGTAACGCGCGCAAACCCGCGCTACTCATAAATTCCATATCCGCCATATCCACGACAATGTGAAAACGTCCGTCTTTGATGACCTTGTTCAACGCCTGTTCCAATTGCGGCGCGGTGCTGGAATCAATGCGCCCGCTAATTTCGACGAGATCAACGCGCTTGTACTCTTTGTTGACAATTTTTGTAGCCATAGTTCCTCCTGATGTCGCAGAATCGAACGGCTGGATTATAGCACACACGCGCCAGCGCGACAAGAGTGGGTCGGTAGGGGCGAAGCATCCTGAGCGCAGTCGAAGGATGCTTCGCCTCTACACCACATGTTACGGCATCGCCGGAAATTGATCGAGCGGCGCGTACGCGATGCCGACCAAACTCGGACCGGTGTGCGCGCCCAACACCGGCGCGATCGGTCCGACCGGCAGCCATTCGCATTTGAACAGTTCATCCATTCGCGCGCGCAATGCCTGCGCGCCTTCGGGATTGAACGCATGCATAATTTGTGTGCGTAACGCGATGCCGGGCGTGTACTGACTCGCGATGTGATCCACGAGTTTGTGCAACGCTTTTTCAAACGAACGCGCTTGTCCGTACTGCGCGTACTTGCCGTGCACCTTTTCGACGCCGATGATCGGTTTGATGTTCAACACGGACGCGAGCAAACCTTTCATGTGACTGATGCGTCCGCCGTGAATCAAGTACTTTAAATCCGCGAGTGTGTAAATCGTGTCTGTTACCGCGCTGACGCGCGCGACCAGGTCGAGAATTTTTTCTTTCGCCCAACCGGCTTTGAGCGCGCGCGCCGCGGCGTACACTTGCCAGCCGAGCGCGCCCGACAACGTTTTGGAATCCACGAACGTGACGCGCGCTTCGGGCACCAGTTGCGCGCCGGCGTGCGCGGCGTTGAGCGTGCCGCTCAAGCCGGACGAAATGTGAATCGAAAGAATCTCCGGGTCGCGCGCGGCGAGCCGCCGATAAATTTCCGCGAAATCGCCGGGCGAAGGTTGCGAGGTCGTTGGAAAACTCGGTGTCGCCGCGAGCAATTGGTAAAACTCTGCCGGCTGAATGTCCACACCGCTTTTGTACGATTTGCCATCCAGCGTCAAGGTTAAGGGAATGAGTTCAACGTCCAAGCCCGCGCTTTGGTCGGGCGTCAAATCCATTCCGCGATCACTGACGAGTTGCACTGTCAATCTCCTTCTGAGTATTTTCGATTTTGGATTTTTGATTTTCAATTGACCATCGCCAATCGAAAATCAAAAATTATTTTTCCACAGACACGGTCATCAAATCAATTTGCCCATTGCCCGCGAGCAATTCGCGCGGCGATGCGTCGAGCATTTCATGCGTGCGTGGATTGTAGAGCGCGACGCGCACCGCATAATTTCCCGGCGCGAGATTTGCCGGGACGCGCACGCGAATCGGGTGGCGCAGAATTTCGCCGGGCGTCCAGCGCGCCGTGCCGAGCGCGTTGCCAATCGGCAATTCGTCACTCGTCACGACCGGTTTGCCGTTCGCATCGAACACGCCGACGTACAAATGCAAATCCAGATTCACCGATTCGCGCGCTTGCCAATATATCACAAAATTGAGCGGTTGTCCGGCGCGAATCGGCGCGGTTGCCGGTTCAAAGCCGATCAGCGCGATGCGATTGCCGATCAAAATGTCGCGGCGCACCGCGCGCGCGGGCAACGCGGCGAGTGATTCTTTCGATGTGTTATAACCCTGAACGCGCGCGTACGATTCGCCGGCAAAACCTTGATCGTCAATAATGCGCCCACGCGTCGCGAGATAATCGCGAACGATGCCGTCGGGATCAACGACCGTGTCGTACAAACGCACCATCCACACGCGCGGATGCGCGGCGAACACGCGATCCAATGCGGCACGCACTTCGTCCGCGGTCGTCGCGTAAAAATCGGAAGAGAGGTTGCCCCAGCCCAAACTCGCGCCGCCGTTGATCGAACCGGTTTGCAAAACCATCGCGCCATCGGTGGTAAATGGTAATTGGTAATTCGTGAGGCGTCCGCGCCAAGCGATGGGTTGGTCGAAATAGTATTCGAACGCGGTGTAGGTGTAACCGGCGTTGATCAATACCGCGTCGCCCGGTCGCCAGCGAGCCGCGAGGTAACGCATCGCGCCGCGCAGATCGTCTTTGGCGTAACGCGGCGCGAACCAAAAGTTGTAATCGGAAAAAATAATCGCCGCGCCGAACACCATCGCGCCGAGCAACAGCGAGCTCGCATAGTGGCGCAAATCAATTTTCAATGCGCGAATTTGCGCGATGCCGCGCGCGAGCAAAATGTAAAACGCGGGCGAGTAGAGAAACACATAACGGACGTGATAGAGCGGTTTCCAGAATGAGAGTGCGGCGATGAGGGTGAGTGGGAGGAAGGTGTACGCGAGTAAAAATTCGTAATTCGAAATTCGTAATTCGTGATGCGTGATGTGTGAATTGTGATCGGCGATGAGCGTGAACGCGATGAGCGCGGCGAGAACGATCAACAGCAACCAAGTTTGTGCCGGGTCGAGCGATTGTCCGAACGCGAGCGCGGAAAATGATTCGATGAACATCGTGGGCAGTGCGATGAACGAGCGCCAGGGCGGGACGGGCGGATCAATCGCTTGGCGAAAGGCAATCGCCAGCCAGGGGGCGAAGAGGAGCGCGGCCGCGAGTTGGGACAAAACCCAAATTCGTAATTCGCAAATCGTAGATCGTAATTCGTGATTCGTGATTCGTGATTTTGCTCTTTGAATGAACCAAATGAGCGCGACGAGATTTTCAAAAATGATGAGGAATGCGAAATAGTACAGCGTGTACAAACCGAGCGCGCTGATGATTGCGTACGCGATTACATCGCGCCAGACTGTTGACTGACGACTGTTGACTGCTGACTGCCCACCGATCACGCGCACAAAAAAGTACACCGACGCAAGTCCCAGCGTCGCGCCGAGCGTGTACATTCGCGTTTCTTGCGAATACCACAAATTGTACGGCGACACGGCGACGAGCAACGCGGCGACGCGCGCGACACGCGCATCGAACCACGCGCGCGCGACGCGATACACGAGCGCGATCAAAACGACACCGAAAAAAAGTGAAAGGAATGCGACCGAAAATTCCGACCAGCCCGCGAGCCGGCCCCAGAAATGCAACAAGTAATAATAGAACGGCGGATGAATGTCGCCCGCCGTGTGTTGCGTGAGCGCGAGCAAATCTTTTTGTGCGAGGATCACGCTCACCGTTTCGTCGTACCACAAACTCGCGACGCCGAGCCGGTACAATCGGAGCGCGAACGCGGCGAGGAGGCTGAGCGATAAAATGATGTAGGACGCGCGCGGGGAAATGGGAATTGGTAAATGGTTGGTGGAGCGTGGAGAATTATTCACGAGGTTTGATCTTGTGCATAATTTGAGCGGCGAGCGCATTGTAAAACGCGCCCAGTTCTTCAAGCGTGATGGGGCGGAGCATCCGCGGCAAATCTTGCACGCGGCGAATCTCACCCAGACTGCCGGCAAAATAAAATTCGTTAAAACCCAGGTCTTTTTCTTTTGCCATCTGCATCAGCTCGTTTAGATCAAATCCTTGCTGGAGTAAAAAATAAAAATCCACAAAATCCTTTGCGGCAGTGCGTCCGAACAACGCGGTAACTTTGACCGCGATGTTGAGCATCGAATCCACAATCACATTGCCAAAGCGCTGATGCGCGCCGAATTGCGCGCCAGCATCGCGTACGAGATCAATTTTGAACGAAGGTTCAGACGGAAGATGAAAGAGGAGCGTGCGAAAATCGGTCGTTTTGACTTTGACCGACCACGTACAGCGGAGCTCATCGGCAAGCGTGGGAATTTCACGTTCCAGCGCATCCAGCGCGTCGTGATCGAGAGTAAACAAATCCAGATCCTCGCTGTACCGATGCTGTAAATAAAACGCGGCAAGCGCAGTGCCGCCGGTTAAGAAAAATGCTTCTGCCGCCGGGCGCGCGAAAAACGCGTTCAAAAAATCGCGTTGGAGCGGTGTGAGAATGTTAGCCGGTTCCACCATACCAAACCTTCATCGCCAATTCCCAGGTCGGGCGTAACTCGCGACGAATTTTGGGGCGAATTTGATCCCAGAGTTGATATACTTGAGCAAGTTTCAAGTAGCGCCAAATCTCATCCCAGGAACAGCGTTCCAAAATCCGTACCATCATTTGCACGCGCGCGTATTCATTCTCCCCGCGCAAAATCGCGCGCACATCCTCTTCGGTCAAATCGTAATCCCAGATGGAATCCGGGCGTTCGCGTTTTTCGTCCATAGCGTCATTCTAGGGCAAGCCCAGCGAGTTGCCAAACAAATATTTTCAAAAAATGTGACGCGGCTTAAAGTCGCGGGATGTGCGGGCTGAAAGCCCGCGTCTCGTTTTCAATCGCCGAACGATGGCGCGGGATGCAAGCGGCGATGCTTCTTCCACAACTGTTCGCGATTTTCCTGGTATGCCGGATCCGGTTGAATCGCGCCGGCAGTGCAGATCAAATGACAGCGGCGACGCGGCAGTTCGACACATTCGGTGCATCGCCCCGGATCAATCGCGTACTGGTCTTCGTTATTCACATAGACCGCGCGGTTCGCGCATTTCAAAATGCACACGCCGCACGAAATACAATTTTTGGTAATGCGGTATGACAAGTAACCTCCTTGTTACTTGAACGCGGGCAAATGCTCAATTTGCCCTACGCAAATAATGGTTCGTAGCGACTTGCGGTCGCGATCAGCGCGGCTTGCTCCTCCGCGCTCATCGGCGCGAATTGCGCGCACGCTTCAAGCACGAGCGGCAAAATCGAAACGTCGCCGACCGTGCACAAACCGGTAACATCTTGCGAGAGCGCGAAATTGATCGCTTGTTGAATGTGCACTGCGTCGGCGAACGGTTCATACCAGGTCGCGAACGTGCGAATGCGTTCACCCCAGGGTCGCTTGCAAATCGTTTTGATAATCATTGTGCCGACATCGCGCGCGCGACATTCGCGCAATAACGCTTCGGCGTCGCGCCGGTAGTTTGGATTCGCGTACTGCACAAAATTGAGCGGAAACAAAACCGAATCGAAATCGAAACGGTGCAACGCTTCGCGAAAAACGCGCGGCGCGTCCGCGCCGTGCCCGGTGATGCCGATGTAGCGCGTCAATCCTTCGTCGCGCGCTTGGCGCGCGGCTTCGAGCGCGCCGCCGCGCGCGGTGACCAGGTCGAGTTCCTCCATCGTTTTGATCGCGTGAAGTTGATACAGATCGAACGCTTTGGTGTGCAAACGTTTGAGCGAGCGTTTGAGCTCCGCGTGCGCGCCGTCGCGCGTGCGTTCGGTCGTTTTGCAACCCAGGAAAATTTTCCGGCGAATGCGGCGCATCCACGGCGCGAGCCGGTCTTCCGCGTTGCCATACGACGGCGCGATGTCAATGTGATTGACGCCCGCGGCAAGCGCGCGCGTGATCGCGAGATCGGCTTCGGCTTGCGTTACTTTGCCAATCGCCGCCGCGCCAAAAATCGCCACACTACTCAAATGTTCGGTTCGACCCAATCGCCGTTTTTCCATCACAACTCCTACCGCACCCCTCCCCCCTTCGCCCCCTCTCCCCTCTCCCGACGCTGAAGTGCGCGTCGGAGAGGGGAGAGGGGGTTGGGGGAGTGGGGTGAGGCATTTACCACGCGTACGCTTCCGGCGCGTGCCCGCCCGGTCCGGGCCAAATCTGATCGAGCCGCGCGATCACCTCGTCGCTCAATTTGATTTCGAACGCGCGCAACGCGCCGGTCAGTTGCTCGAGCGTGCGCGGTCCGATGATCGGCGCGGTAACGACAGGGTTTCGCAACAGCCACGCGAGCGCGACATCCGCCGGTTGCTCGCCAATCTCGCGGCACACATTTTCGTACTGTTCGATCTGCGACCGCTTTTCCTCGATCAATTTTTGACGGATCTCGGTGGCGCGGCGACCTTCGGTGAATTTTTGCAACGCACCGCCGAGCACGCCGCCCGCGAGCGGACTGTACGGAATCAATCCCAAACCGTACGCGCGGCACGCCGGGATCACTTCGAGTTCGACCACGCGCGTCGTGAGATTGTAACGACTTTGCTCCGAAACTAAACCCAGGAAATTGCGCGACTGCGCGATCGCGTTCGCCTGTGCGATGTGCCAGCCCGCGAAGTTGCTTGAGCCGACGTAAATGATTTTGCCTTCGCGCGTCAATTGCTCCATCGCTTGCCACACTTCTTCCCAGGGCGCGTCGCGGTCAACGTGGTGCATCTGATAGAGATCAATGTGATCGGTTTGCAATCGGTGTAAACTTTCCTCGCACGCGCGGCGAATGTGATACGCGCTGAGTTTCGATTCATTCGGACGCTCGCCCATTTTGCCAAACACTTTGGTCGCGAGAACGATTTGCTCGCGCCGACCGCCGCCTTGCGCGAGCCAGCGTCCGATGATCTGTTCGGTTACGCCTTCGCCGGTTTTCCAGCCGTACACATTCGCGGTGTCGAAAAAATTAATTCCCAGTTCGAGCGATTTGTCCATCATCGCGAAACTATCCGCTTCGGTTGCGAATGGACCAAAATTCATCGTGCCAAGACACACGCGGCTTACTTCGAGTCGCGTGCGTCCGAGTCGCGCGTATTGCATGGATACCTCCGAAAGTTGATTTCCCTCATTTCCATTATTTCCCTTATTTCCATCAACAAGGAAATGAAGGAAATAAAGGAAATGGATTACAAGGCGATTTCGGCAATCACCATTTTACCATCGTTGATCGGTTTCAGCGTGCCGCCCATTGATTCGCAAAGATGTTTCATCACCGCATTGTCCGGCGTGATGATCGCGCTGACGCGTTGAATTTTTTCATCGCGCCCCATTTGCACGAGACGGTGCATCAACTCTTTGCCCAAGCCGATTGCTTGATACGCGTCGTTGATAAGCATTGTCAAGCGCGCACCCTGCCCGCCATGCAAACGACTCAACCGGCCCGCGGCAATGATCGCGCGTTCGCCGGTTTGCGCGTCCGCGCCTTCCGCGACCAGCGCGAGTTCGCGATCATAATCCACGAAACAAATGCGCGCGAGCCGTTCGTGCGCGACGCGTTTACTCAACAACATCGGTTGCAGATAACGCAAATACACACTGCGGTCCGAAAGGTCCTCGTGAAATTTAATCATCAACGGTTCGTCTTCGGGACGAATCGGGCGGAACGTAACCGCCATTCCATTTTTCGCCGACCAGGTTTGAACATAGCGCGACGGGTACGGGCGAATTGCCGGGCGCGGCAATTGCTCGCGCGCGATATTTTGATCGAAGATGACGACGCGCGCATCGAGCGCGATCATTTGCTCCGGCGAAACCAGGAGTGGATTGATGTCAATTTCTTTGATCCACGGTTGCTCGACAACGAGTTGGCTAAAGCGCACGAGCAATTGTTCGAGCGCGGACAGATCAATCGGCGCGCGTCCGCGCACGCCTTGCAGTGCTTTGAAGATGCGCGTCTGTTCGACCAACCGCCGCGCGAGCGTCGTGTTGAGCGGCGGCAACGCGAGCGCGGAATCTTTGATCACCTCGACCAATTGTCCGCCCGCGCCGAATAATAACACCGGCCCGAATTGCGGGTCAATACTACTTCCCAAAATCAATTCGTACCCGTCGAGTTTGATCATCGGTTGCACGGTAACGCCGTTGAAATGTTGCGCGCCGATTTTTTCGCGCACCGATGTTTCAATCGCGCGATATGCCTGGCGCGCGCCGTCCGCGTTGCGGATATTCAACTGCACGCCGCCGACATCGGTCTTGTGCGTGATCGTTTCCGAATACAATTTCAAAACAACCGGATACCCAATCCCGTTCGCGATTTGCACCGCGTCAGTTTCATCCGTCGCGATGCGCGTCGGCACGACCGGGAGGTTGTACGCCGCGAGCAATTGTTTCGATTCAAACTCGGTGAGGATTGTGCGTCCCGATGCGCGCACACTCGAAATAATTTTTTCGGCTTGAGTGCGCGCAGATTGATCATCGTTTGTCGAGAGGATCGGCGTTTCGTACAAACCGCGCAGATTGTCGGTGTACTGCCACATGTAGTTGAACATACGCGCGGCAGTGTCGGGATAATCGAACGTTGGAATCCCGGCGCGATTCAAAATCGCGATCCCAGGTTCGACATCCGCGCCGCCCATCCAACTTGCCAGGATCGGTTTGCCGGTGCTGTGCGCGTACGGTTTTACTTTTTCCGCGGTGTCGGTCGGCGCGGTCATCGCTTGCGGTGTCAACACCACGAGCAAGCCGTCGCTGTTCGGATCATTCGCCGCGAGCTCCAATGCTTGCGCGTACCGTTCGGGACTCGCATCGCCGAGAATGTCAATCGGATTGTTGTGGCTCCATTGCGGCGGCAAAATTTTGTTGAGCGCGTCCATCGTAGTGTTCGACACCTCCGCGAGTTGCCCGCCGCTCATAATCAACGCGTCGGTCGCGATCACGCCCGGTCCGCCCGCGTTCGTGAGAATCGTCAAGCGCGATCCCTGGGGACGCGGTTGTTTCGACAGAACTTCCGCCATATAAAATAAATCGGAAATCGAATTGACGCGCAGAACGCCGCTTCGATTGAACGCGGCTTCAAGCACATCGTCACTGCCGGTGAGCGAGCCGGTGTGCGATGCCGCCGCGCGTGCCGCGCTCGCAGTGCGCCCAGGTTTGATGATGATGATCGGTTTGACGAACGAGACCTGGCGCGCGGCTGATAGAAACGCGCGCGCGTCGCCAATCGTTTCCATATAAATCACGATGCTTTGCGTGCGCGGATCATCGCCGAGATAATAAATCAGATCGCCCCAATTCACATCGAGCATCGAGCCAATCGAAACGAACGCGCTGAACCCGACACTCTCGCGCAAACTCCAATCGAGAATCGCGGTCGCGAGCGCGCCGGACTGGGTGATGAATCCGACGTTCCCAGGTCGCGCCATCGCCGCGGCGAACGTCGCGTTCAATCCGCTGAGTGTACTCATCACGCCGAGACAGTTGGGCCCGATAATTCGCATCGCGCCGCGGCGCGCGTGTTCCATAATTTGCCGTTCGAGTTCCGCGCCTTGCGCGCCAATTTCTTTGAACCCGGCGGAAATCACAATCGCGCCTTTGACGCCGGCATCTACACATTCGCCGATGATGTCGGGCACCGTTGGCGCGGGCGTAACGACAACCGCGAGATCAACTTGTTCCGGCACGGCGGCGATGCTGGGATACGCTTTGATGCCCAGCACACCCGGTCGTTTCGGATTGACCGGAAAAACGGTGCCGCCGAACGGATTGCTAATCAGGTTCCACAAAATCGTGCGCCCGACCGTCCCAGGATTTTCGGTCGCGCCGATCACGGCGACGTGCTTGGGCGCAAAGATCGCATCGAGGGGATGCGGTTCGTAATGATAGATGTCGTGCGAGGGATCGAAAGTCGGTGCAAATGTTTTTTCCATCGTCAACTCCAGCGTTGATTTTATTATATGCCCCAACGCGGAATCTTGCAAAATGTCATGTCGGGGCGAAGCATTTTTCGTCCGGTACATACCGGACGAAAATTGCTTCGCCCCTACCGCACCTTGCCGGCGCGCACGCGCCGTTGTATAATTCGTTGCGATGTTGCAACTCTGGCGCGCGGTCATTCGCTTTGCGTTTCATCTTTTCTACAATCCATTCGCGTTCACGTACGATTTTGTCAGCGCGCTCGTGTCGCGCGGACATTGGCGCGCGTGGACGCGCGCCGCGCTTGCGCGCATCGTCGGAACGCGCGTGCTTGAATTGCCGTGCGGCACCGGCAACTTGATGCTTGATTTGATCGCGTCCGGCTATGCGCCGATTGGCGTTGATCTGTCGCCCGCAATGTTGCGAATCACGCGCGGAAAATTGAAACGTGCGCGTCCTGAGCGGAACGCAGTGGAGTCGAAGGACGCGGCACGATTGCTCCGCGCGCGCGCCGAAGCATTGCCGTTCGCATCGCGCGCGTTCGATTCAATCGTGATGACGTTTCCGCCGGGATTCGCGCACAATCCGCGCGCGCTCGCGGAAATGAATCGCGTGTTGGACGCGCGTGGACGCGTGATCTGGGTTGACGGCGGACGCTTGTTGAAACGCGACGCGTGGGATCGCGCGCTCGACGCCGCGCTCGATGTCGTGAGCGGCACAGCATCGTTATCGCGCGCAGAAAAATTACTCGCGGCTGCTGGGTTCACCACGCGCGTCGAAAACGTGCAGGACGATGCGAGCGTGGTGATGGTGATTACCGCGACGAAAGGATAAACGCGATGGAAATTTTTGGCTTCCTGGGATTTCTCTCGATCTTTCACATCATCGGCGGCGCGGCGATTGGGTTTACCCTGCGCGGACTGCGCGATGGATTTTCGATGCGTGTGCCGTTTATGCTGGTCTGGGGCGCGGGCTTTGGCGGACTGCCGCTTGTGATGGGCTTGGCAATGTTCGCGCAAATGGAAATGCCGTACCTCGTGCTGGTCCAAATTTTTGTTTTCCTCGGCGCGATTTTGATCACCGCGCTCACGCCCGATTGGTACTTTGATGCGTTCAAATCGAAAGAGATCGGGATGATTGGATTCGGCGGAATTTTTTTGCTCGTCGGCATCGCGGTCGCGGTGGTTTCGTTTCGCGAAGAGCCGCTCGTCGCGCTCATCTTCGGCGGAATTTTTGGCGGCGTCGGCGCGTTCGTTTTTTGGAGCGGCATCCAATCGCTTTTCAAATCGCGGCTTTGACAACGCGATACCCGTGTGCTAGAATCGCGGCGCAACAACGAATTGAGAATAAAACGAATTACGAATTACGAATTATGAATTCACCCATCTATCTTGATCACTCCGCCACCACGCCGGTTGATCCGCGCGTCGTTGACGCGATGCTTCCGTACTTTACGGAGAAGTTCGGCAACGCCTCGAGTTTGCATCGTTGGGGGCAAGCCGCGCTCGGCGCGCTCGATGAATCGCGCCGGACGATGGCGGAAATCTTGCGCGCGCAACCCAGCGAAATCGTTTTTACCGGATGCGGCTCGGAAGCGGACAATCTCGCGTTGCGCGGCGTTGCGTTTGCATTGCGGTCGCGTGGCAACCACATTATTACGACACCGATTGAACATCACGCGATTCTTCGCACGGCAGAGCAACTCGAAAAAGAATTTGGATTCGAGGTTACGCGCGTGCCGGTCAATCATCACGGCACAGTCAATCCTGACGACATCGCGCGCGCGATCAAGCCGAACACGATTTTGATCAGCGTGATGTACGCGAACAACGAAGTCGGCACAATCGAACCGCTCGCCGAGATTGCGAAAATCGCGCGCGCGAAAAAAATAGTTTTTCACACCGACGCGGTGCAAGCGGGCGGTTATCTCGATCTTGATGTGAACAAACTTGGCATTGACTTGATGTCGCTCGGCGCGCACAAGTTTCACGGACCAAAAGGCGTCGGCGCGTTGTATGTGCGCGCCGGCACGCCGCTTTTGCCGATGCAAACCGGCGGCAGTCACGAACGTAGTCGCCGTGCGGGTACGGAAAATGTTCCGTACATTGTCGGAATGGCGACCGCGTTGAGCATCGCGCAGAGCGAACGCGAAACGACGAACGCGCGTTTGATCGCGCTCCGCGAAAAATTGATCGTTGGAATTTTGGAACGCGTCGCCGGCGCGCAATTGACCGGCGATCCGAAACAGCGTTTGCCCGGGCACGCAAGTTTCGTCATCCCCAGCGCAATCGGCGACGAAATGGTGCTGGGTCTTGATCTCGCCGGGATTGCTGGTTCGACCGGAAGCGCGTGCACGGCAGGCGCGCTCGAACCCTCGCACGTTCTCGCGGCGATGGGCTACGCCGCTGATGTCGCGCGCGGCGCGTTGCGGCTGACGCTGGGACGCGACAACTCCGAAACCGATGTCGCGCGCGCGGTGGAGGTGGCCGCGGATGTGGTGGGCAAGTTGCGCGGCAAATCCTAAATCAGAAACCGAAAATCATAAATGATCACTCCAACCGTCGTCGTCGCGATGAGCGGCGGCGTAGATAGTTCAACTACTGCCGCGCTCCTCGTCGAGCGCGGTTATAATGTCATCGGCTTGATGATGCGCTTGTGGGCGGAACCCGCGCCATTCGATTTGCAACTTGGCGATAATGCGCCGACCACAAATCGTTGTTGCTCGCCCGAAGCCGTCGCGGACGCGCGCGGCGTCGCGCAAAAACTCGGCATCCCGTTTTACCTGCTCAACTTTGAAGCCGATTTCAAATCGCGCGTCGTGGATTTTTTTCTCGACGGGTACGCGCGCGGTATCACGCCGAATCCCTGCCTCGAATGTAATCGCACGATCAAGTTCGGCGCATTACTCGCGAAAGCGCGCGCGCTCGGCGCGGATTTGCTCGCGACTGGGCATTACGCGCGCGTGCGCGAACGCGACGGCAAGTTTGAATTGTGGCGCGGCGTTGATCCGAAAAAAGATCAGTCGTACGCGCTCGCGATTTTGAACCAGGATCAACTCGCGCACGCGCTATTTCCGCTCGGCGAATTTACGAAAACGGAAACGCGCGCGCTCGCGCGCCGATTCGATCTGCGCGTCGCGGAAAAAGTTGAAAGCCAGGATTTGTGTTTCATCGCGGACGGCGAGTACCGGAATTTTTTGCGGCGCAA
>Ga0233425_10006417_pt1 | contig 17467 bp, 12 predicted proteins | sample Watercolumn_Towu_2_FD_181712 | JGI IMG/M metagenome (GOLD analysis project Ga0233425, IMG submission 181712) | Freshwater microbial communities from Lake Towuti, South Sulawesi, Indonesia - Watercolumn_Towuti2014_140_MG | ecosystem: Environmental > Aquatic > Freshwater > Lake | place... | reverse complement strand
TCATCGTCGAGGGTGGGAATCTCACCATCGAGAAGACCCTCACCTCCGAAGAAGGACAGCTCGGTATCATCGTCCTGCGGAAGAACCACCTCAAGAAGGCTACCGAGGGCAATATCTTCATCGGACCCGAGGTGAGGGAGATCCGTGCCCAGATCTACGCCGATGGCAGTGTCCTCCCCGTCAATGCCGAGTTCGAGTTCCCCCCTAACCCCTCCGACTACCTCCCCACCCGTCCTGACGATAAACCTACCCTCTTTGGCCAACTCCTCATCCGCGGCATGATCGTGGCGAGGAATACGGCGACGTTCCGTGATCCGAACGCCGATGATGACGGTGGCATCTCCCTGCCAAAAGAGTTCGAGATCACCGACCTCGCTACCCTCCGCTCCGTCCCCGCTGATCCGGGGAGTAAACTCCCGAGAAACTGGGATGGATACATCGAAGCCATTACCACCGGACAAGGGTGGAAGCATAGTGTGGATAAGAAGACCAAAAAATTGCTGGATGAATCTGGTGATGTTGTTAAGGCCGTTAAGGATACCGAACATATTCCCTTCAAAACCAAAAAATCCACTCCCGCCCAGCTCAAGAAGCTCGAGAACAGAATGTTCGACCCGAACAAGGTTGTCCTCGGTCCCAATGACAAATCTACCGGCGTCTACATCCAGTTCGAACCACCGGGACCGGAGTTACCCGTCTTCCAGGGCAGAAGCATCCAATCAACGAAGCAGATACGGTAGTGATGGAAACAAAGGAGATTGTTTGCTCATCCTTCTCTCTTCATCTACTTCTCGATCATACTGAACTGTCTCTGTCTCCTCCTGATCGCATACGCCGCTCCTGCAATGAGTACTCCCGTAGCGAGGAGATTATTTCCTGATGGTATTCTCGATGCGGTACAACTATCGTCGTTGTTCTTCGGAGGAGTCGGTTTACTCGCTACAGGAGTATCTTTACTCCCTGCATCTGCCTGGACTCCCGTGGGAGTCTCTTGTGGTGCAGTATCTGATCCTGATTGTCCTTCCGGTTGAGAAACATCGAGAGTCGTCATTTCTGGTGATATGTCAGGTTGTACCGACATATCTACTTCTCCATCACCATCCGTATCACCGGCAGTAGCATCCGGTTCATTGGTGTCGGGTTTTGTATCCTGCTGTATATCTGGTGTGATGACTTCTCCGGGAACATCGGGAGCAGTGTCCTGCGTGATGGTAGCATCTGGTTTCTCTTCTGTCGGTACTGCTTCTGCAACTGTTTCTGATCCGGTATCACCATCGGAGGAGTCGGCGGTATCTGTTTCTGCTGCTTCTGGCTGTGGTTCTGGGTTCGTGTTCGTGACTTCTACCGTTCCCTTGGTTCCCGGGTTATTGACACAGGCTCCACCACCCATACCACCCAATTGCCCAAATTCTGTTGAGAAGAGCTGGAGAGGAGCTGAGGCGAGTACCTCAGCGGTATCGAGACGAACAATATATCCTTTATCGGCGACGGTATCTACCATGAACACGGTAGGGTTGCTGTACCCCGGGAGGAGAGAGACGTACCCATTGAGAGGGTAGATAGCTACGTTCGGCAGGAGCACTTTACTCGTACCAGTGTATCCATCCACAATGACGGTCTTATCATTTTTAGTGTCTTCGTAATTGCCCAGCGAGCGGATTTCCCACCTTCCATCCTTATCTACCGTTGCCATGTCCCAGACTCCCGGAAGCTTCTTCGTATTCTTGAGATCGTCGGTATCGATGAGGTGGAGTTCATTGACGGCGTCATTTCCCACCATGAAGTACGTCGTCTTCTTCTTCCCATCGTTACAGGTGACGAATGACTTCTTGTCCTGCTCGGGAATCACTGCGGTCATACCGAGACTCGTAATGCCTCCCACCTGGGTTACCGTATCATCAGCATTGAGCTTATAGCGGATGAGGTTTGTCTTGCCATCGGAGGCATTCTCACTCAATGCCCAGATCATATCGCCCATGACCTTGGCTGCGAGGATTGCCTCTGTGGGTTTGGAGGTGGTTAGTGGAGTGTTGGGACCAACTTTGAATTCTTTCTTAACATTGCCATCCGCCTTGAATGGATCGTATACCTCGAATTTCTGCGGACCGATGATGAGAGCACGATCTTTGTCACATGATGGACCATCTACAAAATAGACGTCATCTACCTTGGCCTTGAAGGTTGGGGTTGTGATTTTTCCAATCGAAAATGACATCGAATTACCCTCTTTATCCGCATCATAGAGACTCGGACCACTGGCTGATCTTATTTCTACGTACTGTCTGAAATTTCTCGCCATGTACTTTCCTGCATACATTTCTGTTTCATCGAAAAACGCTGTTTTCTTTGGAGTGATGTTTAGACTTGTTTTCCCATCGGTCGTGACAGTCGTTACCGCTATAGGAAACATTTTATAAGAGCCTCCGGCATCGGAGCCGAAACAATGCATAGCCTTCTGGTGCGTAATCGTCGTTATCTCCGCAGCTTTCGCATCCGTTTCCATTGCGGCATCAAGAGAAGCGGCACCGACAGCAACTCCAGCTAGACGAGCAGCGAGAGAATTTCCGAGAGAGTTCGACCGTGGGGTGTTCTTCATAGCATTATCTTCCTTAAGAACTAAAACCGCGATGAGATCAAGATTCTACGATAATTATATCCAATCGTCAAGGAAATCGTGATATAAAGCTAAAATAACGGGTTTCCAAAAACTTGGAAATGTTGCCGGAGTACGATTTGCCGCCCGGGCGGCAAATTAAGGCAGAAATTATTGAGATAATGGCGCAAGTCCCCCCTTATCTCCAATCAATCACCTCTTTCCCACCTGCCTCCAGATAGGCGTTAGCCTGCGAAAAATGCCGACATCCAAGAAATCCGCTATGAGCCGACAATGGCGACGGATGCGCAGCTTTGAGCACAAGGTGTTTTGAGGTATCAATCATCATACCCTTTTCTTGTGCGTACCTCCCCCAGAGCATGAACACGAGCCCCTCACGACCCCGCGCGAGCGCCGTTACGACGGCATCGGTAAACTGTTCCCAGCCTCGCCTCTGGTGCGATCCCGCCCGTCCCGCCTCAACTGTCAGCGTAGCATTCAGCAGCATCACGCCCTGTGTTGCCCACCTCGTCAGGTCTCCATTCCACTCTCCGGCAGGATTGCGCTGCACGTCCGCCTTCGTATCGCTCTCAATTTCCTTGAAAATATTTTGCAGCGACGGCGGCAATGCAACACCTTCACGAACGGAAAAACAGAGTCCATTCGCCTGCCCTGGTCCATGGTATGGATCCTGTCCAAGAATTACTACTTTCACCCGATCAAAAGGACACGCCTCAAAGGCGGCAAAAATACTCATCGGCGGCGGATAGATTTTTTTCGTCGTATACTCATTCCGCACAAAGCCCGCCAACTCTGCGAAATACGGCTTCTCAAATTCATCCTTCAAAACTTCTCTCCACGACGGTTCGATACGGACGGTATTCATGCAAAAAGTCTACTCTTCCCTCACCTCCCCTACAACCCGATCGATAAACAGTTTTCCATCGAGATGATCTATTTCGTGTTGAATGATGCGTGCATTGAGGCCATCAAGCCCAAGCGCCACACTCTCCATTTTTTGATTATGGTACTTCACCGTGAGCGAAGTCCATCTCGGCACCTTCCCCCACTTTTTCCGCAAACTTAGGCACCCTTCTTCATGTTCCTCTTTTTCTTCGGCGTGTTTGATAATCTCCGGATTGATCATCACAATGATATTTTCATGATTGGTGCCGGGATTAAGTTTGGCGAGAGCCATGCGGATATTCACACCGACCTGCGGCGCGGCAATACCAATCCCATCCTCGATATCCATCGTCTCGCGCATATCGCGAATGAGTTTTTTTAAGACCGCATCCATTTTTTTTACGGGTCTGGAAATAGTCCGTAAAATTGTATTGTCAGCTCCGGAGGTGATGGGTAGTCGCATAGTTTGTAGAGTTTTATTGGCTACTTCCCCTGCTTCAAAAACGCCTCAATGAAGCCGTCAATCTCGCCATCCAAAACAGGTTCAACATTCCTCTCTTCATAATCCGTTCTATGATCTTTGATCATCTTATAGGGATGGAGTACGTAGGAGCGTATCTGATTGCCCCAGGACATTTCGATCTTTCCGCCTTTGAGATCGGATAATTCTTTGGCCTGCTCGCGTTCCATCATATCGGCGAGTTTGGCGGCGAGAATTTTCATCGCATGTTCTTTATTTTGAAGTTGACTTCGCTCAGTCTGGCACCCGACTACGAGGCCAGTCGGAATATGGGTAATTCTCACGGCGGAATCGGTCTTATTCACATTCTGTCCCCCGGGCGCGGACGACCGGTACGTATCAACCCGCAAGTCATCACGCTTGATCTCAATCTCCGTTCCTTCAATGATCTCCGGCAGCACCTCGACGAGCACAAACGACGTCTCACGTGAATTTTTCGCATTGAAGGGGCTCTGCCGCACCAACCGATGAACTCCATTTTCACTCTTTAGATAGCCATAAACATAATCACCATCAATGGCAACAGTGGCACTCTTCAATCCCACTTCCTCCCCCGGCGACTGATCGAGAATTTTTGCGGCGAAAGAATGTTTCTCTGCCCATCGCAAATACATGCGCAGCAGCATGTCGGCAAAATCCTGAGCATCCTTTCCGCCGGTGCCGGCATGAATGGAGAGAATCGCCGAGTGGTCATCGTACTTGCCGCCGAGAAATGTTTGTATCTCAAGTCCACGCCAGTCTTTTTGCAATCGTGCAACCATTCCATGGAACTCCGCAACCGACTGCGTATCATTCTCGGCATCAATGGTCGGGAAAATTTCTTTCAACTCGGCAAGGTCATTCCGGAGCTTCTCCCAGCGCTCAACAAAGGTCCTCGTATGGCTCGCCTCGCGACTGATCTGTTGCGCCCGTTTCTGATCACTCCAGAAATCCGGCTCCTGCATGAGGGTATCGAGCTCGATCACGCGATGCCGCTTCGTATCGAGGTCAATGGCCTTCAGGGCGGTCTGTATCTGCGTCTCGAGTCCCTCAAGCTGTATTTTCAGTTCATGCATGCTGGATGCACTATAGGGGGTTGTTTTTTGACTTGTCAAAAGATAAAGTGGAGCGCACATGGGCACAGCACGAAAAATTCTTGGCAGTACGCTCTCTCAACTCATCGGAAAATTTCTCGTAGGCCTCCTCAGCATCATCGTTATCAAGCTGCTCACGAACTACCTTTCGCAGGAGCAGTACGGCGACTACAATTTTATCTACGATTTTCTCGCAGTATTCGGCATCATGGCCGATCTCGGACTCTACACCGTGGCTGTACGTGAAATGTCGAAAGACGAATCCCGCATACCGGTCCTGTTGGGCAACATCCTGACCATTCGTACCATGGTAGCGATACTCGTGATGTTGCTTGCCATTGGAGGCGGCTTCCTGCTGCCGATTATTTCTCCGGAGCATGCGAAAGACCGTGTCCCGATCGGCATTGCCATCGCGTCTATCACGGTTCTGCTCGCCCTGCTCAACGGTACGCTGACTTCAGTGCTTCAGGTTCGCTACCGGATGGCGCAATCAGCAATCGCCCTCGTCGCAGGAAAAATAATTTCCATCGCCTACATCGCCTACATTGTAGTCATAGCCCTCACGCGCGACCCGCAAACCGGTTTCTATCACGTCATCGGGGCAGGCATCATCGGAAATATCGCCATGCTCGCCACAACTTCGTGGTATACCCGCAGACTCACCGAAATCCGTTACCGCTTCGACTGGACGCTCATCCGGGGAGTATTCATCAAAGCGCTTCCCTACGGACTCGCACTCATACTCTCCACGATATACTTTCGTCTCAATACCATACTCCTCTTCAATCTGAAGGGATCGCAGGAAGTGGCATTTTACAGCGTCGGAATGCGTCTCGTCGAGAGTTTGCTCATCATCTCGCTCTATTTCATGAACTCGGTGCTTCCCATTCTCACGAAATCCATCGAATCACGGGACAATCGCCATGGGCGCATCATTCAAAACGCCTTTGAATTCCTCGCCATCATGGGATTCGGAGTCGTGAGCGGCGGATGTGTGCTCGCCTATCCGATCGTTGCTGTCATCAGTGAACCGAAGTATCTAAGCCGAATAAGCGAAGGAATATACGGGTCAGATATTGGCTTACAGATACTATTATTTGCTCTTATGTTTTCATTTATCAATACACTTTTTTCTTTCATATTGATCGCCGTAAATCAGCAGAAAAAACTCCTCGTCATCAACATCGGCGCTATTTTCATAAATCTCGTCATCAATATGCTTATCATTCCGAAGTATGGATTTCGCGGAGCGGCGGCCACGAGCGTGGTGGCGGAGTGTTACATTCTGATGGCAACCTTTCTCGCCTCCAGGCGCTATCTCGCCTATAGGATTCATTTTACAAATCTTTTCAAAATAATTGGTGCTTCACTCGTCATGGCAGGAGTCGTATATGCGGCACGCGATCCGAGTTTTGCGCTTATGCAAAACAAAAACATTCTACTGCTCATTCCGCTTGGCGGACTTCTCTATGCCATATTTCTCTGGCTCACCGGCGTCATAACGAGCGAAAAACTGGGCACTCTTCTGAAAAAAGAACAGCCGGAAGTTATAAATATCGAAAAAAATTAACCAAAGTTCGCACAAAATTCAGCTTCTGCTCGTAGTTTTTTTTGCCAACTCACGAAACTTTCCCCCGCGCTCTTTGTAATTTTTAAACTCATTGAAACTCGCCGCCGCAGGCGACATGAGAATAACGGCATCTTCGTCAAGCTTTTTCGCCTCATCAACGGCGCGATGCATCGCCTCGCTCAAATTTTCAACCATTTCAGATGGTACTTTTTCACGGCAGATGGTCCCATCTTCCGTACACATTCGGAATCCATCAGAGATTGCTTCCCCGATTCGCACACCAGAAGGTCCCATCAAAAAAACTTTCTGCAAAAATTTCATCTGCGATAACTTCCACCCCAAAACGGTAAAAGAACTCCCTTTTTCACTCCCCCCGGCAATGAGGAAAAATGGCTTACCCATGTCTTCAAACGCACTACACGCCGCAATGCACGCCTCAGGCGTTGTAGAAAACGAATCATTGTAAAAATTGATGTTGCCGCACCCGCCAACATCAATTTTCTCAAGCCGATGGGGTAATCCGGTAAATTGCCGTAATACCGATTCAATAATGAAATGGTCAACACCGAAATATCTCGCCACAGTCGTAGCGGACAAAATGTTTTCCCAATTATGTCGACCGAGAAGCCCAAACTCACGCACTTTCATAAATTCACGGGAACCGCGCTCACGCGGATCAGGATCAGATTCATCATTCCAATGTAAACCAGCATCCACCCCGCGGGCTCCATCAATCCACGTGTCATTTGTAGCCGAGTTTCGACTGCTCACAAAAAGTTTCTTCCCTTCGCCGAGCTTCGCAAACTCCTCGGCATAGGGGTAATCCCGATTCAGCACGCTCACATCGTTCACTCCCTGAAATTTCATGATCGGATACTTCGACTCGTGGTACTCCATAATACTCGAATGGTAATCGAGATGCTCGGAGGTGACATTGAGGACGACGGCGACATGCGGGCTCACTTCGAGATCAACGAGTTGGAAACTCGATAACTCCAAAACGACGAGACCATCTTCGGAGAGATCATCCAGAAAACTCACCGCGGGAACACCGATGTTTCCACCGAGAAAAACTTTTCTTCCGTTCTGCCGCAGTATCTCCGTGATCAAACTCGCGGTCGTACCCTTACCTTTCGTGCCGGTCACTCCAACGATCGGCACAGGACAATGCTCAAAAAAGTACTTCGTCATGCTGGAAACGACAGTTTGACTACCCAAAAGTTCTTGTATCTCCGGCCTGAAAAAAGAAATCCCCGGACTTCGAAAAACAATATCAAAATCACCCAGATTCGTAAGATACTTCGGACCAAGTCGTGCGGAAATTTCACTCGGCACACCATCAACATTGGCATTCTGATCACAAACAATCACATCACGATATCCATGTTTCAACAGATATTCACACATCGCTCTCCCCTCAACCCCAAACCCAAGAACAGCTATTTTGTCAGTTTTCTTCACGGAAGCATGATAACACAAAATTCATGATGCCAAACTCCGTATCACCTCATCATTCGAAGGCGGGAAGACATAGTGGCAAAGCTCGGAAATCCTGATCCATCGTATTTCTTGTCCTTCTTTACCGTATGGTTCGCCGAGCAGAATTTGGCATCGGTGCCAGCTGAAGTAAATGACTTTATCGTCAAAAATATATTCCGTTCTCAAAAAAGGCGGGCGCACAGAGGCTTCAATGCCGATCTCTTCCATGAGTTCCCGTTTAAGACATGCCCGTTCACTTTCTCCGCTCTCGATTTTTCCACCTGGAAATTCATGGACTGCATGATGACTGCCGGGACGGGTCTGAATCAATATCTCGATATTTTTTTCATTTTTTCTCCAAAGAATCGCGGCAGCTACGCGGAAAATTGGCTTATCGGAATTTCGTTTCAGGGCTTTCTGAGTACGGATCGATGGCGTGATTTTTTTATTCGTTACTTTTTTCGACATGGTAAGTGTGGCAAAGTCCATCATGCCTTGAGAGAACTCGCGGGATTTCCCGCTTGGACAGGCCTCATTCGCAATTTGCTTTAACTCCGCATCGTGCAGATTTTGTCCAAAAAAAAGCCGCAGTACACGACGAACATTGGTATCCATGGGAACAGGCGCATCGCGGAGCCTTCCTGTAAACGCAAGAATTGCATGTGCCGTATATTCACCAATACCGGGAAGTCGTCGAAGGTCAGTGTATTCACAAGGAAATTTTCCACTAAACTCATCTACAATCATTCGTGCCGACACGATAAAATTCCTAAATCTTCGGTAGTATCCCAGTCCACGCACATACGGGAGTACCTCCTCCCATGTGGCAGAAGCGAGCGAGCTCACTTCTGGAAAACGCTGCATAAAATTTACAAAAAACGGCACGACACGCGAGGCTTGCGTCTGCTGGAGCATCACCTCGCTCACCCACACGGCGTAGGGATCACACTGCACACGCGCAAGCCTCCATGGAAAATCACGTTTATGCTCGGCAAACCACTTCACGATAAATAGGCCAAATGCGCGCGGGGAACGGAATTTCATAAGTTCGATTCTTTTTCAAGAAGGGCGCCGCCCAACTCAGTTAAATCAGGGATCGCATGCGCCGTCACTTTTTTCAGAGAAATGGCATAGAGATTATTCCCGATGGTGATGAGCCGTTTAATGAGTGAGTCGTAACTGCTGAAGTATGGCGCACCCGGAGCAATCATTTTTTCTGAACTGCTCGAAGTAAAATCATCCGCATCCACATGGGTCAATTTTCCTTTCAGGCTAAAGCCTTTTTCCAGATCAACGCTGTACACAACCGCCCCGCGGAAGTTCACCTCTCCGTACGTGTCTGGACGCGCTTTTGAAGGATCTTTATCCTTAATCTCGGCAATCTCAATCGGGAAAGCAATGAGATTTTTTGAAGCACTGAAGAGTAGTGCCTTGTGATTGTACAGGAGCTCGCTATTCGTACCGCGATCGCCGATCACCTCATGGAACATCTCTTTTGGCGCAGAAGGATTACTCACATCAAACATCGCAAGTTTCATCCCCTGATACCACGCGAAGTTCTCCGGCCCCGGCAAAAATCCATCATCGAGATCGTTGAATGACGACACATCGACGGCATCTTTGCCGAACCCTATGATATGATTTTCGTCATACGGATGCAGATAATCCGAGTATCCGGGAAGTTTCAGCTCACCCAGTATCTTCGGCGCGCGCGGATTCCCAACATCGATGACGTAGAACGGATCGGTATTTTTGAATGTTACCACGTATGCGCGTCTCCCCATAAATCGCACCGATTTGACCTTTTCACCTTTCCCGATGTCCGGAACTTTTCCGAGCACCGTACCGAGATTATCCCGATCGAGAATGTACAGTTGGTTATTCGGCTCATGCCCACCGCCCCAAAACTCCCCAACGGTAGTCGTTGCGCGGAACGCTTCACCGCTCTCATCCATCGAGAACTGATTGAGCAGACTCCCCTCCACTTCACCGGTCGTCTTGTATTCAACATTCCCATCTTTCAACGCAAACCGGTGGAAAACCGTCGACACATTTCGCACCGGCGGAATCCAAATGTCATAAATCTGCATGTCATCATACTGATGTTTCGCAGTAGCCACGTAGAGATTTTCCAATGAAGAATAAACCATCGAACCCGATCCAAGAAACGCCTGTCGTACCGACTTCGCATTACCATCCTGAAGGGGAACACCGGCTACCACCATAATATTCGGTACGTCGTATCTCGGGAAAATTCTGATCGAAGAGCACGGCACGACCGGCACGGTTTTTCCATCGGCGGAATCGGTAAATTTCGGGATCAATGTATCCCCAGAACTCTTCACGTCGCCTTCATTCATGATCGAGTACTGCGGATAGGAGTTCATCACAAAGTAGGCATAGTTCCCGATTCTCCTCGAAGAAACATAACTCCCCTCGAAAGAGAAACTCCTGAACTTCTTCACATTTGTACGATCGGCGATATCAAAAATATGCACCTCGGTTTTGGAACCTGTATCATAATTTGAACCGACGACAACGAGTCGATCACCCGTCACATACATCTCCTGGGGATAGAAAGTCGCGCTGTCTACCACGACACGGGACACCTCCTTCATCTCGGAAACCGGAACGGCCTTCACGATGCGGATACTCCTTTCCTTCATCAGATAGACATAACTCGCATCGTTCTTCACAATATCGGCCTCGTCCACACCCTCCACCTGCACATTCGTTGAAGAAAAATCATCGCCGGATTTTGCGCCCACTGAAGCCTCCCCCATTGCCTCATTCGTGGGAGCGGTCGCCGGAGCGGCAATCGTGTCCGCCTCTTCAGCGCCAAGATTTCTGCGCAAACCAATAGCACGACTATTTCGATAATTCTGCAGGGCAAATTTCTCCTCAAGTTCCGCACATGAACTCACACTCGGCAGAGGATCGACCAGACTCTCAAATGTCTTCGTCGGTTTATTTTCAATATCGGCTTTCACTCGAAACGTCATCTCCGCCATCTCCCCGCGTGTAATTTTTTTCTCGGGATAATCAATGGAAACAGGAATGGCCTTTTCATTCTGCAATTTGATAACGTAAGGCTTATACCAGAGTTCTGCACCAGCCGAAGACGAACTCGAACTCTTCACATCACCATCAATCATGGCATTCGCCACAATCTTGCTCGCCTCTACGAGGTTGATATTCAGTCCCGGCCGAAAGGTGCCATCGGGATACCCGCTCACAAGCCCACGCTTTTTCGCCTCGCAAATATATTTCGCAAACCATTCACTGCCCACATCTTTGAAACAGTTCGCACCGGAAGGATTTTTCACACTCGCCGCAATCACAATTTTCATGAACTCGGCGCGATTGATGGTATTGTCGGGCTTATACTCGCCACTTTCGTACCCATGAATGACATTCTCACTCTTTAAATAAGCAACTGCATCTTTATTGGGATGTCCGGAAGAAACATCAGAGAAGGCCATCGCGCTCACATCCTGCGTAGCCGCAAAAGATACGCCAAAACTCAAAAAAATAGCCGTAATGGCAAAAAGGGGAGCAAACTTCTTCAAGATGGAGGTCATAAAAAACTTTTTAACAATAATAAAGACAATCCACAGTATATACCATGTTAAAAAAAAAGAGTTACAAATCATGAAAAAGTGCTATACTGCCGCCATGAAACACACTTTTTTCACAAAATTAAAGCTGATTTCCATAATAATTGGCATCACGCTCGTCTTTATTCAACCCACCGCCGACGCCGCCAAAAAGAAGAATGAACCCAACTGGTTCCAGATCATGCGGTCGCATCTGCGCAGCATAGAAAAGTCAAAAAAACAGACTACAGAAAAGCCGGTCATCGCGCCAGTCATAAAGCCAATGATAACACCAATGATAACACCGGTACCTCCATCCTACACTCCCCCAAAAATACCGCAGACACCGGCAATCATCCCTTCCCCTTCGAACTCTCTCGATAACGCCATCTTCTATTGGCACACTGCGGAACTCTTCGCAAATCCCGATCCCATCATAGAAAAAATTGCAAAAGCCGACATAGGTGGAGGTCAAATAATTCGCAACATCTACCTCAATTTTAGTTCCTCTGCATTCACCTCGGCTCCGGAAAAATACAAAAACGTAATCGATAAATTTCACGCAAAAGGATGGAAAGTTTACGCTCTCATGGGCGGCAACGACTGGGCCACTCCGGCAAAATGGACAGACACCGAAACCCGCTACGTCAAAACATTCAACGCCTATCCGATCTTCGATGGAGTCATTTTCGACATCGAACCATGGGCCAACCCTTCGGAAGAAACACGCACATGGTGGGAATCATCAAACGCCCCGTTTGATTACGCCAGTTTTCTCTACAAGTGGAGACAGGCTCTCCCGCAGGACAAGAAGATTCTGGTCACCATCGCCAACTGGCACGACGTTCACAAGCAGGCGAATCAGAAAGAATTTCTCAAGCAGATCTACTCCAGCAGCGCCGACACCGTCGTCATCATGGACTACTCCACCTCCGATTATATCAGTCGGATTGCCACGGAAATGGGCTACAGCAAGCCAACTATCATCGCCTTCGAAACCCACATTCAACCAGGCGTAGACACGACCATAGGATTCGACTCACTGAACGCTGTGCAGAAAGCCGTCGTTGAAACACTCAAAACGTATCCCAACATCAGGGGCTTCGCGATGCACGACGAAGAATATCTGCGATTCTACAAATAGATGAAGAGTGAGAAATTCCACGGTTTCGTTCTGGAAATTTTTCTTTTATGTCAAATATAAAGCTGAATTTACGCTCTGCTTGCTCAAACTCAGGTTTTCCGCTACACTGTATGCAGAAGCTAGTTTAGAGATGAAGAAATAAAAATTCTAAGAGGGTCCATCTACTACACCATTGCTTCAGACCAGACTTGTCTAAGTCGGTCTGAAAAAATTTCTTATATCTTAATTCATTTTTTCTCTTATGTCAGAAGACAAATTTACGAAATGGCTTGCCGAGAAAGTTCTTGGTCACGCCGAAGCACCGGCGAACACGCCGAAGCAAAACGCAGGGGCGGTCTCCGTTCCCGCGACAAAATCACAGCATCGCGCACCCCGCACTCAGCACTCAGCATCCTCGCACGCCGTCCGCGTCATGGCCCTCGGTGGTCTCGATGAAGTTGGCCGCAACTCAATGATCTTTGAGTACGGCCGCGATATCCTCATCGTTGATCTCGGATTCCAATTTCCGGATCAGGATATGCTTGGAATTGATTATATCATTCCGGATGTCTCCTACCTCGATGACAAGAAAGACCGCATCCGCGGCATCCTGCTGACCCACGGGCACCTTGATCACATCGGTGGCATTCCCTATCTCATCGAACGTCTCGGCTTCCCGCCAATTTACGGCACGAAACTCACGCTCGGAATCGTGAAACGCAAACTCGAAGAATTCGGTCTCGAAAAACGCGTCCGTCTCCAAACAATCACCGCCGACGACAGCTTGAGATTCGGCGATTTTCAGGTCAGTTTCTTCCGAGTAAATCACAGTATTCCCGATGCCGTCGGTATTGTGCTGAAATCTCCGCATGGCAATTTTGTCCACACGGGCGATTTCAAATTTGACCTTTCTCCTGCGGGAGATCAACGGCCTGCCGAGTTCGACAAGATCGCGCAGTTTGGCAAACAAAACATTACGGCGCTCTTCTCCGATTCAACCAACGCGCTTCGTCCGGGACACACCATGTCCGAGCTCGAAGTGGCGCGCAATCTCGAGGACATCATCAAAAACTGCGAAGGCCGCATCATCATCGCCGCCTTTTCTTCTCTTATCGCGCGCATCCAGCAGATCATGGATTTTGCGCTCAAATATCGCAGAAAAGTCTATATCACCGGTCGCAGCATGATGGAAACCCTCGAAGTGGCAAAAGTCCTCGGCTACCTCAAGTATCCGAAAGATCTCGTCCACGACGCCGCCCGCATGAGCAAGACGCACGATCGCGAAACGCTCATTCTCACGACAGGAAGTCAGGGCGAAGATGTATCGGCTCTCTCGCGAATCGGCCTCGGCAATCATCAGACCATTCGCATCAAGAAAGGCGATACCGTCGTCCTCTCTTCTTCTCCGATTATAGGCAATGAACGTGCGGTTTCTACGGTCATCAACAATCTCTGTCGTCTTGGCGCGAAAGTGATACACAACAAGATGATGGATGTCCACACCTCCGGCCATGCGAACGCCGAAGACCTGAAACTCATGATTACCCTCGTGCATCCGAAGTATCTCGTACCGGTCCATGGCGAATACTTCATGCGCCAGGGCCACATGGAGCTTGGATTTCAGCTCGGCATGAAAAAAGAGAATGGCGTTCTCGTGGAAAACGGCGATGTAATTGAATTCAAAAATGGCATCGCGCGCATTACCGGCGAAAAAATCTCAACGAACTATGTGCTCGTGGATGGCCTCGGTACAGGCGACGTCGGCACGCAGGTCATCATGGATCGCCAGACAATGGCGGAAAATGGCGTACTCGTAGTGCTTCTTTCACTCGACAAGAAGACAAATAAACTTCTCCGCGATCCGGATATTATTTCACGAGGATTCATCTACATGAACGAATCCGAGGAAGTCATGGCACGCGTCGCAAAAGAAGCGAAAGAAATTTTCACAAAATCAATGAATAAAAAATCCGACATGAAACGCGGCGAACTGAAAAACGCACTCAAACTCAACCTCGAAAAGTCAATCCACCGCATGATTGAACGCCGTCCTCTCATCCTACCAGTGATCGCCGAACTCGGGCACGGCAATGAGCATCGTGAACTACCATCCAACGAGCATCATCATTAATGCGCAAAGGTCACCGGGTTTTTTCATCAACCGCGAAATTGTCGAAAATCAAATTTTGGTGGGCAGAGAGGGATTCGAACCCCCGTAGGCGTAAGCCAGCAGATTTACAGTCTGCCCCATTTGGCCACTCTGGTATCTGCCCACGAATTATAAAACAACAACAAGCCTTCCTTAAGCCCACGAATTATAGCGAAATCCAGCCTGAAGGCAAAGAGAAGCTCAGGTAGCAATGGTAACTTATTTTCAGCTTTAAAAAACTACGTTTTATATTTTTCCATCAAAAAATATCGCCGTTCAAGGCCAATTTTTTTCGATTCCAAAATTCCACATTGTTCAAGTTTTTTCAAATCTTTGTAAGCAGTCAAACGGCTAACCCCATAAATTGATTTGAATAGCTCCGCATTGGTATAATGCTGACCATCGTCTTGCATGAGATAGGCGACCACTTGCTTCTGTCGATCATTAAGAGTAAGTCCATTGAGTTGTATTTTAGACTCAACTTGACGACTTTCCCGTAATTTTCTTTCAATATATTCATGGAAATCATCAATCGATTGTATGATTTTTTTTAGATGATAGCTCAGAAAATAAGTAAGATCGTAATCATCCTGCTCACTGTATATATAGGCTCTGCCATATTGCGCCGGAGATTTTTTAATAATGGTTGATATAGGGAGATACATCATTGTCCAGTAATTTTTTCGTAAAAGATACCAATAGAATACAGCTCGAGCAATACGCCCATTTCCATCAGTAAATGGGTGAAGATAGCCGATCCAGAAGTGTAGTATAACTGCTTTTACAATAGGATGTGTAAACTTTGAATCCAATTCATCATTCGCATATTGAATGAGGCGTTCCATCTCCTGAAGAAGAAATGTTTCTTTAGGTGGAATATGAACCACTTCATTGGACATTTTTTTAAATACAACAATATTATCAGTATCACTTCTTAATCTACCCTGTTCACTATTTTTCATAGTCGAATCTTGATCTACGATAATCCGGTGAAGAGCAAAAAGTAATTCGAGACTCATCTTTTTGTCTTTATAGTCCTCTTCAAGTGCGATCATCGCTCTATAATTATTCAAGATCATACGCTCCGAGTTATTCTTGGGCTCTCGATGCTCGGCAATCATTCTTTTTGCCACTTTTCTTGTCGTATTCGCACCCTCAAGTTGACTTGAAGCAATAGCTTCTTCAATAATTCCCCTGCTTAAAAATTTTTCCTTGGTTCGGGTAGATAGAGCTTTATAATCAACAAACATTTGACCTCCCGTCTGTGTATCAATTTTTTGAAGCCATTCCTCAAAAGAGGTAAGGAAAGGGATGTATGAGAAAAATTTTCCACTTTCTGCTTTGACCGGCGAATGAATTGCAATAATTTTTCTCATTTTGCGTACGGCATACCATGCCTCAAGTGGGGTAAAATCTTTGGGAAATGGATAATACTTCGCCTTATCCCAGTAATAATATTCTGGCTCAGAGAGCAACAGAAACAAATTCTTGCCGCCATTTTCTATATACCCCAAATACTTTTCCAAGGCTTCCTCCTGAATTTTTTTGGTAAAAATCGGTTTTTCTAAGCTAAATAGCTTCATAGAATATGTATAGTATATACAAAAAGTATACATATATTATACGGAGAAAGCAAGAGCAGTATGTATAGTATATATTAAAAGTATACATATATCATACATAATACGAGTTAATAAAATTCTTGCCTGCCCAAGAATTTGAATTACAACAAAAAGATAATATATCTCAAGAGCCAGCTGAAGCTGAATTTCTGGACGTCCAGAAGCCAGAAAGTAATTCAATGCTTGCGCAAGTTGACGGAACGCGACGAAGCGGCTCGTGCGTACACCCCTCTATTTCACATCTGGAGCCGCCCATCGGATTTGAACCGATAACCTACTGTTTACAAAACAGTTGCTCTACCGTTGAGCTAGGGCGGCACCCCATAGAAGAAAGCCCACGTAGCTTAAGAAAAGATCACCTCAAAGTCAATACGAACCGGCGGCCAGCCGACCTTAATCCTCATCTCGGGCTTCCTGACTCACCAAAACAAAAAACGGGTTTTTACTTCCATCAGGCAAGTATGCAATATTATGAAAGAATTCAAATTGCGGCTTATACAAGGCAAATTTCTGCGCAGTAACAGACCGCAAATTGGGTATGCCATTATACTCAGGGGATAATGCAAAAAGACTGACGACATCTTTCACTGGAAGTGTCGGAAAATTGGAAGATTTCTGCCTATCCGGCACTGCACCCGATCCAGCGCGTGCATGCCGTAGAGGAGGAAAGAAGTCAAAATGAGTAACTGGTCCGGACTCAACGACATTGGGAGCCGCTGCAAAATAGCTTTTCTGGGACAGTAGGAAAGTTTGCATGTTCATTTTTTGCACTTCCGTTATTTTTGTTTGCTTTCTTGATCTTTCTGGTTTCTTTTCCGCCTCATTTGCTCCATTTT
>Ga0233425_10006416_pt1 | contig 17471 bp, 16 predicted proteins | sample Watercolumn_Towu_2_FD_181712 | JGI IMG/M metagenome (GOLD analysis project Ga0233425, IMG submission 181712) | Freshwater microbial communities from Lake Towuti, South Sulawesi, Indonesia - Watercolumn_Towuti2014_140_MG | ecosystem: Environmental > Aquatic > Freshwater > Lake | place... | reverse complement strand
CGGCTCTCTTTATATCAGGCCTTTCCTGATCGCTACCGATGAAGCCATCGGTGTAAAAGCCAGCGATACCTATAAGTTCATCATCATCACCTGCCCGGCCGGAAAATACTATGCCGAGCCTATCAAGGTATTGATCGAAACCAATTATATCCGTGCCGTAGAAGGCGGCGTGGGTTTTGTGAAAGCCGCCGGGAACTACGGACGCAGCCTTTATCCTACCAAGCTGGCCCAGCAAAAGGGGTATCAGCAGGTGATCTGGACGGATGGAAAAACACATTCTTTCCTGGAGGAATCCGGCACCATGAACCTCATGTTCGTGATCGACGGCAAGGTGGTAACACCGGCCCTGAGCGATACCATCCTGGCAGGGATCACGCGCGACAGCGTTCTGGCCCTGGCCCGTCATTGGGGAATGGAAGTGGAGGAGCGCAAGATCTCCATCAACGAGATCCTCGAGGCGCACAGCAAAGGGATCCTGCAGGAAGCCTTTGGCGTAGGCACAGCCGCTACCATCGCGCAGATTATCGGGATCGGGTACAACGACAACTACTACCCATTGCCGCCGGTGGAAGAGCGCAAATTCTCCAATAAGATTGACGAAACCCTGAGGAATATCCGCAAGGGAAAAACAGAAGACGTCCTGCACTGGATGTACAAAGTAAGCTAGGAGAGTCCCACTTTGAAGAGCCTTACCTGAGCATCGGGTAGGGCTCTTTTTATAAGGAAAAGTCTTGTTAGTGATTGTTCAAAACATTATTTTTAATCCCAATACAAACCTTTACATTTGTTGCTCTTTGTAACAAACACACACCAATGAAATATTTTGCAGACATCAATGTAATGCCGCTGAAGGCCTTACTCGACCCTCAGGGAAAAGCTGTGACAGGGTCCATGAAAAATCTTGGCTTATCTGAAATTGAAAATATCCGTATCGGAAAACACATCACGCTCGAGATCGAAGCTCCGAATAAGGAAATCGCTTCCGCCAAGATCGACGATGCCTGTAAAAAGCTGCTCTGCAACCAGATCATGGAGTTCTACGAATTCACCCTCCGCGAAGCCTGAGAGCCGGTTATTGAGTTTGGAGAGATCGGGAATTTAAGAGTTACTGGCAATTCCTGAATTCCATAAGCATTTTCAACGGTAATCGATGGATTGCATTAATCAACAAATCATTAATATCAACAAATCAATAATTAAATCAATAATCAACAATTAAACAATGGGATATCTTTTCACCTCCGAATCAGTATCAGAAGGCCATCCGGACAAGGTTGCCGATCAAATTTCAGACGCATTAATCGATAACTTCCTGGCTTTCGATCCTAACAGTAAAGTAGCCTGCGAAACCTTAGTGACCACAGGGCAGGTTGTGCTGGCCGGTGAAGTGAAATCCAAAGCATACCTCGATGTGCAGGACATTGCCCGCGACGTGATCCGCAAGATCGGCTACACCAAATCCGAATACATGTTCGAAGCTAACTCCTGCGGCATTTTATCGGCTATCCATGAGCAATCGGCCGATATCAACCAGGGTGTCGACAAAAAGAAAAAAGAGGAGCAGGGTGCCGGCGACCAGGGGATGATGTTCGGTTATGCCACCAACGAAACCTCTAACTACATGCCTCTGGCACTGGATCTGGCGCATGCTATTTTATTAGAGCTGGCGGCTTTACGTCGCGAGAACAAAGCCATCAAATACTTACGCCCGGATGCCAAATCACAGGTAACCCTGGAGTACGACGATAACAACAAGCCTGTGCGCATCGATGCTATTGTGGTTTCCACACAGCACGATGATTTCGACAGCGAACAAAAAATGCTTGCTAAAATTAAAAAAGACATCGTGGAGATCCTGATCCCGCGTGTGAAAAAGAACTATCCGAAATACGCGCACCTCTTCAACAGCAAGATCAATTACCACATCAACCCAACCGGCAAATTCGTGATCGGCGGACCGCACGGCGATACAGGCTTAACAGGCCGTAAGATCATCGTGGACACTTACGGTGGCAAAGGCGCACACGGTGGTGGTGCCTTCTCCGGAAAAGATCCGAGCAAGGTTGACCGTTCGGCTGCTTATGCAACCCGTCACATTGCCAAAAACCTGGTAGCTGCCGGTGTTTGCGACGAGGTGCTGGTGCAGGTGTCTTACGCGATCGGCGTGGCCCAGCCAATGGGTATCTTCATCGATACTTACGGCACCGCTAAAGTGAAAATGACTGACGGTGAGATCGCCAAAACCGTACAAAAAGTATTCGACATGCGCCCTTATTTCATCGAGCAGCGCCTGAAACTGCGTACGCCTATGTACAGCGAAACAGCGGCATACGGGCACATGGGCCGCAAGAACGAGGTGGTGACCAAAACCTTCAGATCGCCTGATGGAAAAACAAAATCCATGAAAGTGGAATTGTTCACCTGGGAAAAATTAGACTACGTAGCCAAAGTAAAAGCTGCTTTCAAATTGAAATAGTATTAACCCGATAAATTAAAAAGCCGTTGCAAGAAAATTGTAACGGCTTTTTTTTTGAGATTGTATATGGCTTCGGCTCCGCTCAGCCAGCAGTACTGTTTATGGCCTTAGATAACTGAGGCTCCGAAACCGGTAGCTGAGCGGAGCCGAAGCTACTCGGGCATCTGCGCTTTATTGAAGCGCGGGTCGCGGTTGGTGTTTAAGGCCAGAAGGATTAAGATAACTCCCAGGAAGACATGTGGAATGTAAACGATATCCGCAAAGTTTAACATCCAGGGCGAAACAGCCAGCATAAAGCCAAAAGCCAGGTCGAGCATGAGGTGGTAGCGGAAAGGAATCAATTTCGCAAGGCTGTAGTTATAATCTGTAAACAGATTATAGGCAATGAGAATGATACCGATGACGATCGGAGAGCCCGCGTCATAAACGTCCTTGCCGAACATGAAGATCCAGGGAGACAGAATAAGGAAGATCCCGAAAAGGTAATCGAGGATGCTGTGGAGTTGGATGCTGATGAGTCGCATAGGCCTGAGACGTTATACCGTAATCATACAGAGAACACCCAAAAACCAATGCCATTCAAACATAGCTGCTTTTTTAGTAGCTTCGTATCTCTGAAACAAAGGATGATGAACGGTTTGAAACTTTATATGGTATTGGTGGGTTGCAAGCCCAAAGGACGCTACACGGAGCAGCACGATGTGTTTTTTGGGATCGCGCACAGCTTAAAGGAGCTGGTGCCGCAGATCAATGCTTTCTGGCCCGAGCTGAAAGGAGCGTTTCACATTGATGCCTGGCGCGAGGTAACACAAGTGAACGGCTTCGCCGTGGAGGTGGAGGAAAGCGCCGGGGAGCCGGAGAACAGCCATCACCTGTTTTTTATCAACCTGGGAGGCTACAGACCCGGGGAGTTCGAGGAGCTGCACTACAAGATGCTGGTAGCGGCCGCAGACAGTGCCAAAGCCATTGCCATGGCGAAGCAAACGGCGTTTTACAAAGCGGAAGGCTTTAAAGGCGCGGAGTCGCACGTTGATGATAAGTACAGGCTCGATGTAGACGACCTGTATCAGGTGAAAGATATGTTGCTGCCTTTGTTTACAGAGAAGTTTCAGATCCGGCTCACCGAAAAACAGAGCCCGGAGGACGAGCTGCACCTGGGATATTTAAAGCTCTCCAGGCTGCTTGGAAAAGAGGCCTGATTGGGTATTTTTTTCCCTACAATCACAGGAATACGGAGATCAGGATCAGGGCGCTGTTGGCAAGCGTTGTCAGCACAAAGATGGCGAAGACCCATCTTACAGGGAATTGTGCGACGCAGGCCACAATATTAGCCAGCGACAGGCACATGCCGAGGATAAACTGCCATAACACGCTGTTGTATTCCAGGCTGAACTTCACAAGCCCGCCACCGAGGCAGGCGCTAACGGCAATGACGAAGCTGATAAAGGCAAAGTAGCTGAAATCCAGCGCTTTCATGAGCCGGTCGTACTTAAGCCTGAGTGTATGGAACTTGGTTGTGCTGATCACCGTTGCTGGGTATGGTTTTGTGAGCGTGGACATTTCCTGTGAACTAATGCAGCCGTTTATACCCCGGAGCCAATGCATGTTTAATGCCAGAGCGGATGCGCTTTTTAGTTGTACATTTACGGTGATTTTTAATGCGATGAAACCTCTTTCCAATACCGCTATTCCCGCCTCGGCGCTCGATTTTCTGAAGCTCGTGAAAAAGAACAACAACCGCGATTGGTTCAATGCGCATAAGGAGCGCTACCTCCGGGAGCTGGCCTGCCTCGAGTGTTTTGCGGATGCTGTGCTGAAGGAGCTGAATAAGGAGGACGTGATCGAAACGCCGAGCGGGAAGAAAAGCCTGCACCGCATCTACCGCGACACCCGCTTCTCCAAAGAAAAAACGCCCTACAAAACCAACTGGAGCGGGAGCTACAGGCGCGCCACCAGGCTCAGAAGAGGAGGCTATTATTTTCACATCGAGCCGGGCAACAGCTTTATCGCCGGCGGGTTCTGGGGGCCTAACGCCGAAGACCTGAAGCGCATCCGCGACGAGATCGCCTTTGATGCGGCACCGCTGAGAAAAATCCTAAAGGCCAGGAATTTCGTGAAGACCTTCGGCAGCCTGCAGGGCGAGCAGGTGAAAACCACGCCCAAAGGCTATGATGCGTCGAATGAAGGTATCGACCTGTTGCGTTACAAGCAGTTCCTTCTGATCAGGCCTTTTACCGACGAGGAGGTGCTGGCGCCATCCTTTGTGAAGGAAACGGTTGCGACCTTCCGCCACATGCGCCCATTCTTCGATTACATGAGCGAGGTGCTCACCACGGATATCAATGGGATTTCTGTGATTTAACCATATAGGCCACATAGATACCTAGAGAACAGAAAGAGATCACAGAATTATGCTACATATAATGATGAATCACATCTCGACGCTTCCGGATGTCAATAATATCATGTCAGTTTGAGCGCAGTCGGGAACTGTTCCCAACTGCGTTCGAACTGACCATTAACTACACATGCAACTATTTTTACGATGTGCCTACGTGGTAAAAAAAAAGACTACTTCGCCCGAACGTCCGACCATTCGGGGATTTTGTCGAACAGGCTTTTAGCGAAAGGGCAGAGCGGTAAAATGGTATAGCCTTTTTGGCGGGCAAATTCCACAGCGGCATGCACCAGCTGCTTGCCCAGGCCTTTTCCCTCACCGCCTTCGTTCACCTGCGTATGGTCGATGATGAATTTATGATCGCCGGCATACACATAAGTCATAATGGCTAAGGTTTTGCCGTTTTCTTCGATGTAAAAATTACCGTTCTTTTCGGTATCGTGTTGTTTGACTTCCATAGAATTTATACTATTAAGCAAAGGTAGGCATAAACTATTTCCGCAGAAAGCGGTTTTATTATCATAGATCAATGTGAGGGAACTTTTTTAGATGAACCTTTGTGTCGTTAAAAGGACGAATTAAAAACCTAAAAAAATAAACACATCATGAACGCAACAGCAAACAAATGGGCCATTGACCCGACACACTCCGAAGTACAGTTTAAGGTAAAGCACCTGGTGATCTCTACAGTCACCGGCTCTTTCAAAACATTTTCAGGCGATGCCACCTTTGAAGGCGACAAGCTGGAAAACGCGAAGATCCATTTCACGATAGACCCTGCCAGCATTGATACCAACCAGGAGCAGCGCGACGGGCATTTGAAATCACCTGATTTTTTCGACGTCGAGAAATACCCGGCAATTACCTTTGAATCAACATCGGTAAAGCATGCCAAAGGCGATCTGTATAAGATCAGCGGTAACCTCACCATCAAAGGCGTGACCAAGGCTGTGGAAATTGAAGCGGAGCACGGCGGAACAGCTGTTGACCCTTATGGAAACACCAAAATGGGCTTTGAAGTGACAGGAAACGTGAACCGCAAGGACTTTGGCTTAACCTGGAATGCCGTAACGGAAGCCGGTAGCGTGGTGGTTGGCGAAACCATTAAGCTGATGGCGAACATCCAGCTCGTGAAACAGGCTTAACCTGTTTAAGAGGTATAATTAAAAAGATCCTGCCGGTAAAGGCGGGATTTTTTATTTGGACTTCATCAGACAGTGGAATGGTTACCGGAGTAAGCCGGGAAAGCTTAAAATAATTTCAGCTGCGACGAAGCGTGTAAAAAGGTGGTGACGCGCGCCTGGGCCAGGGTCATGACATGGCTTGTGGCATGAGTGATCTCATGCACATCCGTTTCGTAGTCGCGCGAGGCAACAACGATCTTGGTGTGGCCCGCATGTTTTTCAAACAGCTGCCTTACCAGCTCGGGGCTGTTATTCTCTTTCGACAGGTGAGAGAGGATGAGGTGGCTGATATGGTCGGAGCGGTGACTGGTAAAGAGCTCCAGCGATTCGTGATTGGAAAGGTGGCCGTGCCCGCTTGAGATCCGTTTTTTCAGGTGGTATGGATACAGGCCTGTGTTCAGCATCTCTTTGTCGTAATTGGCTTCCAGGAATACGGCATGGCACTGCTTGAAGTAGCGGATCACATTGCTGCAGCAGGAGCCGATGTCGGTAAATACGCCGATGTGGATGTTATTGGCGCTCACCACGAAGCTGTAAGGATCGGCGGCATCATGCCGCTTCGAAAAAGGCTTCACGAAAAGGTTTCCCAGCTGAATGTCCTCGTCGGAGCGGAAAGAGCGGATGAGCTCGGGGCGAAGCGTCAGGCGGCTGCTTTTGAGTGTGGCAGGCGTGATGTATACCGGCAGCTGGTATTTTTTGGAAAGCACTTCCACGCCGCGGATATGATCCGAATGCTCGTGCGAAATAAAAATGGCCTTCACCTCCTGCATGCTGAGCCCGTTGCGGGCCATGCGTTTTTCCACTTCCCGGCAGGAGATGCCCACGTCTACCAGCACGGCTTCGCTGCCATACGATACGTAATAGCAATTACCGTTGCTTCCTGAATTTAATGAGGCGATCCTGACAGACATAGAAGCCGCAAGATACAATTTTCGGAGCGCTTTGAGGTCGCCGTCCGGCAAAAGATATAAACCATTGCCGGTTCAGGACCCGGGACTTTTTCGCGATTCAAAAAATGAGTACATTAGTTTGCGGCCGACAGATGCTCCGCCTCCCTATATATTCGACCTATGAAACCTGCAAAAACCTCCGGCTATGCCCCTGTCAATGGGATCACGATGTATTATGAGATATACGGAGAAGGCGAGCTGCCTTTGGTGTTGATCCATGGCGGCGGCTCTACCATCCAATCCTCTTTCGGGAATTTGTTGCCTTTGCTGGCAGATTACGGGAAGATCATTGTCGTGGAGCTGCAGGCCCATGGCCGTACCGGCGACCGCGATGCTCCTGAGTCCTTTGAGCAGGATGCTGACGATGTGGCCACTTTATTGAAGTACCTGCAAATTCCCAAAGCTAATGTCCTTGGTTTTAGCAATGGCGGCACAACGGCCCTGCAACTGGCCATCCGGCACCCGCAGCTGGTGCATAAGCTCATCGCCGTGGCGGCCGCCTGGAAGCGCGATGGCCTCATTCCCGGATTTTTTGAGGGTATGCAGGGAGCCACGCTCGACAACATGCCTGCTCCGCTGAAGGAAGCTTACCTGGCAGTCGCACCGGACAAGAACGGCTTGCAGGTGATGTTTGAGAAAGACAAGCAGCGTATGATCGGCTTTAGGGATGGGAGCGACGAGGCCCTGAAAAGAATCCGCGTTCCGGTGCTGTTGATGGTTGGAGAGAAGGATGTGGTGACGGTAGAGCACAGCCGGGAAATGTGCGACCTGATCCCCGCTGGGAGGTTGGCGGTTTTGCCGGGTATCCACGGCTCATTTATCGGCGAGGTGTGCACGGTAGACAGGAGGAACAAAGCCCTGGAGGTATCCGCCCTGATCCTAAAGGAATTTTTGAGAGAAGGTCCAAATAACCGGAAACGCATCCTCGATATGATGGACCTCAGCTACGGGGAGTATGAGCCCTGGTGCAAGATCCTGCAGCTTCGTGATTTCGACGAATCCTATCTTTCACGGCCGCAGAACGAAGCAGATCCTGGGTGGCACGAGCAGAATATCATCACCGTCCATAACTACATAGAGGAAAGCCATAACCCTGTCTATCGCGATGCTTTTCTGAGGTATTTCCTCTACCGTCTTTATGTGGACTACACCCCCGAATCGATGGACACGGAAGCACTGACAGAGCAGGAGTGGCGTGTGGTGAACCGCGCGGAAGCGGAAATCCGCCTGGATCATATCATCAGCCGTTCGCTGGAGGAATTGCAGGAGTACTACGAATTAAGCCTCGAGGAAATTTCCGGCGAAGAAAATTCCGGAAAGTTTGTATTCCTGAAGAACAAATTTCTGGATGTTTTTTCAGCCCATGTTATTTTTCTCATAAATACAGACCCTGACGAGGATATGCCAGCCCTTGTAGGTATGGATGACAATACCATAGGGATTTTCTTTTTAGGAAGCTAGTTCTGTGCATTCCGTTACCGGCTCAGCTGCTCGATCTTGTCAAGCACGTTGAAGTAGCGGTAATCGCTGATCCTGGGGTCGAACAGCATCATGGAATGGTATTTCACCTTCACATCCTTATCGAAAAGCTTCTCGTAGTTGTTCACAAGCTCGATGTTCGATTCCGTATTGGTCAGCCAGTAAAACTTTAAGGACTTTCCCGCATTATCGTTGACACTGAAAATGACGAAAAAATCTTTCTCGATCTTGGTGACACGCCCCTGGAAAGACTCCTGCGAAGGCTCCGCGCTTTTGGCGCCCGGGCTTTCTTTCTGACTCAGTTTGATGAGTACGTCCGGGCAGATCGTCGCCATTTTCAGGCCGATCACCTTGCCGAGCGCTTCCCCTTCGTTTTCCATGTTGTCGAGGTTGATGTTGTAATCTTTTTTCAGCTGCTTCTTGTAAGGCTCCGCCGCCTTGATCATGCAAAGCCCCAGCTCCATATACATGCGCTCGGTGTTGCCGGTGTCGCTCACGGATTTGGTGCAGGAGCAGGATTCCCTGGCGATCTTTTCCAGGTATTCCTGGGCAGGAAGAGAAGCAGCGATGAACATTGCAAGAAGGGTCAATAAGGATTTCATAGGTTTAAAGTTTAATTCAGTCAGATGATGAAGCATGATAATTCATTTTAATATGCGGGATGCCATCTTCCGGATAGACATCGCTTTTCGTCACGAAGCCCAGCTCCGTGTAAAATCTCTCGAGGTACTGCTGTGCCGAAATCGTGATCCTGTCTGTGCTGAAATGACGGAGGCACTCGCTCATACAATACCTCATCAGCTCTTTGCCATAGCCATGCCGGCGGAAGGCTCCTGCAACCGCCACACGCCCGATCGCCGTCGAATCATAGGCAAGCCCGGGAGGCACCAGCCGCGCATAAGCCGCCAGCCTTGCGCCATCAAAGCCCATCACATGCAGGCAGTCCTGGTCTTTATTGTCCGGATCGGCATAAGCGCAGTTTTGCTCCACCACAAACACCTCCGACCTCAGGTGCAGCAGCTCGTAAAGCTCCTGCGTGCTCAGGTCTCCGAATGATTTGGTGTTAAAGCGGATCATTGTGGAAATACTGCCTCAAAAAGTTAATACTGCCTGATCGAAAGCAGCACCAGCGTACAGGCCTCCGTGGTTTCTATGCCCTTGTCGGCCGCCATCTTTTCAAATTCGGGATTTTCGGTGCCCGGGTTGAAAATGATTCGCTTCGGCTTCAGCGACAGGATATAATCGTACCAGTAAGGCTGGTTGTCGGGTCCTACGTACAGAGTCACCGTATCGATGTTCTCCAGGGCAGGCTTGTCAGTGATGATCTCCAGCCCGTTGATGATACCCTTTCTTAGTCCCACGGGATACACGGTGTGCCCGTGGTTCTGAAGGCTGAGGGTGGCCTTGTAGCTGTAGCGTTCCGCATTAGGCGATGCGCCTATCACCACGGTGGTTTTGTTATTCGACATAATCCAGGTCTTTATGGAATGTTTCTTCCAGGTAATACAATGCAATAAATCCTATGCCAATGATGATGGCACCGGTGATCTGGGTGGCCAGCAGCTTATCCACACTGAAGGCCGAGATGATAAAGTTAAGCAGCAGGGAGATCAGGATGGTGGAGCCGCGCACGAAGTTAGGCGCCGTGGTGGTTGCCGTTGCCCGGATGTTGGTGCCGAACAGCTCGGAGGCCGTGCTGATAAACACTGCCCAATAGCCGGTGGCAAAGCCGATAAAGGTGACGATGCTGTAAAAGACAAATACCGAGGTGCCGCCGAAAATAAAGTAGAGAACGACACCCAGTACCGTCATCGAGAGGAAAAGGCCCAGCGCTTTCTTGCGGGATTTAAGGTACTGGCTGATGAGGCCCGAAGCCACATCGCCTACAGTGATGCCCGCATAGGCAAACATAATGGATTTGCCGGCCGAGATCGCGCCTTCGGGCAATCCCAGGCTCTCGCTCAGCTCCGGGGAAAATAATACCAGGGTTCCCATCACGTACCATACCGGCACCGTCACAAAAATAATGCAGAGGTATTTTTTGAGGTTCTTCGCGTTGGAAAACAGCTGCAGGATGTTGCCGCGCGACACATGCTCATCGCTCTTCACATGCTCGAACATGCCCGATTCCAGGATGCCGATGCGCAGCACCAGCAGAGCGAGCCCCATGGCACCGCCCAGGTAGAAGGAGTAGCGCCAGTTGGTGATCACATCGCCCATAAAGCCTGCCACCACAGCGCCGAACACGCCGACGGTGGCCACAATGGTAGCGCCGTAGCCGCGCCGCTCCTTGCTCATGCTTTCGCTCACCAGCGTAATGCCTGCGCCCAGCTCGCCGGCCAGGCCGAAGCCCGAGATGAACCTCAGGACAATATAGGCATCGGTGCTGTGCACCATGCCGTTGGCGATGTTGGCCAGAGAGTAGGTGAGGATAGAGCCGAAGAGCACGGAAAGCCGGCCTTTCTTATCGCCCAGGATGCCCCAGAAAATCCCGCCAATGATCATGCCGGCCATCTGCCAGTTGAGGAGCAGCTTGCCATAAGACGCGTTCAGCAGCTTTTTGACGGCATCCGAGATACCGGGATACTGCTCGGGAAGGATCTCGTTCAGGCTTTGCGCCCTTTCCACGCCGAAGAGCAGCAGGTCGTAAATGTCAACAAAATAGCCTAAGGCAGCCACGATGATGAGCTTGTTCAGATGTTTGGAAGGAGCCAGCGCCTGCTGCATATAGGAGGTTTATCGGTTAAACGTATTTGTCGCCTTTCAACACCTTCACATCGTTCACAAAGTTCCGGATCTGCTGCTCGTCCTGCTTTTTGCATATCATGAGCACACCTTCCGATTCCACCACGATGTAGTCCTTCAGGCCCTGCATCACCACCAGCTTGTCGTTGGGCACATGCACAATGCAGTTGTGGCAATCGTATTCCATAATGTTCTTGCCTACCAGGGCGTTGTTCCCCTTGTCATGCTTGATATGTGTGAACAGCGAGCCCCAGGTGCCCAGGTCGCTCCAGCCGATGATGGAGGAGCGCACGTACACATTCTTCGCCTTCTCCATCACACTGTAATCGATCGAGTCGTTCTTGCAGATGTTATAGGCCCTTTTAATGAAATCCTCTTCTGAAGGCGTATTGTAATGGTCCATGCCCTCCTTGAAAATATTCGACAGCTCAGGGTCGTGCTGCTCGAAGGCATGAATGATGCTTTTGGTGCTCCAGATAAAGATGCCGCTGTTCCAGAGGAACTCGCCGGTTTCGATGAAAAGCTTGGCCTGCTCCAGCTGAGGCTTTTCCATGAAGGTCTTCACCTTGTAAATGCGCTTGTCTTTTTCCTTCACCGGCGAATCGATGAACTGGATGTAGCCGTAACCCGTATCGGGCCGTGAAGGCTTGATGCCGAGCGTTACCAGGCATTCTTCCGCTTTGGCTTTCGCGAAGCAGGATTTGATGGCCTTCACAAAGGTCTCCTCCTTCGTGATCAGGTGATCGGAAGGCGCCACCACCGTCAGGGCATTGGGATTCAGTTTATGGATCTTGTAGGAGGCGTAGGCAATGCAGGGCGCCGTGTTTTTGCGCGCAGGCTCCGTTAAAATATTTTCCTTGGGTAATCCGGGTAATTGCTCGGCTACCAGGTTTTCATAACTATCATTGGTAACCACATAAATATTATTCAGAGGGCAGAGCTCCCTGAACCTGTCGAAGGTTTGCTGCAGTAGAGTTCTTCCGGTACCTAAAATATCTAAAAATTGCTTGGGATGATTGGTGGTGCTCATTGGCCAGAAACGGGAACCCACGCCACCAGCCATAATAATACAGTACTGATTTTTCATAATTATAAAGTACTAATTTACACAAAAAATGTGGGATTAAACCTAAAAAAAGCCTCAGATCCTGATGCCGATGACGAGGACATCGTCGATCTGTTCCGTATCCAGTTTCCAGTTGACGAAGGTCTGCTCGAGCTTCTGTTTCTGCTGTGGCATCGGCAGCTCCACCATGTCGCGGATGGTTTTCTGTAAGTTGGTGAGCATGAATTTTTTACCTTTCGGCCCTCCGAACTGATCGGCATAACCATCGCTGAACAGGTAAAGGCAGTCGCCTTCCTCCACCGTAATGACGTGGTTTTCATACACCCGGTGCTCTTCCAGCTCGAGCCCGCCGATCGGGAATTTAGAGGCTTTGATGATCTCCAGCTCGTAGTTCCTGTTCTTCCGGTAGATCCACAACGGCCTGTTGGCGCCGGCATATTCCACCTCCTTCGAGTGATCCCGGAAGGCGCAAAGCGTGATGTCCATCCCATCGCGCCGCTCAAACTCCTGCGCATTCTGGTTCAGCGCGATCTTCACGCCCTTGTGCAGCTCCAGCAGGATATCGCCAGGGCGCGTGATCTTTTTCTCGTTCACGATCTCGTTCAGCAGAGTGTTGCCCACAATGCTCATAAAGGCGCCCGGCACGCCATGTCCCGTGCAGTCCACCGCTGCAATGAAGCGCGTGTCGCCATTTCTGGCAAACCAGTAAAAGTCGCCGCTCACAATATCCTTCGGCATGTACAGCACAAAGCTCTGCCCGAAGAGGGAATGGATGTTGCTGAGGTTTGGCAGCAGCGCCTCCTGGATGTTCTTCGCATACTTGATGCTGTCGGTGATCTCCACGTTCTTGTGCTCGATGATGGTCTTCTGCTCGATCACCTCCTTGTTGATGCTTTCCACCTTTTCCTTCTCGTCGCGCAGCTCCTTCGTGCGCTCGTCTACTACCTGTTCCAGCTTCTGCTTATCGGCGATGAGCTTTTTGGTGCGCACATAGTTGTAAAGGCTGATGCTGCCGATCAGCACGATCGCGCATAAGGTATAGAACCACCAGGTATTGTACCAGGGCGGGGAGATCTCGAACTCGAAGACCACAGGCTCCAGGTTCCACACCCCATCGTTGTTCATGGCTTTCAACATGAACTTGTACCTGCCCGGAGGCAGCGATGAATAGGTCGCTTCGGTCTTCGCTGTCGGCGGCGTCCAGTCGTTGTCGAGGCCTTCGAGCTTATACTGGTACATCACCTTCTCCGGAGCCGTTAAGCTGATGCCCACAAACTGGAAGGTGAGGTGGTTTTTCGAGAAAGGCAGTTTTAAAGCCCTTGGCAATAAAGTAAGGCTGTCCTTTTCCGAATATTTGAAAATATCCTCCTGTCCGAAGAAGAGCTTCACACTGCTCACACGCGTCAGCGGCTCAAGGCTGTTCTTTGAATCGTAGGCCGGATTGTAGATCTCCAGGCCGCTGGGCGTGCCTATCAGGATGCGCCCGTCCATGTCCTTAAAAACAGCGTTAAAGTTAGACTCCATGCTCAGCAGTCCGTCGTTTTTTCCAAAATGCCGGATGTTGATCTTGTTGGCATAAAAATCTTTCAGGTCCAGCACATCGAGCCCTGTGTTGGAGCCGATCAGCAGGCGGTTAAGGTTATCCGCCTGCGAAAAATTAATAAAGTTGGAAAGCAGGCCGTTCTTTTGGGAGATGCGTATGAACTCCTTGTAGTTGTAATTGAACAGGCCTTCGCTCGTGCCAAACCAAAGGTTCCTGTACGGATCGGTGGTGGCCGACAATACCGTTACATTGTAGAAGCTGTTCTTGTCATTTAACAGGGTGCAACCCCCTTTTTTGTCAAGCACGATCAGGCCGTGCTCTGTGCCGAACCAGAAGCTGCCGTTTTTGTCCTCAATGATGCAGTTGATCAGAAATTGAAGACCCTCCTGCCTGAAGGCTTTCAGGGCGCTTACTTCGCTGATCTCGCCGTTGGTGTATTTATAGGCGCCTTCGCTGGTGCCGATCCAGATATTTTTCCGGCTGTCTTCATACAGGGATAAAATGTATTTGTGATTAAAAAGCGGCGTCTGGATGTTCCGGAAAGCGTCGTTTTCATAGCAGCACAGGCCGTCATTGGTGCCGAAGAACAGCTTGCCGTCAGAAGCGACCAGGATCTTGTTGATATTGTTATCCGGCAGGGTATTCGGGCGGTTCATCTCAAAATGATAGTGGCTGATGTTCTCCCCTTCAATGCGTGATAAGCCGTTGCCGCGCAGGGCCAGCCAGTACCGGCCTTTTTTATCCTGGGCTACCGAATTGATGTAATTGTCGGGCAGCCCGTTGGCTTTCGTATAGTAGATGAACTTGTTATTCTTATAGCGGTAGGCCCCCGCCCCGTCGGTTCCTATCCAGAGATTGTCCTCGCGGTCTTTAAAGAGGCACTGGATGGGATTGCTGCTGGTCAGGCCGTTGGTGCTGTTGTATTGAGCCACCCGTTTTTTCAGGTTGAAATCAAAGCAGATGACCCCTTCGGAGTGAGAGCCGAACAGGACCTGGTCATTATCCAGCACCAGCAGGGAGCTGTAGGAAATGTTCTCATTCATGGGCATCTCGTCGGCTTTCCGTACGTTGAAATCCCTGGAAATGATGTTAAGCCCGGTTTGTGTGCCGATAAGGATATCGCCGTTTTTCCGCTGCCCGATGGAAAAAATAAAATCGTTCATCAAGCCGTTGGCCGTCGAGAAATGCCTGAATGCGCCGCTTTTCCGGTTGTAATACACGACCCCGTTTTGCAGGGTGGCAAACCAGACGTTCCGCTCATCGTCTATGAATATAGAATACACGGAGCTCCGGTTCAGAAGACTGTTCTTGTCGAAGGCCAGGATCCTGCCGTTTTTCAGTTGATAGACACCTTCCTGCGTCCCGATCCAGGTCACGTCTTTGTCCTGGAGAACTTTGAAAACATAGCTATTGTTAAGCCCCTGCTTCTGGGAATAATTCCTGAAAGAAACGCCATTGTATACGCTCAGCCCTTTGGCGGTGCCGAACAGCAATTCCTGAGCGTCGTTCTCCGCAATGCTGTACACATTGTTGTTGATCAGCCCGTCGTTATCCGAGAGCGTGACGAAGTTGTTCCCGTCATATTTACCGGCGCCTCCGCTGTTGGTGCCAAACCAGATATTGCCGCGCTGGTCCTGGAAAATGGCCAGCACCTGCGATTGAGGCAGGCCCTGGTCGGTATTGTAGTTCTTGAAATTGTAGGATTGTGAAAGACAAACCCGCCCGCAAAAAAATAACATACAAAGGAGAAGTATATATTTCGGGTTCAGGTTCATCAGGGCATCAAATATACCAAAAAGCAGGCTTACAGAACCTGCTTTCCGGTTTATGCGTAGACATAAAAATAACTAAAATCAAGCACTTAGTCCGTGATAAAAATCCTCGTATTTGTTTCAAAATGATTTATCCGGATCCTGGAGAGGTAGACTCCCGCTTTCAGATCGCTGATGTTAAGCACAGACGTATAAGTTCCCGCTTCCTGCCTGCCGTTCTCCGTGAAGGATCTGACACAATGGCCCAGCAGGTCGAACAAGTCGATGGCTACCACCGCGCTTTCGCTTAGGGTATAATGCACGCTCAGCTTATGTTTCGCCGGGTTAGGATACAGGCTGATCTGGTATGTGGCCTCTTCCAGGGACCGGATGCCGGTAGCAGGCACCGGGTTTACTTTGGCCGAATCCACTACGAAATCGAGGTTTGTATATTGTGAATTGCCGGTCACGATGAAGCGGTGGTAGGTGCCATTGGTGTCGAGTCCCGGGATATCCACCATCACAAAAAAGTCTTCGCCCGTATTCAAGGGTAATCCCGATAAGGTGTAGGTGCCGTTGCTTCCGGTCACTGTCTGAGAGAACATATTGCCGCCCGGGTTCTTGCCGCCCTTTACCACAATGCCGCCGATCGGGCTTCCCGGAGCCAGAGGGCTGTATACCGAGGAAGCGCGTTGCCCGAAGCCCTGGCCCTCCGTGATCCTTCCGCTGAGGGAGCCTGGGCCTGCCGTGATGGTGGTAAAGGGCATCACGCTGATGTTTTGCGAGGAAGAGCTGATGCAGTTATGGTTGATGACCGTTGCATTCTGCCAGCTGATAGCGCTGCTGCCATAGGTCACCTGCAGCGTGCTTGCCGTTGGGATCGCTTTCACGATATAGCTTCCTGCCGGCACGGCCGTAAACGTGTAGGCGCCTGTGCCGCTGGTCGTTTGTGTGGTGATAGAGTCGAATTTTGTTAAGAACGGCTCATATTGGTAGAGCGTCACTTTGCCTGCTACCGGGTTGGAGCTTACCGTCGCCGTACCGCTGATCGCCGTCAGCGGATTTACGGTAATGGTCAGCGTATGGCTGCCCGCGCATCCGGAGGCGTTGGTTCCGGTCACCGTATAGACCGTGCTGGCGGATGGCGTAAAGCTTTGGCTTGCCCCGGTAGCTGCTCCTGGCATCCAGGTATAGCTAAGGGCGCCGGTGCCGCTGGCCGTAAAGGTGCTGCCGGCACACAGGGAAGACGATCCCGCTGTCAGCGTCAGCGATGGCGGAGCGTTGACCGTAACAGCCAGCGTATTGCTGGCAGAGCAGTTCGTGGCGGCATTCAGGCCCGTAAGCGTATAGGTGCCGGCCTGCGCATAGGTAATGTTCGGGATCACCGGGTTGGCAGCTGTCGAGGCATAGGACGATGGGCCCGACCAGGAATAGACCCCGGCGCCAGTGGAGTTATTGATAAAGCTGAGGTTTCCGCCAAGGCACACAGGAGTCGCCGTGGTGGCGGAGATCACCGGATTGGCATTCACGGTCACATTCACTGTTTCGGTGTTGGTGCAGCCGTTGGACGCAGTGCCGGTTACCGAATAAACCGTTGTGCTTGCCGGAGTCACCGTTGTGCTGTTGCTGGTGGCACCGTTGCTCCAGGTATAGCTGGTGGAAGCTCCGGAGGCCGAGAGGGTGGAGGTAGCGCCGGCGCAAATCGGATTAGGAGAGGCCGTAATGCTGATAGAAGCAGGCGTATTGACGTTTACGATCAGGGTGCTCGTAGACGCGCAGCCGTTGCCATCCTGTACGGAATAAGTATAGGTGGTTGAGCTCAAAGGAGAGGCGAGTGTGCTGGCCGTATTGGTGCTGCTGAGGTTTGGCCCGTTCCAGG
>Ga0233425_10006415_pt1 | contig 17472 bp, 13 predicted proteins | sample Watercolumn_Towu_2_FD_181712 | JGI IMG/M metagenome (GOLD analysis project Ga0233425, IMG submission 181712) | Freshwater microbial communities from Lake Towuti, South Sulawesi, Indonesia - Watercolumn_Towuti2014_140_MG | ecosystem: Environmental > Aquatic > Freshwater > Lake | place... | reverse complement strand
AACCGGTTCAGGAAGTTACTGGTACGCTATGAAAAGCTTAGCGAGACTTATGAAGCGCTTCTGCACTTGGCCGCAGCTATTATTTGCTGGAGAAAAGTTGGGGTTATTTACGGATAAGTTCTTAATTTGGCCTTTACAAAACACACAATAAACGTATAATTACGAATAAAAGGAGAAAAAGCTATGGCAAAAACAGTTGAAGCAATATATGAAAATGGAGTTTTTAAACCAATATCACCACTTCACAACATCACAGAACATAAGAAAGTAAGACTTATAATCAAAGACTACCACGCGGAAAAATTTGATATACTTTCCCTTGCCTCTACGGTATATGACGGCCTTTCTCCAAAAGACATTGAGGATATAGAAAAATTGGCATTTGACAGAAGCCATTTTTCAAGAGACTAAAACTTACCAATGCATCAACCATCTCTTCTTGATACAGATATATTATCAGAACTCTTTAAAGGAAATAGTTCTGTTAAGGCAAGGGCGTCGGAATACCTTAGTGAACATCGCCATTTCACCATCTCACATATTGCACAATATGAGATACTAAAAGGACTCAAGGCAAAAAAGGCACAAAGGCAAGTTGACGCTTTTATTTTGTTTTGTAAGGCCAATATTGTTCTCCATATCACTGACGATGTTATTGTGAAGGGTGCTGACATTTACGCTTCACTCAGGGGAGAAGGAGCTATCATTTCCGATGCAGATATTCTCGTTGCCTCCATAGCAATCATTAATAACCTTGTTCTGGTTACTAACAACATTAACCATTTTTCTCGCATCAAGGGTTTACTATTAGACAACTGGAAAACATAGTCTTTTAGTTGAGCGCGCTCATCTTCGCCCAACCTACTCGAACTAAGCAAAACGATGGGTGCGATTGCGCTTTACCCATCCTTACTCAAACTTCCCCAATCTCCCTGATTCTCCCTTTCCCCTTATCGTCTACGCCTTTCTCAGCGCCATTCTGAGTCTCTGTGGCCAGTTATTCATCCTGTAAATCCTGTCAAGACAAGATTGATTTGTTTCATCAAGCCTTCCACATACCAATTTCCCGGCAACAGCTCATCACAAAGGGTGTTGTCAAATCGCTTGATTTTGTTTGTCTTTTTGCATTACAATTAGGACGCATGAAAGATTTTATCAGGATATTACAGTCAAATAAACAGTACAGGAAAATCATACAAAGACTTCAGGCTGGAAGCGATTGCACAGTCAACGGCCTGTGGGGGTCGTCTGCGAGCTTCTTCGCCGCTGCTTTAGCAAGTGAACAACTCAAGGCAACCAAAGCACGACCCAGGATACTTATGGTAGTGCCCAGCGTTGAAGAGGCTGAAGATGATGCGGGAGACCTGAAAACCTTTCTGAACGGGCATGCCAATTTATTCCCTGCCGGTGAAAACATTTTTACTGAAAATTATGAAAATGAGGGTGAGGTACTGGCACAAAGGCTTCATATACTTAATCAGATACTTTATAACGATATCCAAGACACTAGCAAGTCCGATATTGTTGTAACACCAATCCAGGCGCTGTTACAGCCCGTGCCATCTCCCAAATCCATTAAAAAAAACATCATGAGTCTTCAAAGGAACCATGAATATCCACGTGAGGAACTCGTCTCATGGTTGCAGGAACATCATTATCAACCGACCTCTCAGGTCGAGAATTTTGGGGAATATGCCCTCCGTGGCGGCATTGTCGATATCTTTCCCTATGCCTCTGATGTCCCCTATCGTATCGAGTATTTTGGCGACGAAATCGAATCCATTCGCAGATTCAACATCGAGTCTCAACAATCTGAACGTGAGTTAGACAGTTGTCAGATACTTTCCGTAGATAAGATACATGAAACAAACGCACTTCAATCAGAACACTGGAAAACGTCTCTCCTCTCGTATCTCAATAATTATACGTGGATCGTCCTTAAAGAACCGGCACGCATCGAAGATCGTGCAAGGAAGATATTGCCAGCCGCCAAAGCTAACGAAGCATTATTTACCTATGATGAAATCTACAGTCAATTCAACACCTTCATAAAGATATCTTTGGAGAAATTGCCTTTGACAGTGAATACCGGCGATTATACGTTTCACGTAAAATCTGCGGACAATTTTCCTCACAATATCCAGGCAATTGCGTCGGAATTCAATACGGTAATCGAAGCCCATGCCGGAACGATAGTCTTCTGTAACAACGTAGCTGAGGAACAACGGTTTCAGGAGATTATTCATGATTTACGCATCGAAAGTGATAAACGACTGGAACTCCGAATAGGACACCTGAGCAAAGGATTCCAGTTCTCTGATATACAAATCGCCATCCTGGCGCACCACGAAATCTTTCACCGATATAAGCAGCGTCGCGAGGTAAAGAAACCTATCCAGACCAGGGCAATCGACTCCTTTCTCGACCTGAAAAAAGGAGACTATGTGGTGCACATATCCCACGGTATTGGACGGTTCCTGGGCATGGAAACGCTGGAAGAAGAAGGATATAAAAGGGAATACCTGATAATCGAATATGACGAAGGAACGAAGATATACGTCCCTGCAACTAGAATTGAGCTTGTGCAAAAATATATCGGGAGTTCAGACCACAGACCAAGACTCGACAAGATTGGGTCGAAGTATTGGGAAATCAGAAAAAAGCGGGCAGAAAACGCCGCCGCCGATATAGCCAGCGATCTGCTGCACGTGCAGGCATTGCGGAATGCGAAAGAAGGTATTGTCTATCCGAAGGATACTGACTGGCAGAGAGAGTTCGAGGCGGAATTTATTTACGAAGAGACTCCTGACCAAATTCAAGTGATTCATGACATTAAAAAAGACATGGAATCAAAAAGACCCATGGACCGGCTCATTTGCGGCGATGTTGGATATGGAAAGACTGAGATTGCCATGCGGGGAGCCTTTAAGTCTGTGATGTTTGGGAAACAGGTGGCCGTGCTGGTGCCAACAACGATCCTTGCACAACAACACTATAGCACCTTCTCAGAACGGATGGCCGATTACCCGGTAAAAATCGATGTATTAAGCCGTTTTAAGACACGTAAGGAGCAAAAGGAAACCCTGGAGAAGACATCCGCAGGGCTTGTCGATATCCTGATCGGCACCCACCGGCTTCTCCAGAAAGACGTCTATTTTAAAGACCTTGGTCTTGTCATTATTGACGAGGAACAGCGATTTGGCGTTGAACACAAGGAACGCCTCAAAAAATTCCGACAAATGGTGGACGTGCTCACGTTAACCGCCACACCGATTCCCAGGACACTCCACATGTCACTTATGGGCATTAAAGATATCTCATCGCTGAACACCCCACCGTTGGGCCGGCAGGCCATCCACACGCAAATTATTCGATACGACCCCGAACGTATACGCCAGGCCATCAGACTTGAGATCAATCGTGACGGCCAGGTATACTTCGTTCATAACCGGGTATACAATATTGAACGTGTTGCCAGAAATTTATCCGAGATTGTACCCGAAGCAAGGATCATGACGGTACACGGGCAGATGGACGAGAAACTCATGGAACACAGGATGCGGGCTTTTGTCGATGGCCAGGCTGACATCCTGGTAGCTACGACGATTATCGAATCGGGACTCGACATTCCAAACGTCAATACGATATTTATCAATTGCGCCGATACGTTTGGTCTTGCGGATTTGCACCAGTTGCGCGGCAGAGTGGGTCGATACAAACATCGCGCCTATGCCTATATCATATTACCCAACGATCGCCCGGTCACTCCTGAGGCTGAAAAGCGTGTAAAGGCGATTGAGGAATTTGCAGAACTGGGCGCTGGGTTTAAGATTGCCATGCGTGACCTGGAAATCCGGGGAGCAGGGAATATTCTGGGAACAGAGCAGCATGGCCATATTGCTGCCGTAGGTTATGAAATGTACTGTAGATTATTGGAATTAGCGGTACGGAAGGCAAGGCACGAACCCGTAGAAGAGCCTTTAGACGTTTCTATTGATCTCAATCTCGAATCATTTATACCAAAAAGCTACATACCAGAAGATCCGCTGAAGATGGATATTTACCGCAGATTGAACCGGTCCACGACCTTTGAGGAGGTACGGAATATTGCCGGGGAAATGACGGACAGGTTTGGCAGCGTTCCTCATCCTGTAAAAAACCTGCTTTCTGAGAGCGAATTGAGGATTCTTGCACAAAAGTCAAAAATTCGTTCTATGGTATGGGTAGACAATATCGTTATTATACAGGTATCGGATTTAAAAAAAGCCGAAACAGGTTTATCAAACCTCAAAAAATACATACGGGTTATTAATGAAAACACCTTGCATCTGAGACTGCCAAAAAAAGAAATGAAACCAGAGGATTTACTGGATTTTTTCAATAAATCATTTAAAATTTAACTACTATTTCACTTTTATCTTTACCAGCAGAGGCTAAACATTGAAAATATTTATTAAGTATCATCTTTTATCAATATTCATTGTCATCATTGCCCATACTGTTTCTTACGGGGCTGCGAGCAATCATGGCCAGCAGAGCATAAATTCCATTAAGGCCATTGTGGATGACGAAATTATCACTCAAGAAGACGTTGTAAAACGTGCTGCCGTAGCCATCAAAGAGGCCCAGAATCGATACAGAGACAATGAGTTGATGGATAAAATTGATCAAATATTAAAGGATACTCTGGAAGAAGTTATTAACAGGAAGGTGCTGATTAAAGAGGCAACCAAGTTATTCGGCACAAGTGAGGCAATGATGAAAGAGGTGGAAAAAGACCTGGATTCATTCGTAAAAGGCGCAGTTAAGAATGTGGGTTCTTTATCAAAATATTACGAAATTGCCGAAGCCCAGGGGATAAATCCTATCGAAAAGAAGAATGAACTCAAGGAAGATATCATGATAGATAAGATCATGAAGGAAAATGTTCACGATAAAGTGAAAGTTCAGCCAAAATTGCTGAGACGCTACTATTGCGAGAATATTGACGAATTCCGCCAGAAAAAAGAGGTAAAATTACGGCATCTCATGGTCAAGTTCTCTGCGCATAACAATAACAAAGAAGAAACACTTCCAATAGCACAAAAGATCATGAAACGCATCGAAAAGGGTGAGGATTTTGCAACCCTGGCCAAACAACTTTCAGACGGACCCAATACCGAAAACGGCGGTCTGTGTAGCTTTGAAGAGGTCGACGAATTAAGAAAAGACCTTCGAGACGTGGTTTACAGTTTAAAGGACAACGAATACAGCAAAATCATCGAATCTCCTGTCGGATATCATATTTTTAAGATAGAACTTATCAAACCAGAAAAAATACAGGATTTTGAAGAAGTACAGGATGATATTTATAAAAAGCTGTATAGGGAAGAAACCGCCAGATTAAAAAGACAATATATCAATAGCCTGAAACAGCATGTCTTTATCAAGGTTATAAACTAAAATAGCCTGATATTTCACAAACAATGTGAAATATCAGGCTATTTTCCAAACTCCCTCATATCTTTTCATCGCCTCCTTTGTTACATAAATTTTTAAGGAAGTTTATATAATAAACAGTAGCGAGTAAAGACCAACGCACTTTATATATTTGTTTGTTTTTGCTACGTGTGGCTTTATGTCGCTACTGATATTTTCAAAGAGCCTATGGAATTGGGGGCGGTTGTTACTTCTCTTTTACTACTCAAAAGGTGTTCTTACCTCGTTTCTTACACCCTCGGGGAACGTTTAACCCCAATAACTCTCCCCCAACTCCACTGTAATTATATCACAGAAAGCGTCTTTTGCAAATTTCAGGAAAAAATAAATCTGCAAATAGAGCGTCTTTATTGACTGTATAAAATGCTTGTTTTTTGAGATAAAATAAGTATGCTTTGTATATTAAGAATTTTTGTCGTAAATGTTTCGTTGAATAATATAAAGGAGTTACGAAATGAAAAAATTTTCGATACTGTTTGCTTTGAATGTAACTGTATTAACAATAGTTTCCATACACAGCACATATGCCGGAAAACCAGCCGAAGCGCCAAAGGCGGATGTATATATGAAGGCCAAGCAAGAAGTCCCTCCCCCTGATACATCTTCCCTTTCCGGCAAAATTGCCGAAACGATGAATAGCGGCGGTTATACGTACCTCTGCATCGAGAAGGATGGTAAAAAGACCTGGGTGGCTATACCGGAAACTAAGGTGTCCGTTGGGGAAGATATATCTTTACCGCCAGGTTATGAAATGGTCAATTTCACCAGCAAGACACTTAATCGGACGTTCGAGAAAATCATTTTCACTACAGGTCCCACATCGGCGCATTCACCGCATGGGGCATCTGACAAAATGAGTGTCCACGGTGGTGCAATGGCTAATCAGAGCGCAGATACATCAACAACTGAGAACATAAAGGTAGAAAAGGCTACCGGCACGAATGCTTACACAGTAGCAGAGATTTTTGGGAAAAAGTCCGAACTTGACAAGAAAAATGTTGTTGTCAGCGGTAAGGTTGTGAAAGTATCTGCCGGTATCATGGGAAAAAACTGGTTGCACATACAGGACGGAAGCGGAAATGCAAAGGATGGCAATAATGACCTGGTCGTTACCACGCAGGATATCCCTAAAGTAGGCGATATTGTAACAGCAAACGGAACTTTATATAAAGACAAAGACTTTGGGAGTGGTTATAAGTACGATGTAATTATTGAAGAAGCCACTATTAAAAAATAAAGGCTTAATGTGTTTTTCTATTGTGGTGATCTATGAGTCCTACGTTTACTGCTTACGGGTTAATGGGGTATAGTATGTTCGCAGGTAATTAATGATTTGCCTCGCCGAATCCTCTGAAATCGGAGCTCCATATATATCGATCATCTTGTTAACCACGGACTCCCACGTAGCGGCTGGAAGCGGAGGCTGCATGGTAATGTACGTGGCGCTGTGACAGAACCTGCAAAATATCTGGATAATTTCGCGGCCTTCGCCCTGAACTAGCTCAGTGGTATGAAGGGGATACGCTCCCACGTTATACACGCCATCTGGCGATTGTTGTGGCTGGTTTAGTTGGGCAACACTGCCCAATGTCCCCTGACTATACTGACCGCTGCTCACGAGACCCCGAATCTCGCTTTGGCCAAAGACAGGGAAACCTGCTATAATCAGGAATAATCCAGACAGAATACCTTTCATTCTTTTCATTCGACCCTCCACAATTGGGACAAGAGGACGGACTTCAAAAGACAAGCGCAAAAAAATCTATCCATCTGTTATGACCCTCTTTCTACTTGTTTCTAGCAATAGTCACCCACCCCTTAATCCCCTCCCGGGAGGGGATTAAGGGGTGGGTTCCTCTACTGAATTCTAAAATTCAACGTGAAGGGTTAAACTGGTCTCTTGCCTCTTACTTCTTGCTACTCGCTTCAACGAAAATCCTTTACATTACAACTCTCCAAAAGCGCCTCAAATACACATACTATCTCGCGGTTCCCACAAACACTTCCTGTCGTTCAATCTTGTTCCACAGATAGCCGCCGGGGTTCCAGACCCCTTCGTCTGGTTGAGTGTTACCCTTCTCATCGGTTGCCCGCACTGCGAGTATGTACTTGCCCGTACGCTTAGGAATCCAGGCCGTTTCCCACGTGCGGAATGAATACTGGCCGTAATCTTCCCCAAGTTCGGCCTTTGTCCAAAACTTGCCACCGTCCCACGAGAACTCCACCTTGACCACTCGTCCAGAGCCACTAAATGCAATACCCCGCACTGTTACCGGCATCTCTTCCGGGATTTTGCACGACCCGTCCGGGGTAATAATAAACGATCGTACAGGCATTGTCCCGATCGGTATCATTTCGACCTTACCTTCATTGACGTCTTTTGGGGTGGTGTTACCACGGGGCGTATTGGGGATACAATACGCCTTCGCCATCCAGTAATTGGCGTCAGGTTCTGTCAATACCCGTATCCACGTTAACGCCTTAGTCCAGTACGTCGCAAACTTACCCGGGACTACCAGCCGCACCGGAAATCCGTTAAGCATGGGCAGTGGCTCTCCATTCATCTCATAAGCCACGATGGTTTCATCTATGACAGGGTCACTAAGACCCAAAGATTTTAGATAACGATGCGAACCCTTGCCCTCCGGTCCTCTGCCCCTGTCCAACCCCTCAAATTGTACCTGAGAAGAACCTGTCCTGACCCCGGCAGCATTCAATAAATCTTTAAGACGCACTCCCGTAAAAAGGGCGTTACCCATGGCCCCATTCCCCCACTGCCCACCCGGCGCCCTCGGCTGGAATCGGCTGCGGCTATTACCAGAGCACTGGTTAACTGCCGCAATGGAGACGGGCCTGAATTGGTTCATCAGTTCGGCCATGGCCAATGCCAAAGGTTTTTCAACATTTCCCTCCACAAGCAGACGCCAATCCGAAAGACTCACGGCATTCGGAATTTCGTCGAGATGCCACCGCACGTAAAAGGCCGTATTTGGTGTGAAAGGGGCAAGAAAGTGATTTCTGGGCGTTTCAAGCTGGACAGGCCGGTCAGTAAGCTGGATCAAGGGAAGTTTTTGCGGATAGACGACGAATGAGCCTACCGAGTTCCAATAAGGATTTGCATCGGGCCCGGTAAAGCCGGGTAAAGACTCGATAACCTGCCCGGATACCTGAGCAGAAGCAAAGGTCAACTTGTTTAGACCCAGTAAGACCGCTCCTCCCCCGATTATCTTCAGCAGGTGTCTTCGAGACATGAACCCTGATTTTTCTTCTAACATCACCTCACCGCCTGTTTCACGGAGCAATGTCGGGGTAATTCATGATTTATCCTTAACTGACATCAAGGCATTTTCAACCACTCATACTTAAAAAAACTAAACGGTTACGGGTTTTTTACCCGTTTACTCGTGTTTGCTTGTGGTTTGAGTCGATTCCAATTTCTGGGAAATAGCGAATTCGGATTCGGCTTCAACGTGCATACCCTTCTCCTGGTAAAGTAACCCCAGATTTTTATGGGCATCAATGTCATCCGCATTTATATCCAAAACTTTTTTATAAACTTCAATCGCTTCGTCGTGTTTACCAAGCTTTTGATAGACAAGCCCGAGGTTATAACAGGCGTTTACAAGGTTTGGGTCTATTTCCACTGCCTTTTCCCATTGTGGAATGGCTGTGGTGTACATGTTTTTCTTTGCATAGGCATTGCCTAATTTATAATACACCCCCGCATCGTTGGGATAAATCTCTGTAATCTTTTCCCAGATTTGTATGGCCTTGTCTGTTAAACCTTTTGCATGATAGGCGTCAGCGAGGCTGGTAAGAGCATCATAATCATTCGGGTTGATCTCAACAACTTCAGTCCACATCGAAATGGCTTTATCAAGTTTGCCCTGATTATAAAATGCCACTCCCAGGTTAAAGTATGCATCGGTATTTTTCGGATTTAGCTCGATAGTCTTCTTCCATGCGGAAATGGAACTATCATGCTTACCCTGAGCCGCAAGGAGTTCGCCGTAATTATAATATGCATCCGAATATGTGGGTTTGACGTCTATGGCCTTTTTGTATTCAGATAACGCTTCCTCCATCATATCCTTTTCCATATAAACCTCACCCAGGGTAAAGTGTGCCTCCGCAATTTTCGGGTTAAGCTTTAGCGCCTGCCCTAGTGAAATTACGGCATCTTCGGGATTGCCCTCTTCGCTATACAGGAGTCCGAGATTGTAGTGCGCCTCCGCAAAATCAGTCTCTAGTTCCAGCGCTTTTTTAAAGGCGTCTGCAGCTTCCCTGAGATCACCCTTTGCATACAGCGCAATTCCGAGATTATTAAAGGCCTCAGGATAATTTTTATCCAGCTGAATGGCTGCTTTATGTTCGGTGACAGACTTTCCCAAAAGCCCTTGCTCGTAATACAAGGCACCAAGATAATTGTGTGCCTCCGCATCCTTAGGATCTAACTCGATTGTTTGTTTGAACTCATTGACGGCCTTGTCAAATGTCTTTTTTTTATAATAAGCCATTCCCAGGATAAAATGAGTGTCCGCTGAACCCGGATCAAGTTTGTTCGCCTTTTTTAATGAAGCAATGCATTCATCCAGCATATCTTTTTCATAATAGAGAAGCCCCAGATTATAGTGTGTGTAAGCCACCGATGGATTGATCTCAAGGCTTTCTTTAAAAGCGGAGAGTGATTCCGTAAAAGAATTTTTCTTTTTGTAAGCTAAACCGAGGTCATTGTAAACATCAGCCCTTTCCGCGGTCTGGTTTGACTTATAATAAGATACAGCGGCAAGCAACTCCGTAACGGCATCATCATACTTGTCATTCTCATAATAGGCCTTTCCCAGATAGTGGCGCAGCTCGCCGTCCTCTTTTATGCCTTCAGATGCCAGTTTCAATTCCTCCAGAGCCTCTTCCGTCATCCCTTTTTTGAAGTAAGAAATACCCTGTGTCTTATGCTGCGCCGGTGTGGTTGCGCCTGTGATCTTATCGGTAATCGAATCCAGATACCCCCTTTTCGGCTTCTTTTCGGCCTTTGCATAATAGGGAGATCGGCACGCTGCCGGAAAAGTCATCAGTAGTAAAAGAATCCAAACCTGTTTTTTTATGTTCACGTTTAGGAATTTCAAAATTGGATATGGTTGAACGCGGGTTATTGAGATTTTAAAACAAAACTGAAAATAGAATATTATCTGAGAAAATCTGCGTCCTCAATTATTGTGGATTCAATCTATCAAAGTAGTATCCTATTGTCAAATAGTTATTGAATGTGGTTAGGGCGTATAGTAAAATTTATTTTTCAAACTGTAATTTAAGATATAGAGCAGGAATAATTCTCATGACAAATAACATAATTATTTTTGATACCACCCTTCGCGACGGAGAGCAGTCGCCGGGCGCCAGTCTGGATATTAATGAAAAAGTAAGCATCGCCAGGCAGTTGGCTTTGCTGAATGTAGATGTTATCGAGGCGGGATTCCCTGTGTCATCGCCGGGTGACTTTGAATCGGTCAGCAGGATTGCCCGTGAAGTAAGGGGTGTTTCTGTGGCAGGTCTTGCCCGCGCCGTCGAGAAGGACATTGACAGCGCTGCCAGGGCGCTTGAAAAGGCCGAAAAACCCAGAATCCACGTCTTTCTGGCCACCTCGGAGATTCACCGTAAATACAAGCTCCTCAAGGCAAAGGAGGAGATTATCCACTTGGCCGTAAAGGGGGTCAGGCATGCCTTAAAGTACGTGGACGACGTTGAGTTTTCTCCGGAAGACGCCTCGCGAACGGAATTGGATTTTCTCATCCAGGTTGTAGAGGCCGTCATCGAAGCCGGCGCAAGGACGGTTAACATTCCCGATACTGTAGGCTATGCCGTACCTGACCATTATGCCTCCATCATCCGGGGATTAAAAGAAAACGTGAAAAATGTCGGGAAGGCTGTTATCAGCGTTCACTGCCATAATGATCTTGGACTTGCCGTGGCAAATTCACTTGCCGCCGTGAAGGCCGGCGCACAGCAGGTAGAATGCACCATAAATGGAATTGGAGAACGGGCAGGGAATGCGGCATTGGAAGAGATTGTTATGGCTCTGAAGACACGAAGGGACTTTTACCATTGTTCCACCCGTATTGTTACAAAAGAATTGATTGCTACCAGCAGACTGGTGAGCACCCTGTCAGGACTGCGGGTGCAAAGGAACAAGGCCATTGTCGGCGAGAACGCATTTGCGCATCAATCCGGCGTGCATCAGGACGGGGTACTCAAAGAACGTACGACTTACGAGATTATGAAACCGGAAGACGTTGGATTACAAAAAACCAGAATTGTACTCGGTAAGCTATCGGGGCGGCATGCCTTCAAAGAACGGATTAAGGAACTGGGCTATGAATTGTCTGAAGAAGAATTTGAACGTGCTTTTGAGGAATTCAAGCATATTGCCGATAAAAAGAAAGAGGTCTTTGATGAAGATATCGAAGCCATCGTAGGGGTAGAAAAGATGGACGTTCCCAATATCTTTCATTTGGAGAGCCTCAGTATCAGTTGCGGACCTGATGCGGTGCCTACCGCGGGGGTAAGACTCAAGTTGCAAGACGGTCGTGTGGTAAATAATGCCACGATTGGAGACGGGCCTATTGACGCCCTTTTTAAGGCAATCGATCTCTCAACAGGAATTTCCGGAAAATTGCAGGACTATAACATTCGCGCTGTCACTGGCGGGAAAGACGCCATGGGTGAGGTTTCCGTAAATGTCGAAGTAAACGGTAAGTCCGTTCGAGGCCGTGCCGTGAGCACGGATATCATTGAAGCCAGCGCAAAGGCTTATTTAAACGCCATTAATAAGGTAACTGCAAAATAACGACAATCATTCAGCCACGAATTGGCACAAATCAACACGAATAGAAACACATTCCTGAGCGAGGCGTAACTGCAACCAAAAGAGCTATTCGGCGCTGAATGACAATCTCGTTATTAATTATTTTTAATGAATTATTCTATGATCTGTATACCCATCATTGCAAATAACCTCGTAGATGCCCTTCACGATATGACAGAGGCATCGAAAGTCGCAGATATTGTCGAATTACGCATAGACTATATAAAGAACGTCGACCTGAAACGTTTACTGGAAAAGCGCACAAAGCCTGTAATTGTCACCAACAGACCCGTTCGTGAAGGTGGCAAGTTTGACGGCAGCGAGGAAGAGAGGATTGCGCTTTTAAAACTTGCCGTACAGCTTCAAGCCGATTATGTGGATGTCGAACACGACAGCATTCAACATTTATGTAGGGACACGGCGCTCCGTGTCCCTACGAGTAAAGCGAAATTAATTGTGTCCTACCACAATTTCCGTGAAACACCCGATGACTTAACCGGTATTTACAAAAGACTGAGCCAGAGCGGCGCCGACATCGTTAAAATCGTTACTCATGCCAACAACATCACAGACAACGTCAGGATATATCAACTCATCCAACAATCTCAAATGCCTGTGATATCATTTTGTATGGGTGAACTCGGCATCATCAGCCGCATCTTGTATAAAAGATTCGGCAGCTATTTGACCTTTGCCTCGCTTCAGGCCGGGAAAGAATCCGCCCCCGGTCAGATCAATATCCACGAGCTTTTAAATACCTATCAGGCCCAAAAACAGGATAAGCGCTCGGCCATTTACGGGTTGATCGGCAATCCGGTTTCCCACAGCATTAGTCCGATCATCCATAATACGCTTTTTAGGGAAATGAATTTTAACAGCATTTACGTCCCTTTTAAGGTGGATACTATTGGTGATTTTATGCGGGAGTTCAGAAAATTAGACATAAAAGGCTACAGCGTAACAATCCCTCATAAGGAATCGGTAATAAATCATCTGGATGCAATCGATCCAATGGCAAAGAAGATCGGCGCTATTAATACTATTGTAAATGTGGATGGACAATTAGCCGGTTATAATACCGACTGTGAGGCAGCTATTAAAGTATTGGAAGGTGCCCACAGTAAGGGCGAACGGCCGTTCGCTCTTACAAAGGATGTGCATTTGAAAGGGAAAAAGGTTACCATCGTAGGAGCTGGAGGGGCAGCTCGTGCAGTTGCCTTCGGATTAAAGGAGCGTCAGGCGCAGGCAACGATTATCAATAGAAATTATGCACGGACACAATCACTTGCCAGGGACGTTGGATGTATTGCCAGAAAAATCGATGACCCACAGGCATTCGATACGGATATATTGATTAATGCCACTCCCGTAGGCATGTATCCAAAAATCAACGAAACACCAATCGATAAAGATAAGTTGAAGCCCGATATGATCATCTTCGACACTATTTATAATCCGATAGAAACAAAACTCTTGCGCGATGCTAAGGCTCAGGGTTGCAGGACTGTAAGCGGTTTGTCAATGTTTGCCTATCAAGCAGCAGCGCAGTTTAACCTCTGGACAGGCCGGATGCCGTCTGTAGAAACAATTGAAAAAATAGCCCGTGAAAAGTTGGCAGTAAAGTAACAATTTGGCCGCGAATTCACACGAATGAACACAAATGGAGAGTGATTGAGTCACTTTTACAAACTTGAACATCATCTTGATCGGTTTTCGTGGCACCGGCAAAACCACTATAGGTAAAATGCTCGCACAACGGCTTGGCAAGGAATTTGTTGACGCCGATGAGTATCTGGAGCGCAAAGAAGGGAAGACGATCAAAGACATTTTTGCAGAAGGCGGTGAGAAGCTCTTTCGGGAGATTGAAACGGAGATCATCGCAGAATTGTGTCTTTCAGATAACAGGGTTGTTGCAACGGGCGGCGGGGCAATCCTTCGGGAAGAAAATGTAAGGGCGCTTAAAAAAAGCGGGATTATAATCCTTTTAGAAGCGGATACCGATACAATCTATAAACGAATCCATAAGGATACCATTACAGAACAGCGAAGACCCAGCCTTACCAATCGCAACGCATACGAGGAAATTGAGTATCTGTTGGAATACCGAAGACCGCTTTATGACAGGACGGCGGATTTCGTTATAAACACAACCAGCATGCCGGCAGCGGATGCTGCAAATAAAATAATAACCTTCCTTCGCAACCACGTAATGGATCTTAAAAATTAATTAACAGAGAGACAGGGAGAAGCACAAGGCAAGAAGTTAGAAGCAAGAGGTAAGACAAGATACAAGATGCTGTGTCTGATTCTTGCGTCTTGCATCGTGTATCATACATCCTGCCTCTTATTTCTAGCCTGCCGCTCTTGACCCCAGCCTTTATAGCATGAGTAGGGTGGATTAAGGCGCAGGTTTTTTGCGCCGAATCCACCAATACCCCTTTTACCTGTTTCTCTCAGGCACAATAATCACCTTCCAACCGTCCTCTTCCACTACTTGCGCATCGGGGTTGCGCATAAGTCTTTTCAGTTTACGAGCGCTTCTACGCATTGCATAGGATGTACCCGATACAACGGTAAATTCAAATGAGTCATTGTCAATGAGATTTCCTGAGGTATCTATGACTTTAACGCCAAAAGTGTATACTCCCAATTCTATTGAAGAAGAAATAAGCAGATAATACTTATGCTGTCTTTCTTCTCCCGCTCTAAGATAAGTTGAAATTTTCCTGGAATTAGTTGTTATTCCTTTCGGATTCTTTACGTATATCTGAACATAATATGCATAATAAGAATTACTATTGTTTTTCTCTTCAACGGTAAATTCCAGAACACCGCCTTGTGAAACCTCAGTTTTGGCGGGTGGCGTGAGTGTGTGAGTAATGGTAGAAGAAGTAATACCAGTAACTTTTTTAAGGAAGTCTTCAACAGCCCATCCACTATCATAAAAAGTACCGCTTACATACCCTTTGAGACCCCACCAAGTATAATTATCTGCCTGTTCAGGCCCATCATACACAATCATCTGTGTACCGTCAGGCATAGTAATTTTTGACGAATAGGACAAACCAGCGCCTTCCCTCAAGTTTAAACCAACACCTTCTGTGTTATACACTTCGACTGTATCACCTATAGAGAATTTCTCAGTAGTTGTAGTGCTAGAAAAATTATCTTGAATAAATTTCAAAGGATCATAATAATTATCCCATTCATCGCTAAGAGTACCTTTACAGTTTTTACCTGGTATGTATCCACAACCATTATAGTTAATTTTCTTTATTTCAAAATGTAAATGATTGCCTGTAGAAACACCTGTAGAACCAACTTGACCTATTGTCTGACCTTTATCCACTTCATCATTTTTATCTACTAAAAGACTACCTGCTAACATGTGCCCATATTGGGAATATACAATCTCACCGGATAAGAGTGTATGTTCTACTCTGACCATATAACCCCATCCAGAAGTAGAAGAACTTTCTTGCTTGTAAACAATCTTGCCTGCCGCTGTAGCCCTTACGATTCCGCCACTATAGCCATTTGCTAAATCTACACCAGTATGTCCATCAATATTTCTATAATCTTGTGTAATAATATACCCATTCCCACTATTATAAGATTCGGTTGGTTTTGTATTTTGGTCTCCAACAGGATAAACAAAAGAATCGGCAATAATACCAAAACACGTGGAACTAAATGTAATAGCTGATAATATTTTTATAAATATGGCCAAAGCTAAAAAAAGGATAAGACGAAAAAAGACCTTCTTGCCTTCTTTTGTCATTAATAGCCCTTCATTATAAATTATCATCCAAGTATACTCCGATATATAAAGATTATCTGGATGGGTTAACCGAAACGAATCCATCTTTACTTAAATTCCCGCCCACCTTGTGGGCACGGACAAACAAATTTGTCCCTCTATGTTTTGAACAGGGAGTTTGTCCATGCCACCCTGCATATATAACTTAAACCCAAAGGCCGACTATCGGAGTTTATCGCTCCGGTAGTCAGCCCTTGCATTGCAAATCGTGCTTCTTAAGGAAGCACACTCTTTAATCTTTATTCTTCAGCCTCCGGTATAACCCTGCGGCTGCTGCTTGATTTTCTCATCTCTATCTCAATCTCCTGCTCGTCCCCTTCATCAAGACTTACCGTCTGCTTTGTCTTCTTATATCTCTTCTTGCTTGCAAAGATCACGTACTTATCCTTCTCCAAATCCGCAAACTCAAAAAACCCATCTGCGTCAGAAGATGCATTCCTTTTGATCTTTGTATTGATCCCCTTGAGCTTTAATTTCACCGACTCTATCGGATTGCCGTAAATGTCAACAACATACCCGAAGATGCTTCCTTTGACCTCTAACTCCATAGTGACCGTCTCTGCCTCTAAAGACTCTTCAGCCTTAAGAGTTATATCCAATGTCTGTGTTTTATAACCGCTCTTCTCAAAGGTCAACGTGTACCCTCCCGCTTCAAGGTCTCTAAACTCATAATAACCATCGTCATCCGTTTCCGTGCCTTGTAGTTGATTATTACCCCGGCCTGTAATGGCTACCGTAACGCCTTCAAGCGAATCCCCATTCTCATCAAGGACAAACCCAAAGACTATCCCCCCGGATTCATGCGTTAGAACAAAATCGGCTGCACTTGCTTCGCCCGCATAGACTGTAACTGCCTGAGACGAAGGTTTATAACCATCCGCTGAAGCCGTCAACGCATAATCTCCCGCAGACACATCAACTATGGTATACGTTCCATCAAAACCGGTCGTAGCGGAATATCCCCCCTTGTCTGTAATTATCTTGGCGCCGGCTATACCAACCCCTGCTGCTTCATCAGCAACCGTACCCACAATGACACCTTTTTCTGTTGTGACAGGTGTTGGAACAGGTGTCGTTGCCGGTGTTGGAGATGTTTGCGGCGTCGGCGTTGTTTGTGTACCCGTAGACTTGTAGAACGACATCTCCGTTCCATACGATGTACCGGTGCTATTCTGAACCGCTATCCTATAGTAACGGCAATAAATAACTTGACATAATATAATTGAAAATGCTATTCTTTGTTACATGAAACCACGAACAATAACAAACAAAAACATTACCCGTGAAGTTTTATTAATGATGGCAGATAAAA
>Ga0233425_10006414_pt1 | contig 17474 bp, 17 predicted proteins | sample Watercolumn_Towu_2_FD_181712 | JGI IMG/M metagenome (GOLD analysis project Ga0233425, IMG submission 181712) | Freshwater microbial communities from Lake Towuti, South Sulawesi, Indonesia - Watercolumn_Towuti2014_140_MG | ecosystem: Environmental > Aquatic > Freshwater > Lake | place... | reverse complement strand
TCAGCCTCCTTCAAAATCCCTACTATCTGCGTCTCGGTGAAACGTGACTTCTTCATCAGATCCTCCTGACGGTTATTTTGCCAGAAAGTCTACTTCTGAAGTGTCTACCTATAGGGGAAGCTTACGCAATGGCATGGAACTTATGATGATGGTTTAGTAAAGAGGTTTGCATTAATACTTTCAAAAAAACGTAGTGATACTAGTTTTTCTTCATTACATGAAAATTCACCATCCGAAATTCTTGAGAGAACAGGGATAAAAGATACTAACACTGTAAGGATTCTTTTTGGTGATTGCAAATACCGAGTCGTTTATTACGATGCAAACAATAATCCAGTATCTGATTCAGTATCAAAAGGGCTATTTACAATCCTAACAGATGAATTCATAAATCATATTCAAGAATGTATTTCAAGACTTGGCACGAGTAAGGAAGAAGTATATCCAGTAAAAGCATTAAAAGAATCACTTGCCAATGCTGTTGCACATGCAGCCTATTTTGAAAATAATGGAGATATAATAATAGAACTCTTTCCTGACAAAATCTCAATAAGTAACCTCTGTCTTCCAGAGTCAAAATATTTTGCTAATAAATGGTTCTCACGCTGTCATAAAACAGTAAATAGATTACTAATGGAAATCCTTAGATTTGCTGGGTTTGTTGACGAATTGGGAAGAGGAAAAACTCTTATTTTTTCTGAATCATTAAAAAGTGGTAAAAAACTTCCACAGGTAATACTTGAGAAAAGCGGGAGATATGATAGGTGGAGATTGAATCTATATGACGGTACGAAAAATACAATTCAATTAAAATTATTGTCAAGATTAAAGGAAACTTACACAGACGAACATAAAGCATTAATTGCTAATGCACTTGTCTTGTGGAGAGACCGACCTGTAGCTGAAATCAGGCAATACATTGATGGTGAATCACTCCCTTTATTTGCAGCAGTTTTAGCAGATATAAATGGACCAATATTTTACTACGAGAAAGAAGATAAAATTGTATTAAGAAGGTGGACACGTATTTTACTTGGGGAAGGAAAGGATTCTAAGCAATTATCAATACCTGAGGAACAAGACCTACAAAATTTTTCCTATGACTTACAGACAAAATATCATAAAGGCTATATAACGCCCAAGGAACTAAGAGACCTTGCAGGAATGGGGCATACAAAATCAGAAATGACTATAAGCTCTAATCTCTTACATAAATGGACCGAAGATGGTATTGTTGAAAAAATCAAAAAAGGTATTTATAGATTCGTGCCTAGGACAACACGATTAACAAGCATGTTGGAGTTATTACAAGAGAGACTGAAAATAGAGTAATAATTATTTCTTTAGCAAGAAGTTTGTATCTGATTAGTTGTTTTCCTTGTGAAAAGTCCCCAATAGCATCTGGTTTGCCCTTTCTTTACATGCCTCTTGCTTTCTTGTATAAAGTCTAAAAGACTAATCATAAAGTTTTCTTAATATTAGGAATCCAGTATAATTGTTTACTAATAGAAACTTATAAGGAGTGAATAAACAGATATGGCAGGGAATAACAATGAAATAGAGAAAAAACTATGGGAAATAGCAGATCAACTTAGGGCTAATTCTAAGCTGAAATCTTCGGAATACTCCGTTCCTGTCTTAGGTCTTATTTTCTTACGTTATGCAGACCACAAATTTACTGCTGCAGAGAAAGAAATCACCAAGAGCCATCCTTCTGGTGGTACAAATGGGGTCAGGCTTGCAAGTGTGCAAATAACCAGGTGAATTCAACTTACAAATGCGCCACGTGTACCATTGGGGACGTTGGACGTTGTGTCCTGAGTGTCATTATCCGAAAGCCACGAGGTCAGGCTTGCGGGTTTGCAATTATATATCACGCCACTAATTTCCCGTCATTCCACGGCTGAATCCCCCGGTTAAGTCCGATGCGGATCTCCGCGAGGAGTCGCTACGACCGGAGGATGACATTCTCAAGTTTTTGTTTTTGTTTGTCATTCCCGCAGTTTGCCGGAGCAATCTAAGCATACGATGGCGCGATGCCGTATTTCTTTATCTTATATCCAATCTGCCTTGGTGTTATTCCAAGCAGTTTTGCCGCCTTTGCCTGAATCCAGCCGCTCTTTTCAAGAGCCTCAAGTATGCTTGAACGTTCGATGTCTTCAATCCCGGCTTTCAGGGATTCCTTCTGCACGAATTCCCTTGACGACTGCAGTTTCAGATTGGCAGGGAGACCCTCCGCGTCAATGACATTCACGCTTGACATCACAACCATTCTCTCTATGGTGTTTTCCAGTTCACGGACATTACCCGGCCAGCTGTAGTTTATAAGAAACCGCAGCGCGTCAGGGGATATGGATATATGCTTATTGTTCTCCTGATTGAAACGTCCGAGAAAAAATTCCACGAGGAGGGGGATGTCCTCTTTTCTGTCCCTGAGAGAGGGAAGGGATATCGGAACAACATTGAGCCGGTAATACAAATCTTCCCTGAATCTCCCCTTCTGCACCAACTCTTCAATATTCCTGCTTGTCGCGGCAATCAGCCTGACGTCAATCTTTATGGTCTTTTCACCGCCTACTCTTTCAAACTCCCTTTCCTGGAGCACACGCAGGATCTTGGGTTGCAGGTTGAGCGGAAGATCGCCGACTTCATCAAGAAGTATTGTGCCTCCGCTCGCAAGCTCAAACCGTCCCTTGCGAATTGTCAGCGCCCCCGTGAAAGCCCCTTTCTCATGCCCGAAGAGTTCTGATTCAAGAAGTCCCTCAGGAATCGAGGCGCAATTGAATTTGATGAACGGACCTTTTACCCTCTGGCTCATATAGTGAATTGACTTTGCAATAAGCTCCTTACCGGTGCCGCTCTCCCCGTAGAGAATAACCGTTGCCTTCGAATCCGCGACACGGTGAACCGCTTCAAATACCTCCTGCATTCTGTCTGATGTGCCGATTATATTGGGAAGGCTGTATTTGCCCCGGAGCTGGAACTTCAGTTGTTCCCGTTCCTGTTCTGACTCGCGGAAATGCTTCCAGAGAATGGCATACTGGGCAATAATTGACGCGATTATCTCAAGCACACGGATATCTTCCTTAATGGTAACATCCTTGTCTCTGAAGATCCTGTCAGCGCTCAGGACACCTATGGATTCTCCCTTGAACTTGATGGGAACGCAGAGGAATGAAATCCCGCCTTTTCTTATCCGTGAACCGGTCCGGTTCAGGAACATCGGCTCTTCCCCTACATTCGGGATTGCCATCGGCGACCCGGTTTCAAGGACCCTTCCGACAACACCTTCTCCGGTCCGGTATTTGCCGCGTTCTATCTGGTCTTTTGTAAGGCCGTGGGCAGCAACAATCTTCAGTTGCTTTGTATGCTGATCAAAGAGGAAAATTGAACCCCGTTCCATCTCAAGGAAATCCCCGAGAACACGCATTGTTCGGGAGAGATTCTTTTCAAGGTCAAATGAGGAGTTAAGGACTCTGCTGACTTCAAGGAGTGCCGAGAGTATTCGGTTCTCTCTGACAAGTGATTCTGTCATAAGGGGTTAGATGTTTTCAACCATCTCCCAGACACCGCAGGGACAGATGCCGGCACAGAAACCGCATCCAATGCATTTTCCGTCGTCAACAATATATTCATATGATCCATCTTCATTTCCAACCCTGCTGATTGCGCCCCGGTAGCAGGTCGTTTCACACATGTGGCAGTCTCGGCAGGTACCGCAGGACATGCATTTATCAGCCTCCTGCTCAGGTGTCGAAAAATCCAGACGGCAAGTCTCATAGTATTCTGTCCGTATACGTTCGGATGGAATCACCTGCCTGCTTTCAGGCAGATAAGGCGAATGCATCAACTGGTGATGGATGGCATCGGCAGTTATTCTACCCTGCCCGATTGAGTGGGTAACAAGCCCCAGACGCGTCGCGTCGCCTATGGCGTAAACCTTTGGATCAGTGGTCTGTCCTTTGTCCCCGGCGGCAATCCATCCCCTCTCTGTATGAATACTCTGCGGAAGGAAATCAAGCACCGGGATATCGCCGACTGACATGATTAAAACGTCAGCGTCAAGGGATGAACCATCCTTGAAATAAAGCTTCTTTTCCGCGTTATCATATCTGTCAGTAAATTTCGGCCACAGGATTTTCGTGCCTTTTGCAACTGCAGACTCCATCTCCTTGCCGAATGCCGCCGGTTTCTGGATATCTACGGCAATAACCGATTCAGCCCCGCAGTTGTACGCCTGTGAAGCAACATCCATTCCCACATTCCCGGCTCCGATAATCACCACTTTCCTTCCACTTAAATCCGGTTCGTTTCCAGTGTTCATGCCGCGGAGGAAGTCATATGCAGAGGCCATCTCTTCAGATCCCGGGAACGGAAAGATTCTTGGTTTGTGCGCGCCGCATGCCACAACAACAATCTCATGGTTGCGGTATATCTCCTCAAACATCTTCAGGTCTATCCTTGAGTTCATCTGAACACTAACGCCTATCTCGCCGAATCGGGAGAGTTCCTTCAAAAGAACCTCCTGGGGAAGACGGTCACGGGGAATGCAGAGTTCGAGCTTCCCGCCAAGCTTGTCCGCCGCCTCATAAAGATCAACACTATGTCCTTTGAGCCCAAGCTGCCAAGCGGCGCTAAGTCCGGCAGGTCCGCCGCCTATGACAGCGATGGTATGCCCGGTCGGTTCAGCTTTTTTGGGCGCCGGAAGATCCAGTGCGAGACTGCCCAGCCTGTCAATTCCCAGCGGCTTATCAATGCGGGTTCGGGTGCAGCTCTGCATGCAAAGGTTAGGACATATCTGTCCGCAAACCGTAGCCGGCAGAGGACTGTATTGCAGGACCAGTTCCAGAGCTTCCTGAAGCCTGCCCTGCCTGATAAGTGACGCCCTCTTGTGCGAGGGGATATGTGAAGGACAGTTATACGCGCATGGAGGCAGATACTTTTCATTAGCCCAGACAGGCCTGATTCTCCTGTCTGTACCCGATGCAATATACGGTAATATTGTAGGCTCATGAGTTATATATGGGGCAAATATGCCTCCCTTTCCCACTGCCTTATCCCAGGAATCCTTTCTGAAATCCGATGTTGACATCCGGAACCACCTGCGTTCCCTTTTTTCCTGCGGTGTATATCCAATCAGTTTCTTCCAGTTGTCGGATGAATTGACGAGTTCGTCATAATACTGCGTCCTGTCAATAGCTGCGAGATAAGGTTTAAGGTTATTGGTCAGCCATTCCCAGTCCTGCGGGGAAATATCCATAAGCTTTACATCTCTCTCACTGTACCCCTGAATCGGACCCCTGAAGTATATAGTTCCGCCTACCATGCCAACACAGGGACGGTATCCAAGGACATTTTCAGGATTTCGCGGATTGACGCCGCAAACAACAGCGATTCCACCTGCCTTGAACTCAGCAAACGAGTCGCCTACATTGCGGAAATACCAGGACTGTGGGGGATCAAATCTCGGATTATGTTTTGTCATGGTATCACAACGGGCGCCTCCGCTTCCCTGCACATAGAGGATTCCCTGGGCAGCAGCATTAAAAGCACCATTGGTAGTGTCACCCAGAACTGTAATTTTTGCTCCGCAGTTTATCCAGCCCACATCGTCAGAGACACTCCCTTTCACAAGGATTTCGGTACCGGGCATCCCCATGCTCCCGAGCCGCTGGCCGGAATTGCCTTCAACTGTTATCTTTACGGTTTCACCGCATGGCCAGATTCTTCCACCGATTCCATGCTGGCCGGATGCGGCAACAATAATATTCCGCGCGCCGTCACTGACCGCCTGCTGTATCTGTTCTTCGAGGATACGCGAGGGGACACGTTTACCGTTGATCGTACCCAAAACAGCAACAGCCCCGCTTTCGGTCAGAGTGGTCATACCATGCAGTGCAGCAGCCTCAGATACGCCCTCAGGCTGTTTTTTCTTTGCTGTTTTTTGACGGCTGACTGACGGCTGCTTTTTCTTAGCACGCATAGCTTATTTCCAGCCTGTCTGCCATTGCCTTGTCGTCTATACTCAACCCATCTGACATCCCAATAGGCAGTTCGGTGCTTCTTCCCATAGGGGCAAATATTTTTTTGAGCTCCACATCCGCAGATTTAAAAACCTCCACAAGACGTTCCGCCACCTTATCCGAATCAAGTCTCCGGTAGAGTTTCGGGTCCTGGGTGGTTATACCCCTCGGGCATTTTCCAGTGTTGCAGATATTGCAACGGTTAAATTCATCGCCAAGGCAATTCGCCGTTGCCTGCATGAAATATTTTCCGACAGAAACCGCTGAGGCGCCAAGCATGATCAATGCCGCGGCGTTTGCCGCAAGGTTTCCCTTCTTCCCAACACCGCCGGCTGCAATAAGGGGCAGTTCATTCTGCTTTCCCTGCCTGACAAGGTCAAGATAGCATTCCCTGAGATTGGATACTATAGGATGTCCCATCTTATCAATGGAGACATTATACGCGGCACCTGTCCCGCCGTCTTCTCCGTCTATGGAAAAGGCTGCCGCGTAAGGATTCCGCGCAAGATTGTTCAGGACTGCACGGGCAGTCTTTGTCCCGGAAATCTTGGGATAAACAGGGACCCTGAATCCCCAGGCCATGGACATTGACTGAATCATCTTGGCAACTGCCTCTTCGATTGAGTATTTGGTCTGATGGGTCGGAGGTGACGCAAGGTCAACGAACTGAGGCACCCCGCGTATGCCTGCAATGAGTTTGAGAACTTTTTGAGCCATCAGCAGGCCTCCGTCACCCGGCTTTGCTCCCTGTCCATACTTGATTTCTATACCTGCGGGGTCTTCAACCATATGGGGAATCGCATGGACAATCTCATCCCACCCGAAGTATCCTGAAGCAATCTGGAGTATGAAATATTTCAGATATTTTGATTTCAGCAGAGACGGAGGGACCCCCCCCTCCCCTGAACACATGACAACCGGGAGACCTTCAACCTCGTTCAGATAAGCAACCCCCATCGCAAGCCCTTCCCACATCGGAGGAGAAAGAGCACCTATTGACATACTGCCGATCATAATCGGGAATATTTCACGGACAGGCGGAATAAACCGGTCACTCTCAGCGTCAATAGCGAGTTTCCCGTTTTCCTGTATGAGCGGCAATTCATCCGGCGGCAGGATCCTTCCGAGGAGCGACCTTACCCTGAATTCATGCCTGCCCGCGTCAAGCGCCGGATCGGTCAACATGGATATACGGGTAAACTTCAGCCTGTCAAGGGTTGATATGGAGGGGTCGTTCCTTCTGCCGCCCCGCTTGTACCCCTCGCCACCCTTGTTCTTGAAATGCAGAAATTTATTGAATGCATTATATTCAGGTTCAATGGCATCATTCGGACAGACAAGGGTGCATGTGCCACACCCGGTGCAGCAGTTTTCCATATTAACAACCTGTTCGATAACATGGACAATCCTTCTCACTGCTGACGGGGAAGGAACAGCCCCTTCCGAATGGACAACCCTCTGCACTTTAACCGCGGGAACAATAGCCTTGACAGGGCATACTGCTGTACACTGACCGCATCGTTTGCACCTGTCTTCCCTCCATCGGACTAAATACGGGAGTTCCTTTAATGATATCTGGTGATTATGGTCTAACTGTGAAGCTGATTCCATACCTTCACCTCCTCAGCATCAGGACCAATAATGACCATATCATATTTCATCGGGAACAAATCTTTTGATTTATCCCTCTTTGGTATGGCACTGTCGAGTCCACACTCCTCGGACATCAGGGCATATTTGCCCCTTACTCCTCCTACAACGCCGGGCCTGAGTTTTTTCGCGTCATGCACCATAAAGCAGGAGCCGTCCGGAACAAATCCGATGATAACATTAGGCCCGTCAATACACAGGGGGCGAAGAGATTTTTTTATAAGACTTAAAGCCTCCCTGTCTCCGCGCTGTCCCGCCTCTGATTCCTTAAGAGGAGTAATTACATCCTTATAATACGTAAGAGGAAATCCCAGCTGGCGCACGGTATAGTGGAGGATGTGGGCAAACACTTCACTGTCGCTGTTGTAACCGGCATATCCCGGGAACTTCCTGCTCATAAGGAACTCCCTGATAGGTACAAAAGCCGTATTCTCGCCATTTACCATTGAGCAGTACCCCTGAATGAAAAAGGGATGGCATGCGTACAGATAAATAGCGTAATTGGTATTCTGCCTTCCCTGCGCAAATACGATTTTTGCCTTTATAGAGTCCCTGTCCAGTCCAAAAAATTCCCCCAGCTGTAGCGGGTCACCAACTTCTTTCAGGGTTATGACATCAGGATAGAATGAAAAGGCAAAGATGGATTCATCCGTTTCCCCGATTTTCCTCAGCGTGAGGCGGACATTCATGAGCAGTTCTTCCTTTTCCTTCATGCTTTTATGCTTATAGGATGTAGGATAATCATATACCCGGGCGAAATAATGGTCGCGCGGGGTTATCCCCCTGACCTTTTTTATCTTGGGCGCCCAAATCTCCTTGAGCCTGAATCCAGCCTTGTCCATGAATTCATCAAGAGTTTTTGCACCAGTTGTCGAGCAGATGCCGGACAGAATCGGGAAGTGTTTCATTTCCTCAAATTCACCGCCAAGGTTTTTCATGGTAAGCCCGAGTCCGGAGCCATCATGACCTTCCTTCATTGTTTCAAGGGCAAGGATGCTCTCCATTGGCGAAAAATATTCCCGTGATGTAATGGCTGCCAGTCTGCACATAGTGTCCGTCCTTATAATTTTCGGTACTAATAACCCTGCCGCTGTTTTCAGGCAAAAAAAGCGTCCATATCTTTACCGGTGATATGAGACGCTGCTGGACGGCAATCGATTGCCGTCCACGACTTTATAATACGTACAAAATTGTCATTTGTCAACAGGAATGTCTTCTGAATAAAAATGAATGAAGTCGGCATCCTCAGCTGTAATTAAACGGGGCTCAACTGCGCCGGGGATATATGGAAGGACCACCCTGAAAGGCGTTTTATGTGAGAGATTTCTCACCTGTTCAGGCATTCCCCTTTTCCATGCATGTCCATTTCCCGCGATAACAACAATGGTTTTTTCGGGGTTCTTTTTACTGAATTCGAGGAGATTCCGCGCCATAACCTGATCCCACAAAAGCTGAGCCTCACAGAAATACCGGAACTGACTGTCGCCATGTCCGTGCATTGAGTATGCTCTGCGGATGAATTTCATGTATTGCTCATTAACCATGCATCCGGTTTCCGGAGGCAATCTGCGCAGTTCATCCTCGTTCAGCGATGAAAACCCGGCGACTGCAACTTTCTTCGTTATCTCTGCCGGAATATTCAACCCGACAAGGGGAATGGCATTGTTGCGCGCATAGAGAAAAATCTCCCGGTAGAGCGGCCACGGCAGGCTCCAGTTCTGCTGATATTTCCTGATAAATTCCTCCTCGGTAAAACCGCCTGATGCCCATTTATCGAGATCACCCTGATTATCCGCCCTGAACATCTCCAGGCCGATGGCAACCGGGACAGAGAGCTGATGCAGCGACCGGATGATGTTCAACTGCAACTGATGGTGCTGTTGATTGCTATGCACCTCGCCGGCAAAAACCATCCTCGCGTTTCTCAGCTCGCTGATCATCTGATCATACCGGATAGTCTCGCCGGTCAATGTCCGGAAAACGTTATTCTCACACCTGCACTGCAGCGGGAAGTGAAGAACAGCAAAAAGAACAAGCGCAATTACTGATGTATAAAATATTAAAGATTCTAATAGCCTCTGTTTCCTGACAGGTGTCATGTTATTCTCCTTCTCACTGGTCGTTCAGACATGGTTTCTCAGCATGAGATCAACAGGATACGGATTAAGATAGTATTGCTGTTTCAGATATGCAATGTCATATTTCCTGACATAATGGTTAATTAGTACTATGGGGGCAATCAGAGGGACATATCCCCTGTGATACGTCTCAATCACATCAAACAATTCCTGTTTTTCATCGCTTGCAAGCAGTTTTTTGAAATAACCTGCTATATGCATAAGGGTATTCGTATTCTTTTTTACAGTTGCGGTCATCCGAAGCCCTTCCATCAGGAGACTGACATAAGCATCATATAAGGCATCAGGTCTGCTTCGTTTTGCGGAGGCAACCAGGCGGCCGAGTGCCGATAGATGCCTGAGACTATGAGACATAAGAAGCAGTTTCATGTCTGTATGAAACGCAACGATGTCACTGATTGACCGCTTCGCCCCGGCGAATTCCTTCCATTTTCTGAAAACAAAAACCCGTTGTACAAAATTCTCTCTCAGGACCGGGTCATGAAGCCTGCCGTCGTCAATTGCCGGTACAAGAGGGAAAGCTGCGGTAAATGCGCCGCCGAAAAGGCCGGCACCCTGTCTGCCTGGCATGCCTGATTGTGTATATATTTTAACATTGGCAATGCCCGAACTGGGAGATTTGCTCCTGAAGATAAAACCACAGAGGTCTTCCTTTTCAAGATCTTTCAGCCTTGTCCGGACCCAGTTGATCATTCCGGCAGTATGGTCAATCCCGGTACGGACGGTTACCAGTCTCGGAGATTCCGGATTCCCGGCCAGATGCATAGCCTCCCTTGGGACAGGAAGACCGTATTCTATTTCAGGGCATACCGGCACCCACTCAAAATACTGCCCGAGGGTATTGGTAACATACCGATCCCATTTATGCCCGCCATCATACCTAACCTTTTCCCCCAACAGGCAGGAACTGATCCCGATTTTAACCTTTTCCATGAAAACTGCCCATTTCTATTGCAAGTTTTTTCAGTATTCTCTCAAGCGGTACAGGGTCCCGCCCTGTAACTTCCCTGAAACGGTTTAATGCTGGCGCTGTGTTCGTCCTCAATCCTTCGGCGAGGGCCACTCCCACGCTGTTGGGAACTCCTGTTATCAGCTGAATCCAGCGCGCGGATATGCTGACGGGGAAAAAAGGAACAGCAATAATAATATTTTCAAAACCGTGAATCGCCTTGCCGCATAGGGAGAGAAGGTCACGGTAACGGACAACATCTGATCCTATTTCAAAGATCTCATGGCCGCGTATCTCCTTTTTCAGTAGTGCCGTAATGCAACTCGCGGCATCTGTCAAGGCGATAGGAGCGCACACGGAATTCAGCCATTTGGGGGTTATCATTACTGGCAGTCTCTTTGCAAGCTGATAAACAATACGGAATGACATGCTGCAGGCATCAAGGAGTATGCTTGCCCGAACTTCGCCAACAGGTATACCGTGCGAAGCAAGCACTTTCCCGGTTTCCATGCGGCTTGTCAGGTGGGGAGAGGCATCACGGCCAGGCGGGACAATTCCGCCGAGATAAATGATTTTCATAATATTCGAACGCTGAGCTGCTTCACCTGCAGCATGCGCCAGCTGAACATCAAGCTGTTCGAAATTCTTTGCACCTAATGAATGGATAAGATAGATCAGCGATTCCGAACCTCCCAGGAAGGCGTCAGCACTTGCGGGATCCATCAGATTGACTTTTTTCCAGACAAGACGTTCATGCGTTAAGCCTTCGGGGATCTCCTTTTCCGTGCGAAAGGAAGCAGTGATTATATTCCCGGAATCAGCGAGCAGCTCCTGAATAAGTGCCTTGCCCACGCATCCCGGAGCGCCAAGGATAGCTGTTTTCATTTCGTTTCTGAGTAGTTCGCAAATATGAACTTATTTATCATCACTATAGCAAAAAGTATTATAATTTGCCATATGAGACGCTTAAGATCATGAGGAAGGTCTGATAATACAATGAGCAAACGTCACAGGAATCTTCTGCAAATTTCAGCCGCAATTCTGATCTGCCTTATCAGTATCCTCGGGATATGCAGGGCAGAATCACAACCGTCAAAAAAGCCGGGAACCGCCCGTGTTGCCGAAGTCCATGACGGTGATACCATCAGTATTATTCTCGGCAACGGCAGGAGGGAAAAGGTAAGATTAACCGGCATTGACACACCTGAACTTGGCCAGCATCCCTGGGGACAAAAGGCTAAGCAGCATCTTGAAGACCTTATCATGCTCTCCGACAAAACCGTCTCCTGCGAATATGACATTGAGAAACGGGACAAATACGGGAGGCTCCTCTGTTATATCTGGACATCTCAGGGAACCATGCTGAACCTCCGGATGGTACAAGATGGATTCGCAATGCTTTATACCTTCCCGCCGAATGTAAGATATGTAACCGAGTTGCAAAAAGCCCAGAGAGAGGCTCGCGGAAAACGCAAAGGGATATGGGGAAGCGATGGCCTTAAAGAAAGGCCGGGGCATTACCGGAAGCAGCACCCCCGTTGGTAAATGCCGAGGGTCAGATTACCCCGTCAACTGTCAGCCGCTTCATAATCACCCTGATAAAGGATTTAATTGTCCTCGCATTGATTCCGCTGTCAAGCGTTTCAAGAAAGGTATCAGACAGTGCCGACCATATCAGTTTGTCTGTTTTGGCATCGTATATGTTCGTTTCCAGGCTTACCAGTTCATTCTGCACACGGTAACCCGGTGTATCTTCACATTGGTAACACTGATTGTAATAGTTATACCAGACCCAATACTGCTCTGGCGGCGTGGAACCTGAAACATAAGGGGGAGGGATTTGAGAAACAGAGCGAGTTCTCTGCGGAGGATAATAGGTCTCTATTGCTTTTTTATCAATCAGCCGGGTAATAAGAACGGCATCAGCCTGCAATTCCTTTACCTTGGAAAGAATCGAATCCTTGTCCGGGATTTGATCCGACTGGCTTATGGTATACCCCGGAATTGCCTCAATCCCCCTGGTTTTCAGCTGCCTCGCGAACTCATCCTCGAACAGTCTCCTGATTGCCGGTTTTTGTGAAACACCAATAACGATTGCCTTTTTGATAGAACCGCTCCTGAACTGACCATCCTTCCATACAGAAGTCAGCGTCGTAGTAGCGCAGGATGTCATGGCAAAAAACAATAAAAAAAACGCAAAGAAAAGATATCTGCCCGTCTGTTTCATATTCGCCTCCGGGGGATAATTACTTTAAAAATTGTATCATAAATCCGGCATAAAGGCCATGATTAGAGCACTGCCAAAATACTCCCTGGTAAAAATGAAGACTCCCCGCCGCAGAGACAGCGGGGTATCTTTAGGGGAACTTAATGCTTTCAACAATCCCCCCTCGCCCCCCTTTCTCAAAGTGGGTTATAGGGAAAACCCCACAGCAAAGACTATGGGGTATTTAAAATTTAATTAAAGGGCCGGGCACGTTAACAAGAGACAAAACAGGGTTCAGGGGTCCCAGGATTCAAGGGTATGTCATGTTTCCATGATTTGAAATATAATATGAAGATATGAAGCGATCCTTTACCATACATGCCCTTGTCCTTCTGATAATGCTTTTTACCAATCAGGACAGCTCTTTTGCGGCGGACAAGACACTGGCGCCTCTGAACGGACATAAACTGCAGCAGCCGCAGAACAATGATGACTTCAGCTTCGCGGTGTTCGGTGATTTCAGGATGTCCCGCAGAGATCGTCCCTATCCTCCGGCATTCAGGCAGGTGCTGAACGAAATCGCGGTTATTTCCCCATCTCTCGTTGTAAGCACAGGAGACGCCTATTACGGATACGGCGGATCTTTCCAGCAGTTCAAAAATGAGGCGAATACTTTTCACAGCATTATCAACTCCCTGGATGTCCCGTTCTATAATGTCATCGGCAACCATGAGACTGGAGGCTCAGCTGACCGGGAGGATTTTATCAGGGAGCGCTACAGGGATTTTTATGGCTCATTTGATTACGGGAATTCCCATTTTATAATCCTTAACACAGAAGAGAGAAACCGTGAAGGAAGCATAACGGGAGAGCAGCTCAAGTGGCTCGAAAAGGACCTTGAGAAGAACAGGCAGACTGCAAACATATTTGTCTTTCTGCACAGGCCGCTTTTCCCGAAACTCGATCCTGAACTGATAACCGGCAAAGCGTTCCGGGACAGCAAAAACCGGAACTATCTGCATTCTCTCTTCATGCGGTATAAAGTCAGGGCAGTATTTGCCGGCCATGAGCACGTTTACGACAATTCTGTAAGGGACTCTGTCAGATACATCATAACCGGCGGAGGCGGAGCCCCGATGCATCAGTCACCGGCGCGGGGAGGGTTCTTCCATTATATTATTGTTACGGTAAAAGGGACTGAAGTCAGCGCGGATGAAATTGAACCATATAACCTTTTGATAAGGCCGCTCTCAGGAAATGACGGGTATGAACAGAAAACAGAAGTAGAGCTTATGAACACCTCGGTCACGGAATTTTCCCTCAAAAACCTCACGATTACCATGCCCTGCGCTGCCTCCACAGACAAATACAAGGTTGCCGCGACAGTAATATCACCCAGGGGACTTGCAGAAACACACCCGGCAAAGGCAAATAGAATGAAAGACAACATGGACGGAACCGCGACGATAAGCATTGAGACAAACCTTCCTCCTAACAGTCTGATAAGGATTGTTGTAGAATCGGATATATGACATGTCTTCATTCACCAGTTCAATATTTATCTTATTTCAAATTTACAGAGAAACCTTTATAATGATTGCCATAAATTATGAGCAATAGTATAGACACCTTCAAAAAGGTTCTTGCCGAAAGCGTTCAGGCAAATGCCTCCGACGTTCATCTCTGTGTTGGTTCACTCTGGAAGCAAAGACTTGATGGACATATCAAGCCGATTAACACAATAAAACCTCTCGAAGAGATTGAGTGCAGAGAAATTGTCCAGCATATCCTCCTGAATAACACACGGGTTCAGAAAGATGAAATTGACAATGCCATTAATACCTTGCAGGATATAGACTGCGCCTACTACCTTGCCGGAGTTTCCCGTTTCCGTGTAAACATCTGCCGGCAGCGGGGGTCTTTCTCTATAACCCTGAGGGTCATTCCTTTCGAGATCCCCACCATAGACACACTGGGACTACCGGAGGTTATCAAGAACATCTCCCTTGAGGAGAGGGGATTAATACTTGTCACCGGAATCACAGGAAGCGGCAAAACAACCACGCTTGCCGCCATGATAAACCTGCTCAACCAGACCAAGCCATGCAAGATTGTCACAATTGAAGATCCCATAGAATATCTCCATAAAGAAATCAACGCCTCAATCATTCAGCGGGAAATCGGGCATGACACCAAGAGTTTCTCCACCGCGCTGCGCGCCGCTTTACGGCAGGACCCTGACGTCATTCTCGTGGGAGAAATGCGGGATACTACAACAATAGACATTGCTCTCAAGGCAGCAGAGACCGGTCATCTCGTATTGTCAACCCTCCATACGACTGACGCTCCCAAAACCATTCAGAGAACTATCAGCGCTTTTGAGCTAAGCCAGCAGCAGGCCGTGCGAATCAGGCTGGCCGAGGCCCTGAAAGCTGTTATTTCCCAGCGTCTTCTCCGTCGGAAAGACAACTCCGGGCGGGTTGCCGTGCTGGAAGTCATGAGGAATACTCTGACAATCAAAGACTGCATCGAAAATCCTGATAAAACTCTTGCCATCAAGGACTTCATAAGCGCAGGAAAGGATCAGTATGGCATGCAGACCTTTGACCAGCATCTGACGGAACTGTTCAATCAGGGGATAATCGACCTTGAGACAGCCAAATCCGCAGCTACCAGCGCCTCGGACTTTGAACGCAGCGTCATGTTTTACTGATTAATCTGCAAAACACATCGTCAAATCACTTCCCGAAGCCCTCTTTCAGACAAACATATCCGGCTTTAGTAATCATATTAAGCATTCCCGGAATTATCAGAGCATTTTGTAAAACCAAAGGCGTGGATCCATGTGCATTAATTTTCTTCTGTTTTTAAAACCATGCAAGTGTTATTGTATATCATCCTGCCTTTGAAGTCAGAGATATCTCAAAGCTTTAAGGAGCCAGAAAATACTGTTTTCAAGATGGGTTAAATTGTGAGCAAAAAACTTTATGTAGGAAGTCTCTCATACGATGCAACGGAAGAATCGCTCCGGAAGCTTTTCACAGGTATTGGAGAGGTTGATTCAGTGAAGATAATCACCGATCTAGACACCCGTCGTTCCAAAGGCTTTGGCTTTGTTGAAATGTCATCCGCAGAGGATGCAAAAAAAGCCATTGAACAATTAAACGGGACAAAATTTATGGAGCGGACTTTGACCGTTAATGAGGCAAGACCCCAGCAGCCAAGGGAAGGACGAGGATTCGGCGGCAACAGGGGAGGATACGGACAGGGAAAAGGAGCGGGCTACGGAAGAGACAGGAGGTAAATTATCACAGAGATAAGAGTAGTTGGCAATGATATAGAAAAAGCCATTAAAATTCTGAAGCGCAAAGTTCAGACTGAAGGGCTTCTTAAGGAAGTAAGGGCGAGAAGTTACTATGAAAAGCCTTCAGTAAAAGCAAAACGGAAACGCGCAGAGGCGAGCAAGGCAAGGGCGAAAGCTCAGAAGTTTAATAAATTTTAATGCGTCTCTTTTTCAGATAATGCCTTACTCAGCTTGGGCATTTGCGCCCCAGGCCTGCAATATCGGCTATCCGATGCTTCTGCACGCATAACATATCAAAATAAAAGGAGGAATATACAACAGCTAATCAGAGGAGAGTATTGCCCGGAAGGGATGTTGATCCTACGCGCATAAACAATCAGCTCAGGCTGATTAAGGCCAAACAGATACGGGTCGTTGCCGATGAAGGACAACTCGGCATCATGGATATTGAAGCTGCATTGAAGTTGGCAGGAGAAAGAGATTTGGATCTTGTGGAAGTCAGCCCCGATGCTGATCCCCCGGTCTGCAAGATCATGGATTACAGGAAGTTCAAGTTTGATAATAGCAAAAAACTTCAGAAGTCCAGAAAAAAGCAGACAACGCAAACCCTCAAGGAAATCAGGCTGCGTCCGTTGATTGATACCCATGATTACGAGTTCAAAAAACGGAGCGCGCGAAAATTCATTGAGCATGGAGACAAGATTAAAATAACAATGCGTTTTAAAGGGCGGGAACTGAGCCGCCAGGACCTGGGGGCGAATGTTCTGAACAGGCTGGTGATGGAACTTGCGGACATCGCCAAAGTAGAAACACAGCCCAAGATGGAAGGGCGACAGATGATAATGATTCTTATGGCCTTGTAGGCATGTTGATGTTTTCTCTTTCGACTCCTATCTCTATTTCAAGTCGGCGCTGTCCCTAAAACCTTAATAGGAGGTGAATTCTAATTCAAAGCACACCACTGCAAGCCCCCCAGACGACTTCATGAGGTGTCTGGTAGCCGAGGCACTTCCTTGGAAGATTATTAAGCTTTTTGTGGTTCTTCGCGTAATCGAGTGGGTCAATCTTCTTCATTTACCCTCTTTGGCAAAGAGGGGTTAGGGGAGATTTTATGAATTATAACCTGCTCCATATCTTTTCTAATACTGCATCAACCTGCTTTAATACTTCTCTATCTGAAACCCTCAGCACGGTTATCCCAATC
>Ga0233425_10006413_pt1 | contig 17475 bp, 17 predicted proteins | sample Watercolumn_Towu_2_FD_181712 | JGI IMG/M metagenome (GOLD analysis project Ga0233425, IMG submission 181712) | Freshwater microbial communities from Lake Towuti, South Sulawesi, Indonesia - Watercolumn_Towuti2014_140_MG | ecosystem: Environmental > Aquatic > Freshwater > Lake | place... | reverse complement strand
GACGCCACCGGCCAGCGCCGCCAATCCGGTCCGATCCGGATCCGCCGCGACCCGGTGGGAGCCCAGTGTAGCGCCCGACCAAATCGTTACCGAATCCCCGCGCGCCCGTGAAACGGGCCGCCCGGCTGGTCAACCCGCCCCGACCAGCACGACAGGGGCGGTTCAACGTTCACCGCTCACGGCAGCTGCGAGTGCACCCCGACCGATTCCGGCCAGCACAACGGAACAACCGGCGGGCTTGAACTCCACGCCGCAGGCCGAGTGGCTCAGGGTCAGTTCCGAATCCGCCCCGGGGATGGATGCCCGCTCGGCCTCCGCCACCGGGCCGCTGCGCCTGCCCGACGCCGCTCCACGTAGCGAGGCAGCCCCGACCCGGCCAGCCAGTTCCACCCCAGTCAGCGCCGACGCGCCTCCCCGCCCCTCCGCCCCGGTTCGCCCCGCGCTCGCCGACACGATGGCGTCCGCGCCCCCGGAACCCCTGAAGACCCGCCCGTCCGGAGTCGTCCACCCCGACCGCGCTCCCGACGCCCGCCCGACCCCGGTGGCGACTGCCCCGGCCAGCGCCGCCGACCCGGCCCGACCCGGCCCCGCCGCGACCCGGTGGGAGCCCAGCGTAGCGCCCGCCCCGGTCGCCACCGAGTCCCCAACCGACCGTGAGAGCCGCCCGGCTGGGCAATCCGCCCCGACCAGCACGACAGGGGCGGTTCAACGTTCACCGCTCACGGCAGTTGCAGGAGCACCCCGACCGATTCCGGCCAGCACAACAGAACAGGTCGCCGATCTGCGTCCAATTCCTCAGACAGCGGTGCGCGCGGTCGGCGCAGAATCGCCCCAGCTCGCCGCCAAGATAAAATCTCCAAGTTCGGTCATGGCAACGGAAACACCACCCGCGCCCGATGCGACCCGTCGCCATGAACTGCTGACGCCACTCGAATTCCAGCCCCTGGCAGGCGCTACCAGCCCGGCTTCATCGCAGACATCGAGCCAGTTCCATCTCTCCACCCCGGTCCACCAGCCCGCTTGGGCGCAGGAGTTGAACCAGACGGTGACCAAGATGGCGACTCAGGATTTTCAGCGGGCGGAATTGCATCTCAACCCGGCGCAACTCGGGCCGCTGGATGTGGTCATTGAAGTCAAGGGGGATCAGGCCTCGGCTCAGTTCAGTTCGCCCCATGCCATCGTTCGCGACGCGGTCGAACAAGCTCTGCCCAAGCTGCGCGAAATGATGGCCCAGAACGGCATCGCCCTGGGCAATGCCACTGTCAGCGATCAAGGCTCCCGCCATTCCAGAGAAGGTTTCTCGCGCAAACCGGCCTCCGGCTCACCATCCTCGGATAGAATTTCGGCTAACATGTCGGGCGCAGTCGGGCAGCCAGCTCAATCACGAACTCTGGCTCAACGTCACACCGGCCTGCTGGATACATTCGCCTGAGATGGAATTGGGGGAAATATCTTTGGCTATTCACCCGATTCCGTAAAGAAAAAATCTAGATAATGCACAAGAACGAAGGAGCTTAACCATGTCCAAAGCCGCAAAACCCGCCGCTCCGGAAGGCGGAGATGACAAACCCAAAAGCAAGAAGATGCTGTTCATCATCATCGGTGTGCTGGTGCTGGTGATCGGGGCAGGTGCAGCATTCATGCTGATGGGCAGTCATGGTGGCGCTGAAGAAGAAGAAGAGGCCGCCGTCCAAGAAGAACACGCAGCCAAACCGGTGTTCGTGCAGCTCGAACCATTCACTGTCAACTTGCAACGCGAGGAAGGCGACCAGTTTCTCCAGGTGGGCATCACGCTCAAGGTGATGAGCCCGACCCTGGAAGAGGAAATCAAGGCCAATCTGCCCGAGATCCGCAGCAAGCTCTTGCTGCTGCTGTCGGGCAAGCGCGCCTCTGAGCTGTCCACTAACGAAGGCAAGCTGACCCTTCAAGAAGAGATCATCGCCGACGTCAACGAAATTCTCGGCGCCGGTGAGACGCCAGAAGATTCGCATGGCAAGAAAAAGCGCAAGAAAGCCAAGGAAGGCGTGGAAGACGTGCTATTCACCTCATTCATCATCCAGTGACCTGATATAGATCATGAGCAGCGAATTTCTCTCCCAAGACGAAGTTGACTCCCTGTTGAAGGGGGTCACGGGGGAGGCTGATGACCATGACAAGGAAGAAGCCGCCGAAGGCGGCGTTCGTCCCTATAACCTGGCCACACAGGAACGGATCGTGCGTGGGCGCATGCCCACCATGGAGGTCGTCAACGAACGCTTTGCCCGGCAATTCCGCATCAATCTGTTCAATTTCATCCGACGCACACCGGAAATATCGGTCGGCCCGGTGCGGGTGTTGAAATTCAGCGAGTTCATCCGCAACCTGCCGGTGCCGGCCAACTTCAATCTGGTTCAGGCCAAACCCCTGCGCGGCAACGCCCTGTTCATCTTCGATCCCAACCTAGTGTTCCAGGTCATCGACAACATGTTCGGTGGTGACGGTTCCATCCACACCCGGGTTGAAGGGCGCGAATTCACCCAGACCGAGTTGCGCATCATCCGCAAAATGCTGGAAGTCGCCTTCGAGTCCTACGAAAAAGCCTGGGAAGCCGTGTACAAGCTCAAATTCGAGTTCGTGCGCTCCGAGATGAACCCGCAATTCGTCAATATCGCCACGCCCAACGAAGTGGTGGTCTCGACCACCTTCGAGGTCGAGTTCGGCGGCGCAGGTGGGTCGGTGCATATCTGCATGCCCTACGCCATGATCGAGCCTATCCGCGAATTGCTCTACAGCAGCATGCAGGGCGACCATCTGATCGCCGACAAGCGCTGGCTGCACATGCTCTCAAAGCAGATCCAGTCAGCCGACGTGGAGTTGCGCGCCCGGTTGGGACATGCCCGCATCACGCTGGGGCAGGTGTTAAAGATGCAGGCCGGGGACGTCGTCCCGCTCGAAGTCGAGGATTCCATCGAGGCCTTCGTCGACGAGGTGCCCGTAATGGAATGCAAGTACGGGATATTCAACGGGCAATATGCCCTCAAGGTAGAACGGATGATGGCCGGCCTCACCGGCGAAAGCATGGGAGATAATCATGAATGACCAGACCGACACCACCATCAGCGCCGACGACTGGGGCGCCGCCATGGCCGAACAGGCCGCCGCCTCGACCACCGACGACTGGGGGGCCGCGATGGCCGAACAGGCCGCGTCCACCCAGGCCGCCGGGCTGTCGGCCAAACCGCACGTATTCGAGGAATTCGGCTCCGCCACTGGCGCGACCGCCTCGCGCAACGACCTGGACATGATTCTCGACATCCCGGTGCAACTCACTGTGGAGCTGGGCCGCACCAAGATGCCGATCAAGAACCTGCTGCAACTGGCACAGGGCTCGGTGGTCGAGCTATCCGGCCTGGCGGGCGAACCGCTGGACGTGCTGATCAACGGCTTCCTCATCGCCCAGGGCGAAGTGGTGGTGGTGAACGACAAGCTGGGCATCCGCCTCACCGACATCATCACGCCGTCGGAACGCCTGCGCCGCCTCAACCGCTGACCATGCGCCGTCTCGTCTTGCTCGCCGCGCTCAGCCTCCCGCTCATCGCGGCGGCGGAATCCGCCCGTCCGGCCTACGTCCCGCCCGCTCCCGCCACGGTTTCCACCGGCAGCGTGTTGCAGATGGTGCTCAGCCTGCTGCTGGTGCTGGCCGCCATCATGCTGGTCGGCTGGCTGCTCAGGCGGCTCAACCTGCCGCAACAGGGCAACCGCAGCCTGCTCAAGATCATCAGCGGCGTCGCCGTCGGCCAGCGCGAGCGCATCGTGCTGGTCGAAGTCGGTGACATCTGGCTGGTGGTTGGTGTCGCGCCCGGCTCGGTGCGCACCCTGCACACCCTGCCACGCTCGATCATCCCGACCGACGAAGCCGCCACCGCACCCACGGAAGCCCCCCAGTTCCAGGCCTGGCTGAAGAAAATGATGGAGAAGAAAGATGCGGCTTGACCGCTGGCTGCTGGCGCTCGTGCTGTTTCTGGCCGCACCGCTCGCCTGGGCGGCCACCCCTGCCCTGCCCGCGCTGACCAGCACCCCCGCACCAGGCGGCGGCCAGACCTGGTCGCTCAGCCTGCAGACGCTGGTGCTGATTTCCTCGCTCACGTTCCTGCCCGCCGTGTTGCTGATGATGACCAGCTTCACCCGCATCATCATCGTACTGTCGCTGCTGCGCTCGGCGCTGGGCACCCAGTCCGCACCGCCCAATCAGGTTCTGGTCGGGCTGGCGCTGTTCCTGACCTTCTTCGTCATGTCGCCGGTGCTGGACAAGATCTACAACGAAGCCTGGCTGCCCTACAGCGACAACAAGATCACCCTGGAACAGGCCTATGACACCGGCAGCGCACCGCTGAAAGCCTTCATGCTGCGGCAGACGCGCGAATCCGACCTCGCCCTGTTCGTGAAGATCTCCAACTCCGGCCCGCTGGAAAGCCCGGAGACCGTGCCGATGAAAATCCTGATCCCGGCCTACGTCACCAGCGAGCTCAAGACCGCCTTCCAGATCGGCTTCGTGGTGTTCATCCCCTTCCTCATCATCGACATGGTGGTCGCCAGCGTGCTGATGTCGATGGGGATGATGATGGTCTCGCCCGCCATCATCGCGCTACCGTTCAAGCTGATGCTATTCGTGCTGGCCGACGGCTGGAGCCTGCTGATCGGCTCGCTGGTGCAGAGCTTCTACACCTGAGGCCACCGCGATGACCCCGGAAAGCGTGATGACGATAGGCCGCCAGGCGCTGGAGCTGACCCTGATGGTGTCGGCGCCGCTGCTGCTCACCGCGCTCATCGTCGGCCTGGTGATCAGCATCTTCCAGGCCGCCACCCAGATCAACGAAATGACGCTGTCGTTCATCCCCAAGCTGCTGGCGATGTTCCTGGTGATGATCATCGCCGGCCCCTGGATGATCGGCCTGCTGACCGACTACATGACGCGACTGTTCGAGAGCATCCCGTGGCTGGTGGGGTAGGCCGTGATCTCGTTCACCACCGCCCAACTCAACCTGTGGATCGCCACCTTCCTGTTCCCGCTGGCGCGCATCCTGGGCTTCGTCGCCACCGCCCCCATCCTCAGCAACCGGCAGATCCCGCGTGACATCAAGGTCGCCTTCGGGGTGGTGATCACCCTCGCCGTCGCGCCCACGCTGAATCTGCAACCCGACATCGAGCCAGGCAGCGCCATGGGTATTTTCGTGCTGTTCCAGCAGATCGTGATCGGACTGGCGATGGGCTTTGCCATGCGGCTGATCTTCACCGCCGTCGAGATGGCGGGCGAAGTCGCCGGCTTGCAGATCGGCCTGGGATTCGCCAGCTTCTACGACCCGCAACGCGGCTCCTTCACCCCGGTGGTCGGCCAGTTCCTCGGCATCATCGCCGGACTCACCTTTCTGGCGCTGGACGGGCATCTCTACCTGCTGGCCGGGCTGGCCGAGAGCTTCCAGACCCTGCCCATCACGACCACACCGATCTCCGGCAGCGCCTTCCACACCCTGGCGCTATGGGGCGGCGGCATCTTCGCCTTCGCCCTGCAACTCTCCCTGCCGGTGCTGGCCGTCCTGCTGGTCACCAACCTGGCAATGGGCATCCTCTCGCGCAGCGCGCCGCAGGTGAACCTGTTCGCCATCGGCTTCCCCATCACCCTGACCGTGGGCTTCGTCATCCTTGCCCTGACGATGGGCTACTTCGCCCCCCTGCTCGACCAACTCGCCCACCAGGGACTGGACACCATGCTGCGCGTGACGCGACAACTCAACGGGCACTAACCCCCTCGTTCCACTCGTCCTGAGCGTGGGCAACATTGGACGCAGAGGTCGAAGGGTGGAGTTTGTGTGGATAAGTGAAGCGCAGCATTACCGCGCGGAAGGACGCTGCAAACCACGCCTGCTCTTGTTCAACGATGCAGCAGCACCTGCAGCACGAACTGGCTGCCGAGATAGGCGAGGAGGAGCAGGAGGAAGCCGCCCACCGTCCAGCGAACGGCGATACGGCCGCGCCAGCCGTAGAAGTGGCGGCCAATCAGCAAGGCGGCGTACACGCCCCAGGAGATGAGACCGAACACGGTCTTGTGGTTGAACTCCCACGGCTTGCCGAACACCTGTTCGGAGAACAACATGCCGGAGGCCAGGGTGAGCGTGAGCACCACGAAGCCGATGCCGAGGATGCGAAACAGCAGGCTTTCCATGGTCAACAGCGGGGGCAGGTTGCGCAACAGTTGCGGCAGCGCACCGTGGTGCAGCCGTTTTTCCACCGCCGAGATCACCACCGCATGCAGCACGGCGATGATGAGCAGACTGTAGGCCAACATCGCGGCGGCGATGTGCGCCTCCAGCGCCAGAGTGGGTGTGAATTCCAGCGGATGCAGCGCCGGAAACATGGCGGGCAAAGCCGAACCGATGGCTGCCAGCGGCAACACCAGGGTTTGCAGGCTGCAAATCGGGTAGAAGAAGCGCGCCAGCCAGTACACCAGCATGGTCAGCCACAGGATCAGCGAGGCGGCGTTGGCTAGGCCGAAGTTGAACTCGCCCAACATACGCAGGCTGTCGGACAGCGACATCGCGTGCGTCGCCAGCGGCAGCAATACCAGATGACCGGCCCAGCCCTTGTTGAGCGCCTCGCCCTCGCCGCGCATCTGCGCGCGCCAGAACAGCACGGCCAGTGCGCCGTAGGCCAGGAAAGTCACCAGATAGGGGGCTGCGTTCGACATTTTTCGCCAGGATGTTTAGACTGCGCGGGATTCTACACCAAGTCCGTACCCACACCATGCTCGACAACCTGACCTCCCGCCTGTCCGGCGTCATCAAGAACCTGCGCGGCCAGGCACGCCTGACCGAAGCCAATATCCAGGACGCGCTGCGCGAAGTCCGCCTCGCCCTGTTGGAAGCCGATGTCGCCCTGCCAGTGGTGAAGCAGTTCATCGCCCAGGTGAAGGAAGCCGCACTGGGGCAGGAAGTCATCGGCAGCCTGTCGCCGGGGCAGGCGCTGATCGGCGTCGTCCACCGCGAGCTGACCGCCCTGATGGGCGAAGCCAACGTCGGCATCAATCTCGCCACCGTGCCGCCCGCCGTGATTCTGATGGCCGGCCTGCAAGGTGCGGGCAAGACCACCACCTCCGGCAAGCTGGCGAAACTGCTGCGCGAGCAGAACAAGAAGAAAGTGCTGCTGGTCTCCTGCGACGTGTACCGCCCCGCCGCCATCGAGCAACTGCGCACCCTGGCGCAGCAGCTGGAGATCGACTTCTTCCCCTCCTCGCCGGACCAGAAGCCGCTGGATATCGCGCTGGCCGCCCACGACTGGGCGCGCAAGCACCATCACGACGTGCTGATCGTGGACACCGCCGGACGGCTGGCCATCGACGCAGCGATGATGGCCGAGATCCAGCAGTTGCACGCCGCGCTGAAGCCGGTCGAGACTCTGTTCGTGGTGGACGCGATGACCGGGCAGGATGCCGTCAACACCGCGAAGGCCTTCGGCGAGGCGCTGCCGCTCACCGGTGTCGTGCTCACCAAGCTGGACGGCGATGCGCGCGGCGGCGCGGCGCTCTCGGTGCGCCACATCACCGGCAAGCCGATCAAGTTCGTCGGCGTCAGCGAGAAGCCGAACGGCCTGGAGCCTTTCCACCCCGACCGCATGGCGCAGCGCGTGCTGGGCATGGGCGACGTGCTGTCGCTGATCGAGGAAGCCCAGCGCCAGGTGGACGTGGCCGAAGCCGAGAAACTCGCCGCCAAGGTCAAGAAGGGCGAGGGCTTCGACCTCAACGATTTCAAGATGCAGTTGGTGCAGATGAAAAAGATGGGCGGCCTCACCGCCATGCTGGACAAGCTGCCTGCCCAGCTTTCGCAGGCCGCCGCCGGGGCCAAGGTGGACGACCGCCAGATCAACCGCATCGAAGGCATCATCAACTCCATGACCCCGCTGGAGCGCGCCAAGCCGGAACTCATCAAGGCTTCGCGCAAGCGCCGCATCGCCGCGGGCGCGGGCGTGCAGGTGATGCACGTCAACCAGCTGCTCAACCAGTTCGAGCAGACCCAGAAGATGATGAAGATGTTCAGCAGCAAGGGCGGCATCTCCAAACTGATGCGCGGCATGAAAGGCATGATGCCCGGCATGCGCTAATCCTTCCGTTCGTGGTGAGCCTATCGAACCACGAACGGAGGGATTTGCTCAAACGCTCTTCTGAGCCGACGCCCCGGCGGCGCGGTATAATCCGCGCCTCTTTTGTTCCCGTTTTCCACCATGAGCACACTGGGCTGGATCATCACTGCCAGCATCCTCGGCGGCGCGCTGAGCGTCGCCTGCGCGGCACTGTTCGCGCTGAACGCCCGCGCCCAGTTCATCGGCGCGCTGGTCAGCTATGCCATCGGCGCGCTGCTGGGCGCGGTGTTCCTCGACATCCTGCCTGAAGCCATCGAGCAGACCTCCAGCGTCACCACCGTCAGCGCCACCCTGCTGGCGGGCATCCTGCTGTTCTTTGTGCTGGAGAAACTGGTGCTGTGGCGTCACTGCCACCACGACCACTGCGAGGTGCACGAACCGCACACGCACGGCCACGACCATGGTCGCAGCGGGACGATGATCGTGGTCGGCGACACTTTCCACAATTTCGTCGATGGCATCATCATCGCCGCCGCCTTCCTCGCCGACACCGAGCTAGGCATCGTCACCGCATTGGCCATCATCGCCCACGAGATTCCGCAGGAAGTGGGCGATTTCGTCATCCTGCTGCATTCCGGCTACAGCAAGCTGCGCGCCTTCCAGTTGAACCTGATCTCCAGCTTAGCCACGCTGGTCGGCGGCGTGCTCGGCTACTACACCTTGCAGACCATGCAGAGCCTGGTGCCGACGCTGCTGGCGCTGGCCGCCGCCAGCATGATCTACGTCGCCGTCGCCGACCTCATCCCCGGCCTGCACAAACGCACCCAGTTGCGCGACACCTTGCAGCAAGTCGTCCTCATCGCGCTGGGCGTGGGCACGGTGGCGCTGGTCGGTGCAGTGGTACACATTTAGTGAAACAGAGATTAATTCAAACCGTTCGCCCTGAGCTTGTCGAAGGGCATTTCGGCATTGATTACACCGTACTTATTCCGCTCATGGTTCGACATAACCAGCGACTTGCCCGCTTGTGCGGGCCTAGTCGAATGGCTAGTAGTTTCATCAGGCTCACCACGAACGGAATAAATCAGCGCCTCCTTAGGAGTCCATCATGAGTAAAACCAACTCCGCGCCGCGCGTCGGCTTCGTCTCTCTCGGTTGCCCCAAGGCGACCTCGGATTCCGAACTCATCCTTACCCGGCTGCGCGCCGAAGGTTACGAGATCACCGGCAGCTATGAGGATTCCGAACTGGTCATCGTCAACACCTGCGGCTTCATCGACAGCGCGGTGGCGGAATCGCTGGACGCCATCGGCGAGGCGCTGGCCGAGAACGGCAAAGTCATCGTCACTGGCTGTCTGGGTGCCAAGGGCGACATCGTGCGCCAGACGCACCCCAAGGTGCTCGCCGTCACCGGCCCGCACGCCACCGCCGAGGTGATGGACGCCGTCCACGCGCAACTGACCAAGCCGCACGATCCCTACATCGAACTGGTACCGCCGCAGGGCGTGCGCCTCACGCCCCAACACTACGCCTACCTGAAGATTTCCGAGGGCTGCAACCACCGCTGTACCTTCTGCATCATCCCCAGCCTGCGCGGCGATCTGGTCAGCCGCCCCATCGGCGACGTGATGTCTGAGGCCGAAAAGCTGGTCGAATCCGGCGTGTGCGAGCTGCTGGTGATCTCGCAGGACACCTCGGCCTACGGCATCGACACCAAATACCGCACCGGCTTCTGGGGCGGCCGCCCGCTCAAGACCCGCATCACCGAATTGGCGGGCGCGCTCGGCAGTCTGGATGCCTGGATCCGCCTGCACTACGTCTATCCCTACCCGCACGTGGACGAACTCATCCCGCTGATGGCCGAAGGCGCGGTGCTGCCCTACCTCGACATCCCGTTCCAGCACGCCAACGCCCGCATCCTCAAGCTGATGAAGCGCCCGGCCAGCAGCGAGAACGTGCTGAACCGCATCCGCCAGTGGCGCGAGACCTGCCCGGAGATCACCCTGCGCAGCACCTTCATCGTCGGCTTCCCCGGCGAGACGGAAGAGGAATTCGAGGAGCTGCTGGACTTCATCGAAGAAGCTCAGCTCGACCGCGTCGGCGCGTTCGCCTATTCCCCAGTGGAAGGCGCTGCCGCCAACGCCCTGCCCGACCACGTGCCGCGCGAGGTGCAGGAAGAACGCCTCGCCCGCCTGATGATGTTGCAGGAAGAGATCAGCGCCGAGAAACTGGCGCGCAAGGTGGGACAGGAGATCGACGTGCTGGTGGATGCGGTAGATGCACGGGGCGCGGTCGCCCGCAGCGCCGCCGATGCCCCCGAGATCGACGGCCTGGTCTACATCGCCAACGGTCAGGAACTCGAACCCGGCGACTTCGTCAGCGTCCGCATCACCCAATCCGACGCCCACGACCTATGGGGCGAACTGGAATAGCCGTCTTTCGGTAGACTCCAAGGCGAGGCATGCAGCCCGAAGACCTCCAAAAACTGGTGGCCTACACCATGCCCTACGGCAAATACAAAGGCCGCCGCATCAAAGACCTCCCCGGCCACTACCTCAACTGGTTCGCCCGCACCGGATTCCCACCCGGCGAACTCGGTCGCCTGCTGGCCCTGATGCAGGAACTGGATCACAACGGCCTGTCGCATCTGCTCGACCCGCTGCGAAAATAAGCAGACGTAGGGCGCATTGCATTAATGAGCCGAATGTTTTCCGCCATCCCCCTCCGCCCCGACCATTCCGATGGTATTCTTGCTCGACTACGCAGCAACCACCTGGTTTCTTCCGTTCTGCTTGGCTTGGTATAGCGCGACATCCGAACGTTTATAGGCGCTATCGCTTGGCTGGCTCGTATCGACCAGGCTGATCCCCATACTGATCGTGATTCTCAGTTCCTGGCCGTTGTGGACGTAGGCGCTCTCTTCGACCAACCACCTTATGCGCCCAGCGACTTCAATTGCGTTTGCAAGGGAGATGCCGGGTAGCAGCATGCCGAATACCTCTCCTCCCAGCCGTGCGATCATGTTTCCGGAACGCGTCGAACCTTGCAGTATCCGGGCGACATGCTTCAATACTTCGTCCCCGGCATCATGCCCGTAGGTGTCATTGACCCGTTTGAAATGGTCGATATCGATTATCGCCAAAATCAGTGGTTCACCATTGCGTCTGCTTTGTGCCATCTCCTGTTTGAACACGACCTCGAACGCCCTGCGGTTCGGCAATTTCGTCAGCGCATCGGTCATCGCCATCCTTTCGATGTTCAGTTCACTTTGTTCGGCGATCGAATCGGCAAGCCAGAACAGGAAAAACGTCGTGCATGCGACCGATGTCGAAACGCAGGTGATGATCAGATGTTTCCAGAAAGGATCGAGAGGCAGGAAGGTGGGGGGAGAGTCGATCGGATGGGTGTGGTAGTAAACATAGATGACTGTATTGAGCAGACACAAGAACAACGCGGACTTCCACCGACTTCTCGGGAAGAAGGCGATTGGGACGATCGCAAAGAGGATGTAATACAGGTGGATGTTGTATCCGGTTCCAACACCGGCATGGATCGAGATGGCCATCGAGACCATGAGCAGGATCATCAGCGTCCAGCTGGCCAATAGGGGCTTCCCGATGCTGTTCAGCCACATGGGCGAGAGATAGAGCACGAGGAACGGCATCTCGTAATAGACGACCCTGCGCAGTAACGGGTCGCCGCTCAATGTGTAGATGACCAGAAAGAAAAACAAGGTCCAGAAGGCGAGAAGGACGCTGATGTTGCAGTTCAATACTTTTCGTCGGAGCGCGGGAGAATCGGCCATTTCCGTGCCGATGGTGGTCAGTCTGGTAATCAGCTGCATCAGATTCTTTGCCATATCCCCTCCTGCCTGGCAATGCGGGCGATACACCCGTCGGTTCTGGGGAAATTATCGGCTATGGGGGACTGGGGTGCAACGCTCTGGCCGCAGTGAAGACCAAAGTGCCGAAGTTTCCGAGCTACTGGAGGCGCATGTCGGCTGGCAGTAATCGCTGGAACAGCTCGCCAGGCTGGTGGCGCCAGAGATCCCGGACTGAACCTCTATCCGACCGCAACAAAAAAGCCGGGATCATTCCCGGCTTTTTTGTGGTGCAGTTGGCTATCAGAACGCGTAGCTCAGACCGAAGTTGGCCACTTTGGCGGTGCTCTGCTGACGCACCGTGGTGGTCGGGAAAGCGGTGGTCACGCCATACACGTCGTAGCTCAGACGCGCGCCGACGTTCGGGGTGAACTTGTATTCCGCGCCCACGCCGAAGGTGGGGGCGAAGCGGTTGACCTTCTGCTCACCGATCACAGCGTTGTTCTCGGAACTGGCCAGCGCACCGCCCAGCTTGGCGAATACGGAGAAGCTGTCGCTCACCGGCAGGGATCCCAGGGCAACCAGAGCGACGACGCTCTGCTGGCTCAGGTATTTGGTCGCACCCACGGTGGTGTAGGTGTTGCCCACGCCGGTCACGTCCACTTCCACGGCCAGGTTGGGGTTGTAGCGATAACCGCCGAACGCGCCTGCCACGGTGCGCTTGGCATTATCGACCACCAGGCCAGCCGGAGCTGCCGGGGCGGTGAAGTTGGCATTGCCCTGGCCGACGGTGACACCGGCGTAGAATCCGGTCAGGTCAACGGAACCAGCAAATGCCGGGGCAGCGGCGGAGATCAGTACAACAGCGAGAATCTTCTTCATTGTCTTTCCTAGTTTTGGAGTTCAGGCCGGTATTCCCGGCCCCGGCGTGACGATCACGCGCCGGACTCTGACTGGTGTCGCAAAAGAAAGTTCACGCCTCCCTGCGACTCACCGCCCGTAGCGCCACCACAGCCAGCCGCCCAGCACCGCCAGCAGCAGCGCCAGGTAATACGGCCAGAGGCGTTTTTTCTCGGCAAACGGGTCGATCAGTTGCAGGGTCGATGCACCTTCCGGTAGTTTTGCCACGGCGGTCAGCGAGGCTCCGAACGGGATGTTGATACGGGCGCGGGCGTTCACCGCCCAGCCGTTGGCATCCAGGATCGGGCCCAGATTGCGCTGCTTGAGCTTGAACCAGGCGATCAGCATGGACGGGCCGGACACCGCCAGCAACGCGCCGACGAACACCAGCGGCATCTGCCACCATTTGAGGCCGAGGATGCCGGTGACGATGGAGGCCAGTGCGGTGCCCAACGCCCCGATAGCCAAGCCGATGGCGGCGAACACCCCGGCGAATTTGCCCACATCGAACGGTGGCGGCTTGGCGGCCTCGTCCGGTTTCTTGCCCGCCTCCAGCGCCGAGGTCACCATCTTGGCCTCCGCCGCCTGCGACTTGGCGGCAGCGAACTTCTGGATCTGTTCGCCGACCATCTTCCCGGCGCGCTTGAACGGCGCCCAGAACGCCTGGCGGATACTGATCGGGTGCTCCAGGATGCGCACGATGGTCGCGTTCCAGTCCTGGCCCTTGCGGTCGTAGAACACGCCGTTTCGCCCCACCATCAACTGGTCGGAGTCGCCCGCCGTGAAAGCGGCGGCGATGTTCATCTTCTGACCGCCGCGCGTGCATTCGCAGTACACCAGATATACCCGGCTCAGGTTGGCCAGCGCGGCATGCTTGCCGATGTCGTCCACCTTGACGCACAGCTCGCAACTGCGACCGTCGAGGAACAGCTCGCCCGCCTGGAAGGTGGCCTTGCCTGCGCCAGTGAAAAAGCTGCGGAAGGAGACGAAGTTGTTCAGCAGTTCGCCCAGATCGCGCACGTAATGCACCAGCCGATCCACCGAAGCGATCGCCGCCACCTCGTCGGCCAGGGCGGCATCCTCGGCGATCAATGCTTGCAAGGCGACCTCCCCGCCATCGAGTACCTCGCGCAAACGCGCCGCACCCAGCGGCTCGACCCGACTGGCTGGCTTGTCCGCCAGCCAGCCGTCCACCGCCGCGAAGCGGTCGCAGATCTGCCGCCATTCACCCTGCGCCAGCGCCGTCCGCGCTCCCAGCAGCGGCTGCACCACCTCGTCGCGCAAGCCCGCCAGCGCCGACGCCCAGGCGGGATTCACCCCTTGAACCAAGGGCAAGGGCTGGCCGGGGGCGACCTGCGCCAACGGGAATGCAGCCAGTTCCGCCGTCGCCGCATTCAGCTCCTGCGCGGCCAGACGCTGGTAATCTTCCACCGAGCGGCTCAGCGGCTGCGCCGCCCGCCCGTCGTATTCGGCCAGTTGGCAGCGGGTGAAATAGTCGTCCACCTTGGCCCGCACCACCCGCCAACGCTCGGCGGCCGCCAGCGTAGCCTCGCCCAGGAACAGGATGGCGGCGTCGCCCTCGCCGCGCGCGCGCCAGTCCATGTAGGCATTGGCCTCCTCGAAGAATTGCTTGACCAGATCGGCGGTGATGCCCGCCTTGCCGCTGCGATCGGCCACGCTTCCGCAGGTGGCCGCGACATCCCTCGCCAGCGCCGCCAGGGCATCATCCTCCACCTCGTCCGGCACGATCACGCCATCGCCGTTGCAGCGCAGGGCTTGCATCAGCTTCTGCGTATCGGTGGTGTCGGCTGTACTCACCGCTTCGGCGTCCGGCCTGCCCAGCCCAGCCAGGATGTGGCGCGCCGCCGCCAGCAGCTTGCGCCCGTCGTCCGTGCCGTCGTTGATGGCCGAAAGCGGCAGCGCCGCCGCGCCTTGGGCTAACAAGTCGGCATCCTTGAGCAGCACCGCCGCCCATTCGATGGCGGCGAGCACTTCCGGCGCACGCACCTGGCCGTCGTGGTCGGTGTCCAACAGCGCCAGCGTGTGCTCGTCGAACTCGATGCCGCGCACCGGGCAGCTCAGCGCCACCCACAGCTTCTGATCCAGTTCGCCCAATGCCAGCACGTCCGCCCCCGTCTCGATGCGCACCTGGTCGAACCCGCCCGCGCGGAAGAACCGCCATTCATGTTTGCCTGCCATGATTACCTCCTCTATAGGAATGCCGGGCAGTTTAGCAGGGAACGAGTAGAGTCGGCATGGTGGCGGAGCCGACGAGGCGTGCTAGTATCCGCACCATGAAATGCCGTTCCACCGTCCAACTGCTGCTGATCCTGCTGTTCACGCTGCTGCAAAGCGTGGCTCCGCTGGCGCACGCCCACGTCAATGGCGAACAGGCCAACGACTGCGTCCATGCGGTGGAGTGGGAACACGCCCTGTCGCCCGTACTGGACGAGCCCGCCCTCAGCACACCGGATTCACCCGCCATCGGCATGCCGCAACAACTGAGCCGCGATAGTCACATGCCCGACCTGGCTGCGCCGCCCCAAGCATTGCATTTTCCGCCGCCCGCCGTGCAAGCGGCGTTACACACCCAGCATCCTACTGCCGCACCGAAGCAACTCTCCACCTGCCAGACACCTTTCGCCCACGCTCCGCCTGCATTAGCATAAGCACCACGCCAAGACCTGCGGCTGCCCGCCGCGTTCGTGCCTGTCACATGCCGGAGTCAACCATGAAGTTTTCCACCCTGAGCGGACTGTGTCTGCTTACCCTCGCCAGCTCGGCCCACGCCGCCGACGACCTCACTTTGTCCGCCAAACAGCTCGCCAATCTTGGCATCCGCACCGCCGCCCTGCCGCCGCGCCAGTCCGGCGAGATCGCCGGACTGGCCGCCCAGGTGGTGGTGCCGGGCAGCCAGATGGTCGTTGTCAGTACGCCGCTGCCCGCGCTCGTGGAGCAGACGCTGGTCGGCGTCGGCGACAGCGTCAAGAAAGGCCAGGTGCTGGCGCGGCTGCAAAGTCCGGCGCTGGCCGAAGCCCAGCGTGGCCTGGTACAGGCGGCCACCCAGGCACAACTCGCCAGGGAAAATCTGACCCGCGACGAACAACTCTTCAAGGACGGCATCATCTCGGAAAGCCGCTACCGCGCCACCCGAGGCCAGTCGCTGGAGGCCGCCGCCGCGCTGGCCGAGCGCCGCCAGATGTTGCGCCTGTCCGGCATGCCGGACAGCGCCATCGGTCAACTGCAATCCGGCGGCAGCCTCTCCGGCCTGCTCGCCGTCACCGCCCCGATCGAAGGCGTGGTGCTGGAAAAGAGCGCCAGCGCCGGACAGCGGCTGGACGCCGCCACCCCGTTGTTCAAAGTGGCGCATTTGCACCCGCTGGCGCTGGAGATCCAGGCCCCGCTGGCGCTGACCCACGGCCTCAAACCGGGTATCGCCGTCGCCATCCCCAAATACCAGGCTAGCGGCAAACTCACCGCCGTTGGGCGCAACCTGAGCGGCAACAACCAGACCATCCTGCTGCGGGCGATCATAGACCGAGGCGACGAAGCACTGCGCCCCGGCCAGTTCGTCGAGGCCAGCCTGGCCGCCAGCGGCGACGAGGCCGCCCAGTGGAATCTGCCCAACGCCGCGCTGGCGCGGGTGGAAGGTCGCACCGTGGTGTTCGTCGCCACCCCGCAGGGCTTCCATGCCGCCACCGTCACCGTGGTGAACGAGGGCGCGCAGAACACCGTGGTGAACGCCCCGTTCAAGGGTGACGAGAAGATCGCCGTGCATGGCGTGTCCGCGCTCAAGGCCCAGATGATGGGCATCGGCGGGGGCGAGTGATGCTGTCGCGCCTGGTCGAATTCGCGCTCACCCAGCGGCTGCTGGTGCTGGTGCTGACCCTGCTGGTGATCGGCGCGGGCGTCACCGCCTTCCGCGACCTGCCGATCGATGCCTTCCCGGACGTCTCAACCACGCAGGTGAAAATCATCATGAAAGCGCCGGGCATGACGCCGGAAGAAGTGGAAGCGCGCATCGTCACGCCCATCGAGCTGGAAATGCTGGGCATCCCCAACCAGCGCATCATGCGCTCCATCTCCAAATACGCCATCGCCGACATCACCCTGGATTTTCACGACGAAGTCGACATCTACTGGGCGCGCCAGCAAGTGTCGGAGCGGCTCAACAACGCCCTGCGCGACCTGCCGCCGGGCGTATCGGGCGGGCTGGCCCCGATCACCACGCCGCTGGGCGAGATGTACATGTTCACCGTGGAGGGCGACGCCTACACGCTGGAACAGCGCCGCAGCGTGCTCGACTGGGTGATCCGCCCGGCACTGCGCACCCTGCCCGGTGTCGCCGACGTCAATTCGCTGGGCGGTCTGGCACGCAGCTTCGAAGTGATGCCCGACCACCTGGCGCTGGCCGCGCGCGGCGTCACCATGGCGCAGTTGCAGCAGGCGCTGGAAGCCAACAACCGCAACGACGGCGCGGGCCGCCTCACCGACGGCGACGAGGCGCTGTTAGTGCGCGCCGAAGGCAGCATCAAGACGCTGGACGATGTGCGCAATATCGTCATCGCCAGCCCCGGCGGCGCGCCCATCCGCGTCGGCGACGTCTCCGAGGTGCGCATCGGCGCGCTCACCCGCTATGGCGCGGTC
>Ga0233425_10006412_pt1 | contig 17476 bp, 11 predicted proteins | sample Watercolumn_Towu_2_FD_181712 | JGI IMG/M metagenome (GOLD analysis project Ga0233425, IMG submission 181712) | Freshwater microbial communities from Lake Towuti, South Sulawesi, Indonesia - Watercolumn_Towuti2014_140_MG | ecosystem: Environmental > Aquatic > Freshwater > Lake | place... | reverse complement strand
ACTTTGACGGCAGGACCTTCGAGCCAGATATCCGAAAATCGTTTACCATCCTTGGTGAACCTGACATTGAGTTTTCCTCCATCGGTCAGGATTTTATAATAGCCCGGATTCTGTGGATAAAACCGGGATGCAGCAAGTGCGCAAGCGGTGACGCCTGTGCCGCACGACAATGTAATATCTTCCACTCCCCTTTCAAAACTTCTCACTGCTAACTGATCCTCACTTCTCTGAACAAAATTGACATTGATGCCGCCGGGTTGAAAAGCCGGATGCCAACGGAGCCGCTTGCCTTCAGAATAGACGTTAACCTTTTCAAGGTTTTCCACAAACCGTACCAAGTGCGGTGAACCGGTATCCAGTACATAATCTTCTCCGAATCTTATAATATCATTTACATCGGACATTTTCAAAGATATTTCGGGTAATTCATCCTTTGAGGCAAGCATTTTCGCTATATGTTCGCCATCGACAGCTTCAAATATTACAACATCTTTAATGATTCCGAGGGATTCGGCAAAAGCTGCAATGCATCTTCCGCCGTTGCCGCACATGGATCCTTCACCTCCGTCGGCATTGTAATATTTCATTGAAAAATCGTGCATTTCAGAGTTACCGAGTAAAATCAATCCGTCGGCTCCAATACCGAATCTGCGGTGGCAAAGGAATGCTATCTGATCTTTGGTTGGGTCAAAGATATTTTCCCTGTTGTCGACAAGGATAAAATCATTTCCTGTTCCATGATATTTCGCGAATTTTATTTTCATTTAAGTTGTGTCAGGATGTCATTTTATAAGGCAATTGTACTATGACCAATCCTGATCGCACAAAGATATTAATAGTGCAGAAACGGACAAGATTGCCGGCTCAACCTCCTTAACATTATTTAACAACAGAATGATACTTGGCTCAGATATGCTCCGTTTAAAGGTTCGTGAAAGCATTTCACAGGAGAGCTGAAATAAGAATATGTTTTAAAGGCATTATTGTTGTTCGGCTTACTAAACAATCAGTTAATTTTAATGTTCTAAAACTATTAAGAGTATGAAAAGAATTCTTGGTTATTTTTTGGCAGCTATTGTAGGTGGATTAGTGTTTGCAATAGCTTTCAACGCCTTCAATAAGCCCGATCGCAATCCTTTGACGGGTGAGTCGGGTAAAATACCAGTAGTATCGACTGATTATTCACCTCGCGCTGCTGTCATCGGTCCCGACTTTGTGGATGCTGCCGATATGACTGTCCATGCAGTTGTACACATCAGCGCTGAGTTGCAGCAAAAAAACAAAACCTATAATGACTTCTTCGATCTGTTTAACGATTTCTTCAATTATCCGCAATACCGTTATAACCAACCAATCGTAGCTACCGGCTCGGGCGTAATAATTTCTCCTGACGGGTACATTGTTACCAACAATCACGTGGTTCAGGAAGCCAGCAAACTTGAGATCACCCTGAATGACAGGCGTTCATATTCAGCAAAGGTGATTGGAACCGATCCGACAACCGATCTGGCACTGATAAAAATTGACGGGAATAATTTGCCGTATCTGATTTATGGTAACTCCGACGATATTAAGGTCGGAGAATGGGTGCTTGCTGTCGGGAATCCCTTTAACCTGACTTCCACAGTAACTGCAGGAATTGTCAGCGCAAAAGCCCGGAATATTAATATACTGGGTGATGTGGCGGCAATTGAATCATTTATTCAAACGGATGCAGTTGTTAACAGGGGCAACAGTGGCGGCGCGCTGGTGAATACGGAGGGAGAACTTGTCGGGATAAATGCGGCTATTGCTTCCAATACCGGGTCTTATACAGGATATTCCTTTGCAATTCCGGTTAATATAGTTAAGAAAGTCATGGAGGACTTAAAGAATTTCGGTGAAATACAGCGCGCATACCTCGGAATCTCATTCCAGGAAATTGACAGTCAGGTAGCTGAGGAAAAGGGTTTGAAAGATATCATGGGAGTTTATGTAAATGAGGTTATGGATGACGGAGCCGCCTCAAATGCAGGAATAAAACCAGGAGACGTAATTGTTTCGATCAATAATGTTCCAACCAATTCCAAATCGGCATTGCTCGAAAGCATCGGGACACACAGACCCGGCGATAAGGTTATGGTAACCGTTCTGAGAGACGGTAAGCCAAAAGAATATGCGGTGGTCCTTAAAAACAGGAACGGGAACACGGATGTGATCAAGAATGATCTGATCCAGATTCTTGGCGCAACTTTCGAAAAAGTATCTGACTCCGATAAGCAGCGACTCAATATCGGTCACGGATTGAAGGTTGTCAGATTGGAAAGAGGGAAATTTGCAAGTGCGGGGATCAGAGAAGGTTTCATCGTGATGTATGTGGATAAAGAAGCCGTTAAATCAATCGACGATCTGAAATTTCTCGTTGAAAAGAAGAACGGCGGAACATTGTTTGAAGGCATATATCCAAATGGACAAAGGGCGTATTACGGTGTAGGAATTTAAACTCGCGATACAACCTTAATTGAAACTCAAATGTCTTTTGCTTTAAATTGATTCATATTTTCCAATTTTTTAAAACAATAACATACAGCAAATTAGAGTTAAAGGAGATGAATGGGACAAAATATTTGAGAAAATAATTTTGTTTAGTTGGGATTTATGCCGTATATTTGCTTACTTTTTTTTACAACGAATTACTTATTTGATTTTCAACAACTTAAGATAAAGCAGCCAACAAATGAGACAATTAAAAATTACAAAATCGATCACAAACCGGGAAACTGCTTCCCTTGATAAGTACTTGCAGGACATCGGAAAGGAAGAACTGATAACCGCTGATGAAGAAGTACAGTTGGCTCAAAAAGTTAAGCAGGGTGATCAGCTGGCACTCGAAAAATTGGTTAAAGCAAACCTCAGGTTTGTGGTTTCGGTTGCCAAGCAATATCAAAACCAGGGCTTGAGTTTACCTGATTTAATAAACGAGGGCAACCTTGGACTGATCAAAGCAGCAAGAAGGTTTGATGAAACACGTGGTTTCAAATTTATTTCTTATGCCGTATGGTGGATCCGGCAATCCATCCTACAGGCTCTTGCAGAGCAATCACGTATCATCAGGCTGCCTTTGAACCAGGTTGGCTCGCTGAACAAGATCAAAAAAGCAACCTCAAAACTGGAGCAGGAATTTGAGCGGACACCTTCAGCCGAAGAAATAGCTGAGAAACTCGAAATGCCCGATTACAAGATCGATGCTGCCAAAAAAATCACTACTCGGTATATTTCGATGGATGCACCGCTTACCCAGGACGATGAAACTAAATTTTTAGATATCTTTGTTTCCGATGATACACCCCATACCGACGATACGCTGATGAGGGAATCACTTGCACGGGAAATCCAGAGAAGTCTGGCTACACTGACCAAGAAGGAAAGGGATGTGATTAATCTGTATTACGGCATCGGTATTCCTCACGGACTTACGCTAGAGGAAATCGGAGCTAAATTCGACCTCACACGTGAACGCGTCAGGCAGATCAAAGAAAAAGCGATCCGCAGACTGAAGCATACTTCAAGGTCAAAGCTTCTTAAATCCTACCTGGGACAATAAGCAGGTTCGATAGAAAAAAACAGGGATTATTACTTTTTTTTGTGATAATCCCTTTTTCATTTATTTTTGAAATCAAAATGAAGTATTGACCGTATTGATTTTATAAAGTATGAAAACAGCAAAAAGCAAAGTTACCCAGTCAAATGAATTATTGATTTACGAAGATTCTCTTAAACAATGGTTCAATGAAGAAATGCTCGGCAACGAGTTTATCGATGTGTTGCATAAATTGTTTTATGAAAAGTCGATTGAACTGATTTTCTTCCGGAATCAGTTGATTGACCGCAGTGCAAGTGTGATACTGAACAAGCATTCCTATGCTCTGACGGTGATCGGAAAAAAACTCGATATCAAAGACACGCTTCTGCTTTCCAGGGTGATATATGACACCAAATTACCTCATGCCAAGCTCGACATCGGAAGGCTTAACCAGGAATGGACGGAGGAAAAAGGTAAATTTAAAAATGATCCGAAAGCCTTTATCGGAGACAAACTGAAGCATATCATCGGTCAGCCTCCTAAATACGACAAACCGGTGGATGTGGTGCTTTACGGATTCGGCAGGATCGGCAGGTTATTGCTGCGGGAAATGATCATCCAGGGAAATGGTTCTCAAATCAGACCCCGTGCAGTTGTTACAAGATCCGTAACACCTGAGGATATTGCCAAACGGGCGTCACTTGTCAGACATGATTCCATTCACGGACCCTTCAGGGGTAACGTGCTCGAGGACTTCAACAACAATTGCATTTACCTGAACGGGCACCTGATAAAAATGCTGCAGGGAGCCAAACCAGAGGAAATCGATTATCAGTCGCATGGTATCGAAAATGCCGTTCTTATTGATAATACAGGAATCGTGAGGGACCGTGAAGGTCTCAACAGACACTTGCAGGCGAAGGGAATTGATAAAGTAGTCCTGACTGCTCCGGGCAAGGGCGATATTCCAAATATTGTTTACGGTGTCAACCATCTCGACTATGATCCTGACAGCGACAAAATCTGGTCAGCTGCCTCATGCACGACAAATTGCATTGTACCTCCTCTCAGTGTAATCGAACATGAGCTCGGAATTGAAAAAGGTCATATTGAAACGATACATGCATATACCAACGACCAGAATCTGCTTGACAACTATCATAAGAAGCCGAGGCGCGGACGCGCTGCTCCGTTAAACATGGTCATAACTTCCACAGGAGCCGGATCCGCTGCTGCAAAGGCAATACCCAGCCTGAAGGGCAAACTTACTGCAAATGCGGTCAGGGTTCCGACAGCCAATGTGTCGTTAGCCATTATGTCGTTGACTGTTAAACGGCAGACTTCGCGTGAGCAAGTCATCGAGATGCTCCGGCATGCCGCTTTGAGGGGAAGGTATGTTGAACAGATCAGGTTTTCCGCATCCAATGAATCCGTTTCGTCCGATTTTATTGGCGATCCTGTCGCTGCCATATTCGATAGCCCGAGCACGCAGGTTTCAGCCGATGGGAGAAATATTGTGGTTTACTTCTGGTACGACAATGAATTCGGTTACACAATGCAGGTGATACGGCTTGCCAAGCATCTTGCAAAGGTAAAGCGATATACATACTATTAATAGGAATACCGGTGATTCAAAAATGGGCAATCTTTCCGGCTGCCCATTTTTTTATTTTAAGCAACCCGCATTAATTCTTTAATCGGATATTTGTAAAAATTTTTACAATGATTCATGCCAAATATATTTTTGTAACCGGAGGAGTTACTTCTTCTCTCGGCAAAGGAATTATTTCTTCCTCAATCGCCAAGTTACTTCAGTCGCGGGGATTCTCGGTAGCCATTCAAAAGCTGGATCCATATATCAATGTTGATCCGGGAACTCTGAATCCCTATGAGCACGGCGAATGTTATGTTACTGAGGACGGCGCTGAAACCGATCTCGACCTGGGTCATTATGAAAGGTTCTCGAATGTCCCTACCTCGCAGGCAAATAATGTGACGACAGGAAGCATTTATCAAACCGTAATTGAAAAGGAAAGAAGAGGTGATTACCTTGGACATACCGTTCAGGTGATTCCTCATATAACAGATGAAATAAAGCGCCGGATAAAAATTCTCGGCGACAGCGGCAAATACGATTTTGTGATCACAGAAATCGGAGGAACAGTCGGTGACATCGAATCACTTCCTTACATCGAAACAGTCCGTCAGATGAGATGGGAACTGGGAAGATCCTGCGCCGTTATACACCTTACGCTGGTACCATATTTGTCTGCCGCCGGCGAATTGAAAACCAAGCCTACTCAACATTCTGTCAAAACTTTGCTTGAATCTGGAGTCCAGCCGGATATTATTGTTTGCAGGACCGAAAAACCACTTACGCCGGGTTTAAAGGAAAAAATTGCCCTTTTCTGTAATGTAGAACCTTCCTCTGTCATTGAATCGAGAGACGCTAAAACCATTTACGAAGTTCCACTGATGATGAGGGCTGAGAACCTCGACACCGAGGTACTGCGGAAAACCATGATGCCCATCGAAACATTACCCGATCTTGTTAAGTGGGAAGAGTTCTTATACAAGCTGAATAATCCTGCAAGCGAAATCAATATCGGGCTCATCGGGAAATATGTTGAATTAAAGGATGCTTACAAATCCATCAACGAATCTATTATTCATTCAAGTGCTGCAAACGAGTGCAAGGTGAATGTAAAAATGATCCATTCTGAACACATCAATGGTTCTAATATAAATGAGAAACTAAAAGACCTCCATGGCATTCTTGTGGCACCCGGATTCGGGCAAAGGGGTATTGAGGGGAAAATCGAAGCTATACGATACGCCCGTGAAAACAGAATCCCGTTTTTCGGCATCTGCCTTGGAATGCAATGTGCGGTAATTGAATTTGCGCGTAACGTACTGGGTTATAAGAGCGCCCATTCTACGGAAATGAATGCCGACACCAAATATCCCGTGATCGACCTTATGGAAGAGCAGAAGAAGGTCAAAGGTATGGGCGGCACTATGCGGTTAGGAACCTATCCCTGCAAACTGAGGAAAGGAACAATCGTGATGGAGGTTTACCAGACATTGAACATCTCGGAGCGTCATCGTCACAGGTATGAATTCAATAACGACTATTTAGCTGAATTTGAGAATTCGGGCATGATCGCTTCGGGTATAAACACCCAGGATAACCTCGTGGAGATTATCGAAATCAAGGATCATCCCTGGTTTATAGGGGTTCAGTTTCATCCGGAATATAAAAGCACGGTTGCAAAACCTCATCCATTGTTTGTGAATTTTATCAGGGCAGCTTTGGAACATAATAGCCCAAACGGCAGCAAAAAAAGTCGCAGCAGAAACACTTCCGGCAAATTCCAGCCGACCTGATCAGTTAATCCCGCCGAAGTGCTTCATGAACTGAACGCGCTCATACGCCGCCGGATTCTCGGCTTCCTTAAAACTTAATTTGCCGATGAAATCATTCGTGGATTGAAATTGATGCCTTCTCATCCAGTTTTCCGCGAATCCGAGCATTTCGGGGATACTGTCAAATCCGTTCCTGTACAGACAGGAAGTAACCTGAACAGCCCTGGCGCCGGCAAGCAACTGCTTGATGACTCCTGAACCATCGTGAATACCACCGGATGCAGCAATATCGCAATGCAGTCTGGCGGACAGCATAGCAACCCAGCGCAATGAAAAAGACAATTCTTCTGGAGTGCTTAAAGCATTTGAACTGACGATTTCGAATTTTTCGATGTCAATATCCGGTGAATAGAATCTGTTGAACAGCACCATTCCTTTAATTCCTGTCCAGGAAAGCTTAAGGGCTGTTTTGGAAAGTCCTGAAAAATAAGAACTGATTTTGAGTGATACCGGTATTGTCACTGCTCTGACGATGGCGAGCGCCACATCGAGGTAAACCTGTTCATTTTGTTCCCCGCTTCGTTTAGGATCGGAAGGAAGAACAAATACATTCAGTTCGATGGCATCAGCGCCGGCTTCCTGAATTTTAGTTGCGTAGAATATCCAGTCGGACAACGAAATACAGTTGATGCTGGCGATAATGGGCACTGCTACTTTGCTCTTACTTTGCCGAATCAGGTCCAGGTATTCCTCAAAGATATTCTCCTTCGAATATTCGCTGATTAATTGTTCGGCTTCAGGATAGGAATAAGATTTATCTCCTGCCAGGAATTCATGATTGGTCTTCCACCTCAGCTGCTCTTCGAAAAGGGACTTCAATACCACTGCCCCAATGCCGGCTTTTTCAAGCTCCACGATTTTATCCACCGAACCGGTAAGCCCGGAACTCCCTGCAATGATCGGATTCCGAAGAGAGAGCCCCATGTATTTAGCTGACAAATCCGCCATATCGTTTGATTGATGAACCTGATGAAAGTGATGAGCGGGCAAATTTACTATTATTCTGAATGGTACAGAGCATTTCCTCTTCTGGTTTTAAAGAGTGATCCTTCAAGGGATTTCTAAATGTAACTCGTAATATACCCCAAGGATAAAGACATCGTATTTATTTTTTTACTTTTGCCGCTTTAATCTAACGACAGGCATGATTCATCTTTATATCAAGGAAGTCAGGGGATTTTTAAATTCCTTGATCGGGTATATTGTAATCATCGTTTTTTTGCTGGTGAATGGTTTATTTCTGTGGGTATTTCCGCTGGAATCAAACATTATCGACTTCGGATATGCCAACCTTGACGGATTATTCCTGCTTGCACCTTTTGTGTTCCTGTTTTTAGTCCCGGCAATAACCATGCGTTTCTTTGCCGAAGAAAAAAAAAGCGGCACCCTGGAGATGCTGATGACAAAACCGCTCACCGATTTGCAGGTCATCACAGCGAAATACCTGGCAGGATTGACACTTGTCATAATTTCATTGATGCCAACACTGGTTTACTTCTTTTCGGTTTACCAGCTTGGTTTTCCCAAGGGTAATATAGACGAAGGCGGTATGTGGGGATCCTATATTGGCTTGCTGTTTTTGGGAGCCTCGTTTGTTGCGATTGGTTTGTTTGCCTCATCCGTCACTGACAACCAGATTATCTCGTTTATATTTTCTGCCGTATTGTGCGGATTTATTTATATCGGCTTCGAATTCATTTACAACCTTGATTTTTTTGGCAACGCAGATCTTTTTATCCGCACACTCGGTATCAGTTCGCACTATTCCTATATGAGCAAAGGAGTGATCGACACACGGGATTTGCTTTATTTTCTGAGTTTGATAACCCTGTTTATTTTGCTTACAAAAATCGCAATCGAGAGCAGGAAATGGTAACAGGAATCTATATCAGCAGAAAGTGAAAAAATCCAGCGAATATATTAAACGGAACAATCTTCTTCAACTTGCGTTGGGAGTTGCCATTCTCTTGCTTATCAATATTATCGGGTACTTTGTTTTTACCCGGTTCGACCTTACAGCCGAGCGCCGTTATTCCCTGTCAGAACCAACAAGGGAGATGCTCCGTAACCTTGACGATATCGTATATTTCCAGGTTTATCTCGAGGGTGATTTCCCGGCAGGATTCAAGCGACTGAAAAGGGAAACCCGTGAAATGCTTGACCAGTTCAGGGCATATTCCGATAATATCGAGTATGAATTCATTAATCCTTCCGCAAGTTCTGATCCCAAAGAAAACAACGAGGTTTACAGCAGGCTGGTCGAAAGGGGTTTGAACCCGACCGACCTGCAGGTTAAAACCAGCCGCGGGTCGAGCCAGCAGATCATTTTTCCCGGAGGTATTGTTTCGTACAGGAACAAGGAATTGCCAGTGGAATTGCTGATTTCGCAAATAGGTGTTCAGCCGGAGGAAGTGCTGAACAATTCCATCCAGAACCTCGAATTCAACCTTGCTGATGCAATCCGCAAACTGACTATTTCCACCAAGCCAAAAGTTGCCTTCACCGAAGGTCACGGTGAACTGGACAGGAATGAAACTGCTGACGCAGCTCATGCGCTCAGTGAATATTACTCTGTGGATTACCTAATGATCGGGGGTAAACTGAACTCTCTTGCGGAACGTACGGGGTCCGATGATCCTTCTGCCCCGAAGATCAGGAATAAATTCGATGCCCTGATCATTGCAAAGCCCGATTCTGTCTTCAGCGAACAGGATAAATTTATCATCGACCAGTTCATCATGTATGGCGGGAAGGTTTTATGGTTGATCGATCCTGTATTTGCAAGCATGGACAGCATGCAGTTTTCCGATGCAACGATTGGGATCATAAATGACATTAACATTTCGGATATGTTGTTCAATTATGGCATACGGCTGAACACCAATCTTGTGATGGATCTGAGTGCCTTGCCGATCCCTCTGAAAACGGGCGAAGTTGGGGGAGCGCCGCAGATCGACTTTTTCCCGTGGTATTTTTTCCCGGTTCTTAATCCTGTTATCGATCATCCGATTGTGAAAAACCTTAACGCCATTAAAACGGAATTCATTAGCAGCATAGATACACTGAATACAAAGGGAACAAAAAAAACAATCCTTTTGGCATCCTCCGAGTATTCCCGGACAGTGAATACCCCGGTTTACATCAGCCTTGAAATTCTCAGGAATAAACCGGAGCAGAGACTTTATAATAAGCAGCATATTCCTGTTGGCGTTCTGCTCGAAGGAACCTGGGAGTCGTTGTACCATAACAGGATTCCTCCGGCGGTAAGCGAGGACAAGGAGTTTGGATTTGCTGCGAAAAGTGTTCCCGGAAAACAGATCATTGTCGGCGACGGTGATATTATCAAAAACCAGCTCCGTTCGACAAACTCAGGCATTGTTCCTTACCCGCTGGGCTATGACCGGCACACAAAGCAATCCTTCGGAAATAAGGATTTTATTCTGAATGCAATGAACTACCTGATCGAGGATAATGGTTTGATCTCAATCCGGTCGAGGGAATTGAAGATTCGCCTGCTGGATAAAACCCGGATCGGAGAAAATAAATTATTCTGGCAGTTGTTCAACATTACAGTTCCTGTTGTATTTGTTCTGTTGCTTGGGATAATTATGTTTGCATACAGAAAAAAAAGGTTCACGAATATGGATGTACGATGAGCAGAAGGAATCTGTTGATATTGATCATCGCTGCAGTACTGCTGATCATTGCTGCGGTTCTGGTGTTAAATCCCCAAAGTGGAACGTTCAGGGGTGAAATTAATGATTTTGCCGTGGCGGATACGGCTTCAGTCACTAAAATATTCATGGCTGACAAAAACAACCGTACTGTTCTTCTCGAAAGGAAAGCTACAGGTAACTGGCTTTTAAACGGGGAATATAAAGCCAGGAACACAGGAATCGATATGATCCTTGAAACAATAAAGAACCTGTCGACCAAATACCCCGTTCCAAAGAAAGCCCACGACAATGTTATTGCCCAGATGGCGGCAAGGTCGGTAAAAGTGGAAATATACCAGAACGTTTCACGGATAAGTTTTTTCGGACAACAGTGGTTCATGCACGAAAAACGAACAAAGACTTATTATGTGGGGGGATCGACACCCGATAACCTGGGAACGCTAATGCTGATGGAGGAATCTGACATTCCCTTTGTGGTTCACATTCTTGGATTCAGGGGATATGTTGCTGCCCGCTATTCAACACTCGAAAAAGACTGGCGCGATCATACGGTTTTTAAAAAGCCCCTGAGAGATATCCGCAAGGTGATTATGGAGATACCGATGGATGCAGTGAATTCTTTTGAGGTTCAGAACATCAATGGCGACCTGCGATTATTCAATCCGAAAGATCAGAAATATGAAAAGTACGACACGCTTAAGCTGCTGAATTTCATGTCCTCTTTTGCTGATCTGCGGTATGAAGCGCTTTTGGACGAGATCGATCCTCATCGCCGGGATTCAATTATTCACAGTCCTCCGAGAAACATTATAACCCTGATCGGATCAGACGGGGATTCAACCGTGCTTAAGGCTTTCAGCAAACCAAACGACAATAAGCGTTACGACCTGGAGGGTAAGATTTATGTCCTTGATCTCGACAGGGCTTATGCATTGGTGAATAACGACCGCGATTTTGTTCTCATCCAGTATTTCGTTTTCGATAAAGTACTTAAACCCCTTTCATATTTTATACGGCAGGATTATGATGGTCAGGTAAACTGATAACGATCAGGAGGACTTTCTCTGTTTTGAAATTCTTTTATATTTGTTCTCTCAATCACTTGACTATTTGTTATGGACAGGAATAACTTACTTACATCCCTGATCAAAAAGAAATACCTGTTGTGGCTGTTGCTTGTTCTTGTGCTGACATTTCTGGCGTATCTCCCGATCCTGAATAATAAGTTTCTGAAAACCTGGGATGATAACAGGTACGTGATCGAAAACAAATACATTCAGCATCTGAGCCCCGCATCCATCGGCAAAATGTTTACTATTTATTACGATGGTCACTACCATCCGCTCACCCTGATTTCACTTGCCATTGATTTTGCTGCAGCAGGATTGTCGCCGCAGTTTTATCATGTCCACAGCCTGATTCTGCACTTGCTGAATACTCTTCTGCTCTTCTCTTTTCTGTATCTGCTCCTCCGCAAACAAAATTTGATTATTCCCCTGACTGTATCATTCTTATTTGGAATCTGCACCATGCATATCGAATCGGTTGCCTGGGCTTCGGAAAGAAAAAATCTCCTTTACACGTTGTATTTCCTCGCGTCGCTTGTTGCCTATATTCGGTACATCGACAGCGGGAAAAACTGGATGCTCCTGATTTCACTTTTTCTGTTTCTGCTTTCAATACTTTCGAAATCGACAGCCATTACACTTGGTTTTACCATCGTGCTCATCGACATTTATTTCAGAAGAAATGTTTTTTCGCGGCAGGTTATTTTTGAAAAAGTACCCTTTTTTCTGCTTGCAGTCATATTTGGCATTGTGGCGGTTTATGCTCAAAAAAGTACATGGGGGGAAGATCTCAGCCAGGTTCATTATTCGTTGTTCGATCGGTTTCTGTTTTCAGGCTATGCCTTTATCATCTATATCGTTAAGCTCCTGTTCCCGTTCAGGCTCTCAGGCTTTTACCCGTATCCCGAAGACGTGTCTGCGCGAATAAGTTTAATCTATCTGGTTTTTGTGACCATCAGCGCTGTGTCGGTTGTAGGCGCTGTTTATTTATTCAAAAGAAGAAGGAATGCAGCTTTCGGATTTTTGTTTTATAGCATCAATATTTTTCTTCTGCTTAAATTATTCGAGATTCCTGCCGGGGATTATATCATGGCTGATCGGTATGCTTACGTTCCGTCAATCGGGATATTCCTGATCATGGCTACCGGATTTCAATGGCTGACAAACGGAAAACTCTGGCTGAAATATGCCGGAAGGTTAATATTGATCCTGTATTCGGTTGTTATTTTTCTTCAAACGTTTAACCGTGTTCCGGTTTGGGAAGATGATATTTCCTTTTTTAGTGATATAATCCTGAAATACCCGGGCGTGGAAACCGCCTATACGAACCGGGGTGCTGCAAGAAAAGAAATCCATGACTTGAAGGGTGCCCTGAATGATTTCAATATGGCACTCGAAATCGGCAATAAGGATTACCGTGCTTATTCAAACCGGGCTTCTGTTTATCTTGAACTCGGCGATTTTACCAATGCATTAGCCGATTACAGGGAAGCCCTGAAACGCAATTCCGGTCACCCTCAAATCCTTGCCGATTACGGTTATACCCAAATGCAGACCGGTGACCTGAAAGGCGCGTTTGAATCTTATAGCAAATCTCTTGAGAAGAACAGTTTTAATCCCGATGCCTGGTCAAACCGGGGAACCGTCCGTTATAAAGCGGGTGATTTTAATGGAGCTATTGCCGATTACGACATGGCTGCGAAACAAAATACGGGATATAAGAATGCATATTTTAACAGGGCTTTGGCAAAACTTCAGATCAACGAATATAACGACGCGATCGAGGATTTACTCATGACAATAAAGCTTGATTCCGCACATGTACAGGCTTATTCAAACATGGGAGTTGCCTGGTCGAGGCTGAACAATTTCAACAAGGCAATGGAGTGCTATAACAAGGCTATCAGCCTGCAGCCTGGATTTTCCGAAGCCTGGTTAAACCGTGCCATCGACCGTTATTACGCCGGCGATTTGTCAGGATCTATTGCAGACCTGAATAAAACCATCGAACTCAACAGCAGCCTCGCTCCAGCTTATTATTTCAGGGCAATGGCACAGCTTAAAGCCGGGAACAAAAACATCTGCGATGACCTCCAATATGCTTTGAAACTGGGATTCCAACCGGCATCGAATGCTGTTGCCCTGCATTGCAGGTAATAGATTAGAACCGGTTCTAACTTTTTTTTGAGTTATGCTTACAGTGAATTTACATTTGAAAATTGTTCAATATTGTTTTTGCCGGGTAAAAATTTTTTAGCTAAAAAGAACGCATTGAATTCAGGAATTTAATGCCGGAATCCCTTTCGCACAACGCTTTGGCACGATAAGCATCAGACTGACCGGTTCTGGAAAAAATTATCAATAACCTGTTCATAAAAACCGTTTTATATCCGTACTGTTTTTTAATTCAACAGGATAGCGATTTTTCAACAGAATATTGTTTATAACTGATTTTGCTTTACGCATGGTAATCTTCGTATCTTGGCGCTTCGGAATTCATGGGGTAACATTTATTCTACTTTTCAGAAAAACAGCGCAGTACAAAATTATCTCACAATAAATTTTCAAAGGGATGAAGGACAGTCTTTTTGCCAATATAGAAGATAAGCAGGAATTAAAACCGACGCCAAAACAATTCGATGATATTCTTGTAAATCGACAGAGACCAAAGAGTCCGGGTGATGAACTGGTTATTGATCCTGAAGTAAAAAGCACTTTTGAAGCAAAAGGAATACATGCCACGACAAAAGAACCGAACATTCATCCCGTTGAAGAGGTTAGAAAAAAGGCTGCTGAATATTTCAAGGGTGATGAACTTGCAGCTAATGTATGGATGAATAAATATGCTTTAAAGGACAGCAGTGGCAATCTATACGAAACTACACCCGATGAGATGCACTGGCGCATAGCTCATGAAATTGCAAGGATCGAAGCCCGCTATCCCAATCCGCTTCCGGCAGTGGAGATTTACTTATTGCTGAAGGATTTCAAATATATTGTGCCGCAGGGCGGTCCTATGACCGGAATCGGTAACGATTTTCAGATTTCATCTCTATCCAATTGCTTTGTCATCGGGAATAAAGGTTCATCCGACTCTTATGGTGGAATCCTGAAGATCGACCAGGAACAGGTACAACTGATGAAAAGACGCGGCGGTGTTGGTCACGATTTGAGCCATATCCGTCCCGAAGGAAGCCCCGTTAAAAACAGCGCACTGACATCAACCGGCATCGTGCCTTTTATGGAAAGGTATTCCAACTCGACACGGGAAGTTGCCCAGGGCGGAAGAAGAGGGGCTTTGATGCTCACTATTTCGATCAAACATCCCGACGCAGAGAGGTTCATCGATGCCAAACTGGAAAAAGGCAAGGTCACTGGTGCTAATGTATCGGTGAAAATCGATGATGAGTTCATGCAAGCAGTAAAGGAAGGGAAATCTTATTTGCAAAAGTATCCCATCGATTCCGAAAATCCTGTTTATACACGGGAAATCGATGCCCGCAAGCTCTGGAACAAAATCATTCATAATGCCTGGGCTTCAGCTGAACCCGGGGTGCTTTTCTGGGACACTGTTTCAAGGGAGGCTGTTCCCGACTGTTATAGCGAATATGGATTTAAAACCATTTCGACCAATCCTTGCGGAGAGATACCACTCTGTCCCTACGACAGCTGCCGTTTGCTTGCTCTAAACCTTTACAGCTATGTCGAAAATCCATTCACTCCAAAGGCAAGCTTCAATTCAGAACTTTTTTCGAAGCATGTTCATTATGCCCAAAGGATAATGGACGACATTATCGATCTGGAAGTGGAAAAGATAGATGCCATCGTTGCAAAGATCGACTCTGATCCGGAGGAATCTGAAATTAAAAGTGTTGAGCGGAATTTATGGAAGAATATCCGTGAAAAGACCTTACAGGGCAGGCGTACGGGTATAGGCATTACCGCTGAGGGAGATATGATCGCTGCATTGGGTAGCCGTTACGGAACGCATGAAGCAACTGACTTTTCAGTGGAAGTGCACGAACTGCTTGCTATCGAAGCTTACAGGTCTTCAGTAAACCTCGCCGAGGAAAGGGGTTCTTTCCCAGTGTTCGACATCGAAAAAGAAAAGGATAATCCTTTCATCGGAAGAATCAGGGAAGCAGCTCCAAAAGTTTATGAGAAGATGAAGCGGGTCGGAAGAAGAAATATTGCCATGCTGACCATCGCTCCGACCGGAAGCGTAAGTATATGCACACAGACAACCTCCGGTATTGAACCCGTTTACATGATTTCCTACAAAAGACGTCGGAAGGTAAATCCGAATGACAAGGATGTTGTCATATCATTTACTGATGACCTGGGAGATGCGTGGGAAGAATATCATGTTTTTCACCCAAAGTTCGTGACCTGGCTTACCATCAATGGATATGATGTTGAAAAGGTTAAGAACTGTTCTGACCATGAATTGCAGGAAATTATAAGGAAATCGCCCTATTTTAAAGCTACCTCGAACAATGTCGACTGGGTAGAAAAAGTGAGAATGCAGGGTGAGGTCCAAAAGTGGGTCGACCATTCAATCAGTGTAACCGTTAATCTGCCAAAGGATGTGACCGAGGAATTGGTGAGCAAGGTTTATCTGACTGCCTGGGAAAGCGGTTGCAAGGGGATGACCATTTACCGTGACGGATCGCGGGACGGTGTTCTCATAAGTCATGATAAAAAGAAGGAAGATATTGAAGAGTTCAGGGACACCAAGGCGCCTGTGAGACCTGCTGTACTTGAAGCGGAAGTGGTGAGGTTTCAGAATGATTATGAAAAATGGATCGCCGTTGTCGGTTTGCTCAACAATAAACCCTACGAGATATTCACTGGAAAAGCAGATGAGTTTTATGTGCAGCCCTGGGTCACAAAAGGATGGGTGATCAAGAACAAGCCACAGAAGGGAGAGGCGGCAAGATATGATTTTCAATATGCCGATAAAGCTGGATACAAAGTCACCATCGAAGGCTTGTCCCGGTCGTTCAACCAGGAATTCTGGAATTATGCCAAGCTAATCTCCGGCATTCTCAGGCATGGCATGCCCTTACCGTACGCTATAAATCTCGTTGATAACCTGACCCTCGACAATGAATCGATCAATACCTGGAAGAACGGGGTGGTCAGGGCTCTGAAAAAATTCATTCCCGATGGGACAGTAGATAAGAAAAGCGTTTGCCCTGAATGTCATGCTGAGGGATCGTTGATGTATAAAGAAGGCTGTCTGGTATGTAAGGAATGTGGCTATTCAAAGTGCGGTTAAACGCAGTTCTGATTCAAAATACAAATTCCCGCAGCACAGAGAATTTTTCTCAGATAAGCCCGGGAAAATTAGGAAGCATATCCCTGGTTATCTTTTTCATTTCAACCTCTCCTTTCAGGGCTGCATCTTCGAGTGCTCTGTTGCTCGTATGAGCCAGCAGTTCTTCCAGTGATTCAATTGAATTCGTTTTGAGCCAGTCGCCTGAGATTTTGATGCTGCAAATGGATTTGTTGGCATTTGCTTTAACACAGATAGCTCCATTTTCAACAGATGCTTCGGCGTATATATTGTTCAGTTGCTTCTTTGCTTCCTCTATTTTTTGCCTGGCTTCCATTAGTTTAGAGAACAAATCACCAATCATAGTACCTCGGTTTAGAGTTCGTGAATTACTATTTACAGGGTTCAAATTTAAATGAATTATTATGCCGGTGCGACATTTATTTTGTTAATTCCTGATGGCAAT
>Ga0233425_10006411_pt1 | contig 17479 bp, 13 predicted proteins | sample Watercolumn_Towu_2_FD_181712 | JGI IMG/M metagenome (GOLD analysis project Ga0233425, IMG submission 181712) | Freshwater microbial communities from Lake Towuti, South Sulawesi, Indonesia - Watercolumn_Towuti2014_140_MG | ecosystem: Environmental > Aquatic > Freshwater > Lake | place... | reverse complement strand
CTGAGGCTACAAGTGAAGCATCTGCTGCAGTAGTTGAGACAACAGCTGAAACAACAGCTGCTGCAACTGTAGAAAATGAAACTGCTGCAGCAGAAACTACAATAGTAACATATAAAGAATCACCAACTACAGAAACAACACAACAAGGTCAAGTCCCCACAATAAAGCTTACAATAATTGAAGGGCCAACATCTGCAGAAGGTGGAAGTATCTGCTACTATAGAGTAAAAGCTACAGTTACAGGTAATCCTGCTCCAACTATTATATTCAGCAAAGACGACAGCAATGGCTCTTTTGGCTCCAACGTTGCCCAGGTAAACTTGAGCCAGGGAGAATCCTATACTCTGACTACCAGTGCCAGTAATGATATTGGAAGTGTAAGTGATAATATTACACTTGAGTGGAAAAGTAGCCAGGGTACTACTAGTGTTGTAGAGACAAGTGTTAGTAGTAGTGGAGATATTTTATATAATATAGTAAATGGAATTGAGTTTAGACTAATACATTTTGCTTATTGGCCAGATGGAGCTAATGATCCAATAATTGTTATGCCAAGAGGTTCTTTTAGTTTATCCGAGCTTCTAAATAGTGGACATTCTAAAGTATACAGTATGGTATATATAACAATTAAAAATTTAACTGATGAAAATTACAACGGACTTCGATGTTATTGGTATGTAAATGAATATGGTGGTGTAAGAAAAATTGAACAGATTTATGATTCCATGTCTATGACATGGGTAGAGGGAGGGCAGAATACAGTTGGATATTCTTCTACTTACCTAAATAATAACAAGGGAAAACAAATTGGTTTTATGAACCATTTTATCTTATTGGGTTTTGGTTTGTATAAAGTTGAAATTTATTATTATGATAAGTTGGCTTTATCAGGATATTTTAATTGTTACTAGTTATATAAAAATTTATTATATAAATTACAGCTAATAGATATAATTTTTCTAAACTTCTATGATACTATGTTTAATAAACCTATAATTATTTATAGCTCCAGTATAAAAATAATATTATAATATTAATAATTATTAAAATATCCAAAGGAGGTAACCTCACATGGCCTACAGAATAACCATAACCCCAGAGCAAGTAAGAGGCGTAGCCAGCCAGTTCAGAACCAAAAGCCAGGAAAGTTTAAGCATGACCCAATTTTTAGATGGAAAAGTAAAAGAAATGCAGCCTCAATGGGAAGGCATGACATCCCAAAGATTTTATTCAGATTTTGAAACATGGAAACAGCAGATGCAAAAGCACTCAGAACTGCTAGAAAATATTGCTGTTCAGCTTGAAAATGCCGCTACAAAGTTTGAACAGGTTGATAAATAAATTATCATTTTTAAATAGGAATCTAAATTGTACAGGATAAAAATAGACATAGATTCTGCCTATAGCCTTGCAAATACCCTCAAAAGATACTCCCAGAACATTTCAGAGTTAAGAGACTCTATATCAAGGCTATCAGGAAGCCTAGATTGGGAATCAAGAAGCAGGGCTGGTGTTGATTCCATGATGTCCTCAGTCCAGAACATGGGATCAAACCTGTCCAGCAGCTTATCGTCTCTTGCCAGCTTTGTAGAAAACTTTACAAACAGGATATCAGATGTTGATAGGAAATCTTCAGAATCTATAGGAAAAATATCTAATGATTATAATAAAGCACTTGAAAGTATTCGTGTAGATGCTCTTAATAAAAATCTATCCATGAAAGAAAAATCTATAATTGAAGAAAAAGTAGAAATACTTTGTGTCTTTAATTCAGATGGTGAATTATTATTTGAAAAAATTGGAGATGAAGATAGTGTTCCAAAAGAAGGCGAAAGTTTCACAAAACAAGAAATATCTTTGATGCAAAATGCTATTATAACTCACAACCACCCGAATACTCCAGATGGAGACTCTAATAACTCATTTTCAAATAATGATTTAGCTTTTGCTGCACAATGTAATATGAAGGAAATAAGGTCTGTTAGTAATGGCTATTATTATTCTATGAAGCCAAATCCTGTAGAAGGATGGCCAAACTCTATAAGTTTAAAACGATATTGGGAGATAACATTGAGATTAATATTGGATGATATGTATTATAGATATCACCCCCAACCTATCGATCTACAAAATTACGATCAACTTTTTGATGATGTAAACATAGAAGTTTCCAAACATTTTGGTCTAATTTATGAAAAAGGACAATTATAATGAAAAACAAAACATATAGATTAGATGATACAATTATGCATAAAAGTTTTTTTAGCGAAGTTTGCTCATATTGCAAGCATTTATATATAAAAAAAATTAATTTAAAAAAGCTTTATGGTGGTTATTGTAAAGCATTCCCAAATGGTGATGGTATACCTAAAGAAATTTGGGAAGGAAAAAATGATCACCGCAAACTTTTTCCAGGTGACAATGGAATTATTTTTGAAAAAAGAATTTAATAAAAGGCTTATCCTAAACTAAGACAATAAGAATTTTAATAATTTATAAGGGAAATCCAAAATGGCAAGTAAAATATATATAACCCCTGAACAATTGAGAAATCTTGCAGAAGCATTTAAAGATGAAAGTCAGAAATTATATGATATTGTTAATTACTTAGATAAGAAAATAAAAGAAGTAACTCCTCCAGAATTACTTTCAGAAGATAAAAATTATTTTGAACCCAAACTCTTTTTAGATTTTGAATCATGGAAAAACGATATCCAAAGTAGTTCTAAATTTTTAGAAAAAATATCATATGAATTGTTTAAAATTACCGATTTAATAACTTTTTGCGATCCTTAAAAGTATAGCAACAATACCTTTTTTAAACTATGCCAACACCTAACAACCAAGACCCAATATATTCCTACCAGCCCCTGTTTGGCTCATGGTACATATATGAGCAGATAGGAAAAGGCACCTTTGGAACAGTATATAAGATAAAAAGGCAAGAGAAAGGCTTTTATGCAGAATCAGCTGTAAAGATAATTACCTTTCCATCAGATGAATACTACAGAGACACTCAGTCAATAATAGGAAAAAACAAACAGGACCTTTATGAGTTCTTTTCCTCCCAGCTTGACAGCATAACAAGAGAGATAAACATACTCCACAAGTTAAGGTTTCATCCCAATATAGTAATATATGAGGATCATCAGATAATACAAAAAGAAGACAGGCTCTCCTGGGACATACTGATAAGGATGGAATACCTAAAGTCCCTTCCATCCTATCTTGATGATAACAGCCTAAATATGAGGCAGGCAGTAAAACTTGGCATTGACATACTTACTGCCTTATCTGAATGCAACAAGTACAATATAGTGCACAGGGACATAAAAGACTCAAACATATTCATAACAGACAGGTCTGCCTTTAAGCTTGGAGACTTCGGCATAGCAAGAGAGCTTTCAAAGTCTGCATCAGTAGCGTCATTTCATGGTACTCCCTCATATGTGTCTCCTGAGGTGGTAAGGCAGGAGGAGTATGACATACGCTCAGACATATATTCACTTGGAATAGTAATGTATAGGCTGCTAAATAACCTAAGGATACCATTTGCCCCTAAATACCCGGATAAACAGCATCCGGCTGATATTACAAATGCAGTGGCTAAAAGGTTAAAGGGAGAGCCCCTAAAAGCTCCCATAAATACTGTTATGCCCCTGTCCGATATAGTGCTTAAAGCCTGCGCATACAGTAGAAATGACAGGTATGCTTCTCCTGATGATATGATAAAGGATCTGGATGCTGCCCTTGCAAAAATTGACCCAAAGCTACTTGACAGGCAGGTAACCCCTGGAGAATATACAGAAGATATAAGTGGTACAGATCATATATTTATTCCTGATAAAGAAGAAGAAATAAAAGAGGAATTAACAGATCATGTACTTCCTTTAGCTGAAGAAGAAATCCCTCAAGAGCAGCCCCTACCTGTACCATCTCCTACATCCTGGTATAAAAGGACATGGGCTATAGCAACATTTGCATCAGTGTTTATAGTTATACTGATAGTATCTGTAGTATTTCTTGTTAAATGGAATTTACCGGAAGAGACAGCTTCTGAGGCTACAAGTGAAGCATCTGCTGCAGTAGTTGAGACAACAGCTGAAACAACAGCTGCTGCAACTGTAGAAAATGAAACTGCTGCAGCAGAAACTATTGAATCACTATATAAATATAAAATTATGTTTTCTTCTGATTATGATGGTGATTCAGATATTTACAGCATCAATACAGATGGATCAGAATTAAAAAACTTGACTAATAATAATTTGGAAGATCTGTTCCCCAGTTATTCAATTGTTAATTCTAAAATAGTATATATGTCAAGTAATGCATTATTTACGATGGATATAGATGGTAGTAACAAAAAACAGCTTACAGAAAATAATTATAATTACTGGTCATCTTGTATATCACCAAATGGTTCTAAGATAGTATTTACTTCAGATAGCGAGGGGAGCCCAGAACTTTATATAATGGATCTTGATGGCTCAAATCAAAAAAGATTAACCGATAACAATTATTTTGATGACTATGCAAAATTTTCTCCTGATGGAAATTATATTACTTTCCATTCAGACAGAACAGGTAATAGTGAAGTTTACATTATGAATTCTAATGGTACAAATGTAAAGAAGCTAACTAATAACCCTGGGTGGGATGGTTTTCCAAATTTTTCTCCTGATGGATATAGAATAGTGTATACATCGTATCAAGAAGGAAATGATGATATATATATAATGAATGTTGATGGCTCAAATAATACCAGGTTAACTGGTGGCATAGACCATAATTTTATGCCGGCTTTCTCACCAGAAGGTAATAAAATCTCTTTTACTAGAGTTAAAGAAGAAAATCTAAATAATGGTCAAGGTGAAATATATATTATAAATATTGATGGTTCAGGAGAAATTGCTATACCTTTACAAGTTAAAATAGGGAAAGAACCTATATTTATAACAAATTTAAATTATACAAAAGATTTTATAGAAATTAATTCATCCAATAGGAATGGTGTTAAATTTATCGCCAACGAAGATGGAAAATATGAATTCCAAATTGTTGGTGGAGCTTTTACAACTTACTGGTTTCCATTTGAAAAAAATAAAAAGTTTAATTGGAATAATTTTATTTCAATATTTATTAATAGATCTATTGAATGGGGTGCCGGTAATGGATGTGGTAAAGAAATATTAAACACTAGTAAAGAATTAGGTCGTTATGATTATAAAAGCTTTGAGGATGTTGAAAAAGATTCAAGCTATTATGGTTTTGATATAATGCTCAAGTCAAATGATTATATAATTTTTATAGTTCCTGATGGTTATGATTGTTATCAAGACAATTATGGGACAATAATTGTAAATTATGAGCTTTTATCTTCTGAATCTGGTAAAAATGAAAGAAAGGAACCCACCATAATACCACTTAAAGAAACTGATGAAGAGATGACAAATTCAGGCTCCACCAATAATACTATTGACAAACAAAATGCTGAATATCTTTTTAAAAATATTATGACTTTACCAAATTCATATGTTGATCCTCCTTTTGAGGATATTTTAAAAAAGGATGGAAGCAGATATTATTCTGCTTTTGTAACTGTTAATAATACCTATGGATTAGAACGCAGCACTGAATTGTTGCAAGATATATATAATAATGTTGGGGAAAATATTGTAAATTTAGGCGGTACAATTATAAGTCAAGAAATCGATGCAAGCAATATGACATATATTTTTTTATTTAAGGGTAAAAAATGTCTTATTGTTATGAATGGACCACATGAAAACACAAATTTTGGAGGTGTGATTCATTATAATGGTTTATGGGGTGAAGATTTTTAGCTAACCAATAGGATATTATGATAATTAAACATTTAAGTGCTTTATTATAAGAAAATTATATTATAAAGAATTTTTAATACTTAAATATTTTTTATTAAACTCAAAAGACATTATAATAATGTATGAATAATTATTAAAATATTAACTAGGAGGATATTCACATGGCCTACAGAATAACAATAACCCCAGAGCAGGTAAGAGGCGTAGCCAGCCAGTTTAGAGCTAAAAGCCAGGAAAGCCTAAGCATGACGCAATTCTTAGATGGTAAAGTAAAAGAGATGCAGCCCCAATGGGAAGGCATGACATCCCAAAGATTTTATTCAGATTTTGAAACATGGAAACAGCAGATGCAAAAGCACTCTGAACTGCTTGAAAATATAGCTGTTCAGCTTGAAAACGCTGCTACAAAGTTTGAACAGGTTGATAAATAATTTAAATAGGAATCTAAATTGTACAGGATAAAAATAGACATAGATTATGCCTATAGCCTTGCAAGTATTCTTAAAAGATACTCCCAGAACATTTCAGAGTTAAGAGACTCTGTGTCAAGACTATCAGGTAGCCTAGACTGGGAATCAAGGAGTAGGGCTGGTGTTGACTCCATGATGTCATCAGTACAGAGCATGGGATCAAACCTATCCAGCAGCTTGTCATCTCTTGCCAGCTTTGTGGAAAACTTTGCAAACAGGATATCTGATGTTGATAGGAAATCTTCAGAATCTTTCAAAAAGATTTATACTTCATTTGAAAATAATTTTATAAAAAAAGACGCCATTCAGTATAAAAATCCTTATTACTACGAAGAGCCAGTACCTGGAAGACATTTAGAAGTAACTGGTGAAAGGAATGGTCAATTCAACAGGGATTTCAGACCACAAGTGCCAACTGATCCACATAAAGGTATTGATATTTGGGGAGAAGATGGAGATTTTATTTGTTCAGTCAATAAGGGTATTGTATCAAAAGTTGTAAAGAGTAATACAGGTTTCGGTAACGCAGTATATGTAGATACTGAAATTGATGGGGTAAAATATCAATTAATCTATGCTCATTTAAAGGAAAAACCAATATTATCTAAAGGTGAAACAATTAATACTGGTGAAATAATTGGATATATGGGACACACTGGTTCTGCAGGAGGAATAAATCATCTTCACTTTGAAGTGAGAAAAGATGGTATTGCAATTGATCCTGAAGAAAATTTTTTCTTATTATTACAAACTAAATCAACAGAATGGTTTAGGAATAATTTGCAGCCGGATATTGAAGCATCAAAAGAAGCAAATAGTTCTGCTCAACCAAAATGATTAATTAGAACATAGAGATTTGCATTCATTTATTGGTAATAAAAACAATACCAAATTATTAAAACACTTTTTATTAAATGACATTAATAAAGCAAATTATTAACCATGCCATCAACACCCAACAACCCAAATACATCTGAACCAATCTATTCCTATCAGCCCCTCTTTGGCTCATGGTATGTAGATGAGCAGATAGGAAAAGGTGCCTTTGGGACAGTATATAAGGTAAAAAGGCAAGAAGAAGGCTTTTATGCCGAATCAGCTGTAAAGATAATTACCTTTCCTTCAGACGAGTACTACAGGGATACTCAATCAATAATAGGGAAAAACAAAGATGACCTCTATGAATTCTTTTCCTCCCAGCTTGACAGCATAAGAAGAGAGATTAACATACTTCATAAGTTAAGGTTTCATCCCAATATAGTAATATATGAGGACCACAAGATAATACAGAAAGAAGACAGGCTCTCCTGGGACATACTGATAAGGATGGAATACCTAAAGTCCCTTCCATCATATCTTGATGATAACAGCATGACAATAAGGCAGGTAGCAATACTTGGTATTGACATACTTACTGCCTTATCTGAATGCAACAGATACAATATAGTGCACAGGGACATAAAAGACCAAAACATATTCATAACAGACAAGTCTGCCTTTAAGCTCGGAGACTTCGGCATAGCAAAGGAGCTTTCAAAGTCTGCATCTGTGGCATCATTTCATGGCACTCCTCTTTATGTATCTCCTGAGGTAGCAAGGCAGGAAGAATATGATATAAGATCAGACATATATTCCCTTGGCATAGTTATCTACAAGCTGCTAAATAACTTAAGGATACCTTTTGCCCCTCCGTATCCGGATAAGCAACATCCACCCGACATTACAAATGCAGTAGCTAAAAGGTTAAAGGGAGAGCCCATAAAAGCCCCCGTATATGCGGTTCCACCCTTACAAGATATAATCTTTAAGGCCTGCGCATATAGTAGAGATGACAGGTACGCCACTCCAAATGACATGATAAAAGACCTTGAGTCTGCCCTTTCTTTAATTAGCCCTAAGCTTCTTGACAAGCAAGTAACTCCTGGCAGCTATATAGAAGATAAAAGCGATACAGATGATATATTTGGTCCTGATAAAGAAGAAGAAATAGAAGAGGAAGGAACAGACCGTATTCTTCCAGATGAAGAGGAAGAACCCTCAGAAGAGCTGCCCGTACCTGTACCAATACCTGTGCCCTGGTATAAAAGGACATGGGCAATAGCAACACTTGTATCAGTATCTGTAGTTATCCTGGTAGGTATAGTACTCCTTCTTATATTTAATACAGCAAATGGCGATAGAAAGACAGCTTCTGAGACTGCAAGTGAGGTAACTGCTGCAGTAGTTGAAACTACACCAGAAACTACAACTGCTGCAACTATAGAAGAGGTAGCTGCAGCAGTAGAAACTACTTCATCAACAACATATGAAGAACCAACAACTACAGAAACTTCAAACACAGCAGAACAAAATCCTGCCCCCACTATAAAGCTTGCAATAATTGAAGGACCCATATCTACAGAAGGTGGCAACATTTGTTACTACAGGGTAAAGGCAACAGTTACTGGTGACCCTGCACCTACAATTATATTCAGCAAAGACGACAGCAATGGCTCTTTTGGCTCCAACGTTGCCCAGGTAAACTTGAGCCAGGGAGAATCCTATACTCTGACTGCCAGTGCAAGTAATGATGCAGGGACAGTAAGTGATTCAATAAAGCTTGAGTGGGCAAACACAAATATAGAAACTGTAAATAATTCCGAAAATCACTACTACTTTAATGCCATGAACTTACAAGAAGGGTTCCTTAATGGTTCAACTATACCATTTATTGAAAATGGACAACAAATTTTTCAAATAAATGTTGCTAAAAATTGCTGGGGGACCGACACGCTTTTACCTTGTAGTATTGGAATAAAAGTTTCAAAAAAAGCGGATATTTATAATGAGAGTTTAGATTTCGAATTAGTTAATGGGACAGGTTATACAATTGGCGTTTGGCATGAGGTCCCATATAGTGGAGCAAAATATCAATTTGAAAAATATAATCATAAATTTACAGTTGAAATAATTAGCTGCTATATTAATGATGATAAATATTTTGAACAGCTTGAATTCAATATATATGTTGACTAATAAATTTAAAGTGTTTTATTAAGTTTTAATCAAATTTCATATTCCTTTTGTTTTTCCTTTAATTTTATTTACCTGAAAAAAGTCTTTATCTATGCCTATTTTTTGAATTTTAAGTATTTTTATACATATGTGTTATTGTGCTTATATATTATTAAAAAAAATAAAAATAAACACCTTTTTTATATTGTCTCATTTGTCTTATTTTAATCCTGACCGACCTGCTCAATAACCAAAGATTCGAACTTGGATAACTCTGTAACCAAGAATTAAAGATTTTAACTATGGATAATCCTGACCGTACTGCCCAGCCACTAAGACATCTTTGTCATATAAATCTTAAACATACTAATAAGACCCCATATTATCTATGAGGCCTTATAAATAAAAGTATTTGGAAGAAAAGGTATAGGACTTAAGGCTTTCCTATTACAAACTCCTGCAGGATATGGCCCGCTTCATGAAATGTCTTTACGGTATACATTCCATCTGGAAGAGCTGCCACAAAGTGAGCATCTCCTTTTTTCATGTCTGTTGTAAATACTAAATTACCATTCATGTCAAATATCTGTACGTGATTATTGTTGTAGTATTCCCAGACAAATATAAATTCAAATGCATCGTCCTGGTTTACCCATACCTGCCAGCATGTCATTTCATGGTCTCGGACCCAGGGCTTTTCTTCTAATTCTGCTGTTTCACCATCTGGTTCTTTAAGACTGAAATTATCAAAATTCGCAATGCCATATTTTTTAACAACAGCATATATAGATATTTCATCAAATTCTGGTATTTCATAACCCCAATAATCATACCAAGCATCTGATATTTTGTAACTTATACTTGTCCATTTATTTAATTGAAGAGTATTATAAAAATGTCTTACATAACCTAAAAAACTTCCCATTTTATAAAGTTCAAAATCAACATATATACTGCCAGAACTGTTATAAGTAATTGGCTTAATCTTAAAACTATAAATAAGATTTTTATTGTCTGAATTAATATACTGTTTTATAGTTGATCCATAGTCGGGCCCTAATTCTGCTTCTTCATCTATAACGTTGACATTCCCACTGGTAATCCAATCACTTAAACCGTCGCTAAAATCCCCATTTTTAACAAGATTACCCGGATTTGCAGATATTAAGCTTATAGGTAGAAGGGTAAAAGATAGTATAAGAGCAAGGGTAAGAAAAGGAATTATCAGCCATCTTCTTTTCATTTCTCACCTCCTCTCATATATTTTTGGCTATAAGTAGAAAAAACCAACCTATTTAGTCGGTTTCGCTATATGCTTTAAGCTTTTATATACAATTGGCGACCAAATATATAAAGAAAAGCCTCTATGCTACTATATTGTTATTTTTATATTAAATTTGGTGATAAGTACTATTTGATATAATTATAATATTGATATAGAAGATAGCAAACTATTTTGCAAATTATTTGAAATAACAGTTAAAAGCTCCACTCAGGTATAAAAATAATCTTATCTGATCCCCCAATTGCAGTTCTAACATCGTTCGCTATGGCCAGCCAAATTTGGTTGTCTTGACATACAAACATATATATGTTACTTTTTATTTGGGTGATATATATGAAAGATACTCTACAAAGAACAACAATATTTCTGACAAAAAATCAACATGAGAGGTTAAGGTTATTAGCGTTTCAAAGGAGAAAATCTATGGCTCAATTAATAAGAGAGGTAGCACTTGAAATTCTTGAAGATGAAGAGGATCTAAAATCTGCATTGACAATTATGGATGATGATGAAGATATGATTACATTCGAAGAATATAATAATAAAAGAAAACAGGGCAGGTAAATATTTATAAGGTACTCCTAAAGAAGTCTGTAACCAAATTTCTGGATAAGATCCAAGATAGAGACTATAGCATTATTTCAAAAAGTATCTCTGGCCTTATAAATAATCCAAGACCTTTTAATTCAAAAAAAATTGCCATTGATGAAAGAAACATTTACAGAATAAGAGTGAATAGATACAGGATTATCTATTACATTGATGATAAAAGTAAAGTAATAAATATTTTAGAAATAAAACTCAGGAGAGAAAACACTTATAAAAATTTCTAACTTGATTTGTCAAATTAATTAATTCACTTATTAAATGTTTCGAAATTTCAATACCCTGGGCAGCCGCTATGATATGTTTGTCATCTAAATCTTAAAAAAGATATTGAAAAGAAATAATTAGGTCTTATGCTTTTTATATTTATTTTCAAGCATCTGTTTTTCCTGTTAGCACCTTTTTTTACTTTGTGCTCAAGAATTACCAAATTTATCGGGTAGGTAACAGGATATATGTGTAATGAATTTCCCCCCTGAATTTTTTATCCAGCCAGTAACATTTTTGGTATAATTATCTTATAAAAGAAAAGATACATAATGAAGGAAAAGTCTATAATAAAGAAAACTACTCTAATCCATAACTATTCAAAACTCGAAGCCTGGCTATATGATACAATAGCGAATCGAGCCTCCAACTTACAGCTCTATTTCTTTGAGCAGGGAAATCTGACAAATATTTTTGCTGAAGTGCACGAACGATATGTACTGGATGTCGGCTGTGGAGGTGGGCAAACCGCCATTCGCCTGAAGGAAATCTATCCCCATCTTTCTATAACAGGAATCGACCTATCGGAATTAATGATAGCTCGTGCCCGAAAACGTACTCAACGTAAAGGATTTGTGCTCAAGTTCCAAATTGCCGATGCCCAGGCACTGCCTTTCCCGGATGAGAGTTTTGATGTTGTCTACAGTCTTGGTTCGGTTAAACATTGGCCAGATCCACTTCTAGGAATTGCTGAGTGCTGGCGCGTTCTCAAGCAGGGCGGTGAACTATTGTTGACGGATAACATCTCGGATGCTACCAGAGAACAGGTCATAAGGTTTTACGAGATTGCGGGTTTTCCGAAACTATTCAAAAAGCCGGTTACTTCAATTATGTATAAGCGGATGTTCCGTCCTGCCTGCCCAATGGAAACCTATTACCAGATCGCTAGGCAGTTGAAGATGCCATTAGGGACTGTTTCACAATTGCAGTTTATGCCAACCTTTCTATTTCGCACCCAAAAACCACTATCCTCATTTTAAAAAAAATTTTCACTACCACCAATACATCAGCATGAAAGAACTTATTTAAAGATCAGGTACATCTCTCACATTTTAGTATATTTGTAAGTGCCAACCCTGCATCTCTAGTATGAACAAATTCCACACTTGTATTAAGAGGAATTTCAAAAAAATAGAGTCACACCGTTCATAAATCCTAAGGCTAAAGGTTAATAAAAAGTTATAATTTCCTTCTTACTCATGACGGAGGGCCTCAATGGGGTTGAGCCTTGCGGCACGCATGGCAGGATAAATTCCGAAGAACAGTCCCACGATTGTCGAAAAAGTCAGGGCAAGAATTATCGGAAACGGCGTTATACTTGTTGCAAGGATAGTGAACCTGTTTAAGATCAAAGATACAGCCAGGGCAAATACTATTCCTAAAATCCCTCCGGTAATGCTGAGCACAACGCTTTCTATCAGAAATTGAAAAAGTATATCTTTATTTTTTGCCCCCACTGCCTTTCTTATTCCAATTTCTCTTGTCCTTTCAGTGACAGAAACAAGCATTATATTCATTATCCCGATACCACCGACAAGCAGGGCGATTCCGGCTATGCTTGAAATTGTAATAGTAAATATACCCGTGATTGTTCCAAGGATATCCACAAGCTGGGTCTGGTTCTGGACCGTGAAATCATTGCTCTCACCGGAAGTCAGGTAATGCGCCCGTCTTAATATTCTTTCAACTTCATCCGAGGCTTCATTAATGGTGTCTTCAGACGTGCTTTGTGCAATGATCATATTGATGTAGTCTATTCCGTATAATTTCTGCTGTGCTGTTGTTATGGGAATTGTCACAGAATTATCCTGGTCATTACCAAACTGGTCCGTGCCCTTGGATTTAATGGTTCCTATTATTGTAAAATTTTTTCCGTCAATTTTTATAATCTTGCCAATCGGGTCAATTTTACCAAAAAGTTTTTTTATCACAGTCTGCCCGACCAAAGCTACATTTGCGGCATTTTTTACATCACTTTCAGTATAAAATCTTCCCCTGTCAATTTCGAAATTATAAATTGTCTCGGCTTTATGGCTGGAAGCGTATATCGTGGCTTTTGATGTCTTGTTAAGATATGAAGCTACCGACGAATTAAGTATTGCGGGAGCCGCACCTGAGATTAGTTTTGCCTGACTTTCAATTTTCTCGACATCATCAACACTTAATGCCTCTCTGTCCTTATCTTCACCGAGCATACCCTCAAAACCCCTCTGCTGCTCATCCCTGTTTCCTGGAACAATGATTATCAGGTTCGAACCTATATCCTGTACGCTGCTCAGAACAGATTCCTGCGCGCCATAACCTATGGACATCATGGCGACCACTGCTCCCACACCTATAATTATTCCAAGCATCGTTAAAAATGCCCTCAGTTTATTTGAGGAAAGTGATTGAAATGCAATTTTTATGCTCTCTCTTATCATATGCAGAGCAAACTTTCATATGTGTTCAATGTTTAATAACTTAATGGACCGGGACTTTGTCTTCAAGCCTGGGCATTGTCTTTAACGTCTCTTCAGCATCTATCGGGTTCTGCACTTTTTCTTCCTTGAAAATCAGGCCATCCTTCAGGTAAATTATCCTGTTTGTATGCCTTGCAATATCAAGTTCATGCGTTACAACCAGTATTGTTTTGCCTGATCTGTTAAGTTTCTGAAAAATTGCCATTATCTCCTCACCAGTCACAGAATCAAGATTACCTGTGGGTTCATCTGCAAGTATAATTGCAGGATCATTTACCAGAGCGCGGGCTATTGCAACTCTTTGTCTCTGACCGCCTGACAATTCGCTTGGCTTGTGTCTTTCCCAGCCGGTAAGTCCCACTGCCCTGATTGATTCATGGATTTTCTCACGCCTGTTTTTTATCTGGCTTTTTTTGGAGTAAATAAGAGGCAGCTCAATGTTTTGGACCGAATTTGATCTTGACAGCAGATTGAAGGTCTGGAAAACAAAACCTATTTTTTTATTTCTGATATCTGCAAGCTGGTTATCATTTAACTTTGAAACATCCGTATTCTCGAGAAGGTACCTGCCGCTGTCCGGGGTGTCCAGGCATCCGAGTATATTCATAAGAGTTGATTTGCCGGAACCTGAGGGACCCATAATGGCTATGAATTCGCCACTGGAGATTTTCAGGTTGGCGCCCCTTAAAGCAACAACTTCCACCTTTTCAAGCTTATAAATCTTGTAAATATCTGAAATATCAATTATATTCATAATTAACCTGACAATATTATTACATCGCCTTCTGAAAGGCCGGATTTTATCTCAATATAATCGTAATCAGAGTTTCCGGTTGTAACTTCTGTTTTTACTGGCTGGTTTTCATTGCCTAAAAGATCGACATACTGCTTTCCGCCTTCTTCATAAACTGCCTGAATGGGCACAAATAGCACATTTTCGGTTTTGGAGAGAGCTATGGTAAGATTGGCAGAAAAACCGGAACGCAGATACCCTTCAGCCTGACTGTCGGATTTGACAGTTATCTCAAAAGTTATAATACCGGCAATATCCTCAGAAAGGGGTGATATTTCAGAAATTGTCCCGTTAAATGTTTTATCCGGGTAAGCATCAAGCGTAAACTCGACCTGCTGGCCCGTTTCAAGCCGTGAAATGTCTGTTTCGTTTATATCGGATTTAATTACAAATTCATTTTTTATTATCGAAATGGCCGGCACCCCGGGTGAACCAACCTCACCTTCTGAAAAGTTTGCCTCTGTAACTATTCCGTCAAATGGTGCCGTAATATAAAAATTTTTAAGATCGAGCTCTGAAACTTCAAGGTTTATTTTTGCGATTTCAAGCTGTATCTCAGCCTGTCTGATGCTCTTTTGCATCAGATTTATTTGGGCGGCGGCCATCTCAAGGCTGTTAATGTTGTTCCAGTATGTTATGGACTGGTTTGTTAAAGTCTGTTGATATGCGCCTTCCGCAGAATCCTCCTGTGATTTGGCCGATTTCTGTGCCTGCGTCAGTGCCTTTTCAGCAGAGCTGACACCTGTTTCAGCCTGGGTTATTATAAGGTCCGTTGCAAATGCGGAGTCTTTTGCTTCTTCCAGGTAATAATTTGCGTTATCAATTGCCTGTTCTGCTGAATCTACGCTTGCCATCCCAAGAGAAGCGGCATTATCAAGCGCCTTGAAAGCATACTCTGTTTGGGTTTGTGCAAGCTGGTTGCTTGACTCGGAAACCTGTATGGCAACATGGTTTGCATCAAGGGCGCTCTGGTAGTTGATTTTTGCAACACTAATTGCCTGTTCCGCAAGCGACAGGTTTTCTTCAGCCTGCGCTGAATAAAGCTTTGCTCTCGAATCATCAATCCTGATAAGGGTATCGCCCTTGATAAATGAATCGCCTTTTTTTAATGACTGCAGAACCTCTGCTGACTGAATAAGCGAATAATGTTTCTGATCGGTTGAGACAACTTTTCCTGTCGATGTTATTGTGGTTGTGATGTCGCCAGTTGACACGGTAAATGTTTCAATTCCGGTTTCCTCGATTCTGCAGCCTGACATCACCCTGGATAAGAGACCGGAAGAAATAACAATTAAAATAAAAAATAAAAAAATTTTTATGCTTTTTTTAAGTTTTTTCCTGACCATTTTTTAAACCTTTTTAAATCCTTTTAGAATATTATGTTTAAGCTGACAGTCTGTTCCGGTTTATACTAAATTTAAAATTATCCTCTGTCAATAATTTGCAGAATTACAATTATAACATTTTACACTTTTTTTACTTTTATTTTTTTGTTGTTATATAATAATTTGTCTTGTTATATAATGATTTTCTAAAATGCATTTTTTTAAATAATTTTAAATCAGGCTTAGGAGTGTTTATGAATGACTTCACAACAATTGCTGAAATCTATGCAAGAGAAATTCTGGATTCAAGGGGAAATCCAACAATAGAGGTCGAAACAATACTGGACTGTGGTGTAATGGGAAGGGCCTCAGTTCCTTCAGGAGCATCAACAGGGGCTTTTGAAGCAGTGGAGCTGAGGGATAACGAGAAATCCCGCTTTCTGGGCAAAGGGGTTCTTAAAGCCGTAGATAATGTGAATGAAATAATTGCTCCTGAGCTTGAGGGTTATGATGCAATTAACCAGAGAGAAATTGACAGTTTGCTGATTGAGCTTGATGGCACACCGAGCAAAGCAAAGCTTGGTGCAAATGCGACACTTGGGGTGTCGCTGTCTGTGGCAAAAGCAGCATCTGCCGCAGTGGAACTGCCGCTATATAAATATCTCGGAGGTGTAAATTCCCATATTCTGCCAGTTCCCATGATGAATATTTTAAACGGCGGCAAGCATGCTGATAACAGTGTGGATCTGCAGGAATTCATGATAATGCCGCTGGGCGCTGAAACATTTGCAGAGGCCCTTAGGATGTGCGCCGAAGTATTCCACCACTTAAAAAGTGTTTTAAAAAAAGACGGTATGAATACTTCAGTGGGTGACGAAGGAGGATTTGCTCCTGACCTTAAAACCAATGAAGACGCAATAAAATACATAATAAAGGCAATTGATGCCGCAGGATATAAATCCGGAAAAGACATCTATATTGCCCTTGATCCTGCCGGCACCGAACTTTTCAGGGACGGCAGGTATCATTTAAGCGGTGAAGGAAAGGTGCTGACCTCGCAGGAGATGGCGGATTATTACGCGGGTCTTGCGTCAAAGTATCCAATAATTTCAATTGAGGATGCCATGTCCGAAGAGGATTGGGACGGCTGGAAAATACTGACTGAAAAACTGGGAAGCAAGGTCCAGCTTGTCGGCGATGATCTGTTCGTTACAAATACCGACAGGCTGTCAAAAGGCATCCGGCTTGGAGTGGCAAACTCAATTCTGATCAAAGTTAACCAGATCGGAACTTTATCCGAGACTCTTGATGCAATCGAAATGGCAAAAAGGGCCGGATACACCGCAGTTGTTTCACACCGGTCTGGAGAGACCGAGGATACGACAATTGCGGATATTGTCGTGGGGGTAAATGCCGGACAGATAAAAACAG